>Ga0068855_100005499_pt1 | contig 15460 bp, 7 predicted proteins | sample KBSCornC52_FD_66592 | JGI IMG/M metagenome (GOLD analysis project Ga0068855, IMG submission 66592) | Corn rhizosphere microbial communities from Kellogg Biological Station, Michigan, USA - KBS Corn C5-2 | ecosystem: Host-associated > Plants > Roots > Rhizosphere > Soil ...
CCACAGATCGGCCGTGTCGATGCAGAGCGCAATTGCATCTCAAACATTCGCCCAGAAGGGCTTTCCTATGAACGAGCTGCATTTAAGCTGCTTTATCTGCTACGTGGTGCGCGGGCTTTGGGAAAGACCGGAGTTGCATTGAAGGATGAGAGCGAAGTCTCCAGTAAGAGCGAACTATTCGGAGAAGCTGGAAGCGAGTTGCTTGACAGCCCGTCGAGACAATCCGACGGGTAGTAATTAGAGCTGGTGCTTATGGTTTATTTTTGCGATTTTAATTTTCTTGTCTAGCTCAGGTTCAGAATACATACTAGTGCGAAAGGCGGATAACCAGAGAAATGGAAGCACTCTCCTCGATTCCGACGGCACCCGATTCCCGCCCCCTGCAAGGGTTTTATTCGCATGTTGCAAATGATGTCGACGACCAGGCGATCAGTCTGACAGGATGGCGGCAGATGTACGACCAACTGACGCCTGGCCGTTTCACCGGCAGCATTCAGGAACTATGGGTTGGAGGAATGCAGATCTTCCTCGAATCGACGAGTCATGTTCTTAGGCAGTCGTGCGTCGTCGATTCCGAAAGCTGGTGGTTCGGGATTCCGATGCAGACGTCGGCAGGATGCAGGCTTGGATCTTCGTCGATAGCGGAAGGCATGATCGCCATGCGGCCGGGGCGTTCTCAGTTTGAGTTACTCACTCCGAAGGGCTTTCAGATTCTGGGGCTGGTCGTTCCCAGTTGCGATCTCGAACGGCATATTCATGCGCTCAATCAATCGAGCGTGCTGCCCCGTGCGATGCAGAGCCACTTGCTCAAGGTGGGCGAAGACCAGCGGTTGCGCCTGCAAGGGCTGGTGCAACAGATTTTGCATGAAGCCTCCTCCGCTCCGGCGATCCTGGTGAATCCGACGTCGAGCGAGAGTATTCGCATTGCCGTGCTGGATGCGCTGGCGGATATCTGCAGCACGCATGAACCTGTGGAGCGCACTCCCGGCAGACAGATGAGCCACTATCGGATCGTCCGCGAAGTGCGCCGATACCTTCTGCAAAATCATGATGAACCGGTGACCATCGTTGACCTTTGTCAACGGTTTCAAGTCAGCCGGCGTACGTTGCAGTATGCCTTCCAGCATGTGATGGGAATGAACCCGAACGCGTATCTTCGCGCGATTCGGCTCAACGGAGTGCGGCGCTGCCTGCGCAATCCGAACTCGACGGTCTCTTCCGTGCAGCAGGCTGCTGCGAATTGGGGATTCTGGCATCTCAGCCAGTTTGCGCGCGACTATCGCAGTCTCTTCGGCGAACTCCCTTCGGAGCGGCTGAAGCGGCGTTCAACCTATGTGTCGTAGCCGTGCTTTGTAAATAGACAAAAAAAACTCTCTCTTTGCCGATATGCGCTAACGGTCTTCGGGAACGCTGGCTATGCTGCAACTATGCGGAATGGAAGGTCAGGTTTGCGTGAAGGCCTTTGCGGCCGCCGAAGCCCCTGGGTCATTGCAGAGACTTCGCGCGCCGGTTCATCTTATCGTTCGCATCCGTGCAACCGTCTTGCAGTATCGAGGCCATCGATATTTTTGCCGTCTTTACCCGAAAGGAACCTATGCGACTGAAGATCGTAGTTCGCTCTCTTATCCTTGCTCTTGCCGTGATGATTGTGACGGATTGTCCAGGCTGGGCACAATCGATTCAGGGTTCCATTCTTGGATCGGTGAGGGATCAGACTGGCGCGGCTGTCCCGAACGCGACGGTCAAGATCATTGACACCGATACAGGCACATCGAGAACCGTGACCAGTAACGGCGCAGGCGACTACCAACTGCTGAACATCCCAGCGGACCATTACCGGGTTGAGGTCACCGCGAATGGATTCGACACGCAGATTCTGCGCAATCTCACTCTGACGGCTCGCCAGCAGCTCCGCGCGGACGTGACCCTTACGGTAGGCAAGGTGGACCAGCAGGTCACCGTCGATGCCAGCAATACAGGCGTCATTGCTACGGAGACAGCGTCGGTCGACTCTACGCTTTCGGCGGTGGCCGTGCGCGATCTGCCCGCGAATTATCGCGCCAGCACCAGCGGCACTAGCCCAGTCTCTGTCATCCAGGCCATGCCCGGAGTCCAGAGTGACGGCGGCAGCTACTCGATTCAAGGCGGCCTCCCCTTTCAGACAGAGTTCTCTGTCGATGGTGTCACCATTCAAAGCGCGGGGGGCGGTAACTCGCCGATGTCGAATGCAATGCCCTCCGGCGACTCCATCTCTGAGATACGCGTGGACGGCGTCCTGAACAGCGCCGAATTTGGCCAGCCGGGTGAAGTCACCAGTATCACGAAGGGTGGAACCAATCAGCTTCATGGTTCCATCTTCTGGTACCACCAGGAGTCGGCCTTCAACGCAACTCCGTTCGGCTCCATCAAAAAGCCGCACATCGTGACCAACGACTACGGTATATCCGCCGGTGGCCCGGTCGTTATCCCCCACCTCTACAATGGCCGCGACAGAACCTTCTTCTTCGGCACCTTCGAGGGCTATCGCAGCCCGCGCTCCACACCCTACCAATCTTCCGTCCCCACGGCGGCGATGAAGCAGGGTAATTTCTCCGGGGTGGTCGGAGTGACGGCCCTCAACAACCCGTTCACCGGCGGAACATACCCGAACTACACCGTACCAATCAATGCGCAGGCCCAGAAGTTCCTTCAATTGTTCCCGGACCCGAACATCGGCAACCCAGCCGTCTACGTTCCGGGCGTGAACAACTATAGCGCCAACAAAGATAACTCTCTCTTCTCAAAACAGTTCGATGTTCGCGGCGACCAATATCTCGGTAAGAAAGCTCTCATCTTCGGTCGCTATACATGGAAGAACGGCAGTCAGTCGACTGTACAACCGCTGCTGGTTCCTTCCGGCAGCAACATCCTGCAAGATCGCGTCTTCGTCGGCGCCTTCAACTACAGCTTCACTCCGAGCATCGTGAACGAGTTTCGCGCAGGAATGACAATCGAGAACAGCGGTTCCACAAACCCGTTCGACGGCAAAGGCTTCACGACCGGAACCGGTCTCGTCGGCTTGCAGAACCTCTTCTACAACGGTATCTCGGAGCTTGACTTTGCCAATCTCACCAATCTCGATGCAGACCGCCTCAGCTCCATCAACAAATCTCGCACCTTCGTCTACACCGATAGCTTGAGTTGGGTGAAGGGCAATCACACGATGAAGTTCGGCTTGGACCTTCGTCATATCGAATCCATCACGCCGCTCGGCTTCAACGGCGCGGACAACTACGGCACCTTCGACTACTCCAGCGCGCAATTTACCGGGCAGGAGTTTGCGGACTTCCTGATCGGCGCTCCGACCAGCACCTTCTACGACGTGGTGCAGGCGGACAACGACGGGATTACGATGCACTACCACGCGTATGCGCAGGACCAATGGAAGGTAACGCCTCGTCTTACTCTGAGCTACGGCGTGCGATGGGAATTTCATCCCGCCTATCACGATCCCTCGGGCAACATCGGTAACTTCGATCCTTCTGTGCCGAAGTCGGGCCGTGTGATCTATCCCGACGGCAAGAGCAGCCTGGTCTCCATCCCCTTCATCAACTCGTTCAACTCCTGCGGCATCGGCCAGTCCTCCGGCGTCCCCGCGCAGAACGGCGCAGCCTGCACCCCGACCATATCGAACAAACAGGCCGGATTGCCGGACGGACTTCGCACCGCGTCGAAGACACGCTTCATGCCCCGTTTTGGATTTGCCTTGCGCCTCTTCAATGACAACAAGACGACGCTTCGAGGAGGCTTTGGCTTATACAACATCACCCTGCTGGGCAGTAACTTCTACTCACTTACGGGGACTTTGCAGGCTTACACAGTCCAATACGACAACACCCCGACTCCAACAGGCCCCACCTATACATGGCCGCAGATATTCGCTGGCTCAGGAAGCAACAGCAATACGGCGTCGTACGGGCAGGCTTATTTTGGCACGGCAAACGATATCAACTGGAAAGATCCTTACTCGGAGCAAACGTCGCTTTCGATTGATCGTGATCTTGGCCACGGTTATGGCCTGCGCGCGTCCTATATCGGCATGACGAGCCATCACCTCGTATGGGCGCCAAACCTCAATGATCTGCCGTACTCCAAAACGATCTCGGCTTACAACCAACCACTGTCTGCGCGCCCCTTCCCCAACTGGGGCCGCATCAACACGCGCTCAACTGGAGCTGACTCCAACTATCAATCGTTTCAGCTTGAGCTTACGCATCAACTCTCGAAGGGGCTGGCTCTCGACTCGACCTACACCCTGGCCAAGAATGTTTCAAACAATCAGGGACCTCACAATGACAGTTTCGCCGGCCAGAGCGGCGGCGGTCGCGCCTCCTACGCCCAGGATGCCAACGTGGATTTTGGAGAGGTCTACGGAACGCGCCGTCATCGCTGGAACACCACGATGGTCTGGGAGATCCCCGTGGGCCGTGGACGTCAGTTCGGCGGCAGCATGAATCGGATACTCGATGCGGCCGTTGGAGGGTGGCAGCTCTCGAACATCCTGCTGGTGCAAACTGGCCCGCATCTGTCGCCCTTCTTCGGCAGCGGTCAAGGCGATCCATCCGGCACTGGCTCAGGTCTCAGCAGCGGTCTCTATGGAAGTCTCGGCAGCCGCAACCAACTCACCGATCGCGCCCCTGGCGTCAGTTCCGTTCCTTCGGGCCAGAACCGCCACAACTGGGTCAATAAAGCAGCGTTCGTCTGCCCGGGCGATCCTACATGGCATCCGGGCACTCAGTGCCATACTGGTGGCGGCAGGGTTCGCACGGTCAATGGCAACCCCGTGGCGGATCCGCTTCCCATCGGCCGCTTTGGAAACGCGCAAAACGGGTCGGTTCTTGGACCGGGCACCTTCAACCTCTCCACCGGAGTCAACAAGAGCTTCAAGCTTGGCGATCGGGTTTCTCTTCGAGCAGAGGGTACCTTCACTAACGTCATCAACCACACCAACCTCGGCAACCCCAACATGGATATATCGAGTGGCCAGTTCGGAGTCATCACTGCAACCAGCGGTGCTGATTTTGGCGGCAACCGCACCGGACAGGTCTCCATGCGTTTGGAGTTCTAACTATCAGCCCTCATCCTGCGATACTGTCTGGATGATTCGAGGAAAAGGGATAGATCCCACAAGGTCTATCCCTTTTCAACAAACGCAGTCTATCGAAGAAAGTTTCGAGAACAAATATTTCAGGGGCCGACTTTTCTTATGGGCTACAGCAAGAGCAGAAGAGATTTTCTCCGCATGACCGCGGCCACCGCCGGTGTTGCCATACTGCCTTCCGGAATTCGCAAAGCGCTTGCCATTCCTGCCAATCGAGCGACTAGGTCCATCAAGGACGTTGAGCATGTCGTCATCCTGATGCAGGAGAACCGCTCTTTCGACCATTACTTTGGTACCCTGCGCGGCGTTCGAGGGTTCAACGATCCTCGTCCGGCGACGCTTCCAAACGGCAAGCCTGTCTGGTATCAACCGCCAGCAAGCGTGCGGACCAAGCGCTATCACAGCCGCGGCCTGTCCCACCACGCTGAACATGTCCTTCCCTGGTACCTGAACCCGATGAACACAACGGAATATCAGGCGGGTACCGATCATGGATGGAGCAGCGGACATCTTGCCTGGAATCACGGGAAGTATGACCAATGGGTGAACCAGAAACAAGACGTGCTCACCATGGGCTACCTAAAACGGCAGGATGTGAGTTTTCACTATGCACTCGCGGATGCGTTTACACTCTGCGATTCGTACCACTGTTCTGCCCACGCCAATACCGTGATTAATCGCATCTACCTGTGGAGCGGCACATGCGATGCGCGCAACACACTTGGCAGCAAAGCTAACGGCCCGGCGCTGGAAGAGCGCGGAACTCAGAACGGATACACCTGGACCACGTATCCGGAACGACTTGAGGCGAACCACATCCGTTGGCGAGTCTATCAAGGGGGTACCGGTATTGCAGGAACCCCGACCGATAATTACACCGACAACTCGCTCGAGTTCTTTGCTCAGTATCAGGTAGCTGAGGGCGCCTCACCCAGTAGTTCTCTTGTGCGCAACGGCGTTTCGCAACATACGCTCGCCGATTTACGCGATGACGTTGTGAAGGGTGTCCTTCCCCAGGTCTCGTGGATTGTGGCGCCTTACAAATATTGTGAGCATCCTGAGGCTTCGCCCACCGATGGCGCGTACTACATCAACCTCGTTCTTGAAGCGCTGACAGCAGATCCGGACGTGTGGAGCAAGACGGTTCTCTTCATTAACTACGACGAGAACGATGGGCTCTTCGATCATGTCGTGCCGCCCATGCCACCCGACTCGCAAGCGATGAATGCGAATGGGCTCGTGTCCGACGACCTTATCGAAAGCCTGCGGGATGAGTTCGTGGATCTCGACAAATTTTCTGCAGAGAAGAGACCGCTTGTTCCAGGTGCTGATCCCGGAGGACTCCAACCTGTTGGCCTCGGCCCGCGAGTACCCTTGTTGATTGTCTCTCCGTGGACCACTGGCGGATGGGTTTGTTCGCAGACTTTCGACCACACCTCCGTACTGCAATTTCTTGAAGCTCGCTTCGGAGTGCCGGAGCCGAATATCAGTCAATGGCGCAGGGCCATCTGCGGAGATCTCACCTCAGCTTTCGACTTCTCCAGTGCACCCGATACGAGCGTCACAGCATTTGCTGTGCCCAAGCCAATCCACTCGCGACACAAGCCGTACCATGTGCCATCCGTGCAGTCGATGCCGGTGCAAGAGCCGGGGACGCGCCCCGCACGTGCTCTGCCTTACTCGTTCGCAACGCAATGCCGCGTCGAGCCGGGAAAGCTCTGGGTCGATTTCGTCAACACCGGCAAGGCTGGCGCTGCCTTCTATGCCTACAACCGGCGCGATCCTCACACGCCTCCGCGTCGGTACGCCGTCTCTGCGGCACAGAAGCTGTCGGATTACTGGGAGATGCCGGGAGAAGATGCTCGCTACGACATCTCGATTCATGGCCCAAATGGTTACGTCTCTGATTTTCGCGGCGCAGTATCTGGAGCGCACCGTGCGTCATCGGCTGCCATTGCAATGCTCAAACATGACGGCCGCTCCAACGATCTCTATCTTTCCCTTGTGAACAGCGGCTCGGTCCCCTGTTCGTTGACGGTCAACGATGGCTACGGGCATGCCGAACCTCGCCACTATCAAGTTGCCGCCGGAGCAACCGTGGAAGATCATTGGGATTTGTCGCCGAGCTCCTGCTGGTTCGACCTCACGGTATCGAGCGCCGAAGATCCGGAATTTGTGAGACGCTTTGCAGGCCATCTCGAAACCGGACGGCCCGGTACAAGCGACCCGGCGACTTTTCGGGAACGAAATCCTGGTAAGCAGTCTTGAGATCCGTCAGGATGAATTAGGCTGGATGGCGAGGATAAGTGCCACGATGAAGATTCGTTCCGGAATGAGAATGGTTGTGACGACTGCGTTCGTATTTCTTTCTACTGCTGCGTCCGTCGCGCAGGTTGGGTCAGCCAGGGATGCCTTCGTCAATACATTGATGCCGCAACCTGCAAACCTGTCCAGCACGTCCGGCAGTCTTGTACTTACACCTCAGTTTCATGCTGCCATTACACGCTTCGACAATTCCCGACTTGATGCTGCCGTTCTGCGAGCCATGCAGCAGCTTCGACAAAAGACCAACCTCCCTCTCTCCCTTGAAAAGCCTTCCGCAGAACCTGGCAGCACATTGACGATCGTTGTACAAAGGGCGGGACAGGCGATTCAGTCGATCGATGAAGATGAGTCCTATTCGCTCGCGGTCACTCCGTCGGGCGCAACTCTCGAAGCGGCTACCGTGGTCGGTGCGATGCGAGGCCTCGCGACGCTCGTCCAGCTGGTACAGCCAATGGGTGGTAATTACGTGCTGCCGGCTGTCTCCATTCAGGACTCTCCGCGCTTCGCATGGCGCGGCCTGATGGTCGATTGCGGACGTCACTTCGAACCAGTGGAGGTTCTCAAGCGCACGCTCGACGGCATGGCCGCTGTGAAGCTCAATGTCTTCCACTGGCACCTCACCGAAGATCAGGGCTTCCGCATTGAGAGCAAGCTCTACCCAAAGCTGACAGGCGTTGCTTCGCACGGCCTCTTCTATACGCAGGACGATGCCCGCGAGATTGTTCGCTACGCCCGTGCGCGCGGCATCCGCGTCGTTCCCGAATTTGAGATGCCCGGCCATAGTACCGCCTGGCAATTCGCATATCCGGCACTCGCCAGCGGGACTCCTCCTTCCGAGATGCGCCGGGAGTTCGGTATTTCTCCCTACGCAATGGATCCGACACGCGAAGAAACCTATCGGGTCATCACACGATTTCTCGGAGAGATGGCGACCATCTTTCCTGATCCTTATGTGCACATCGGTGGCGATGAGACGCCCGCTCCCGACTGGAAGACGAGTCCTCGCATTCTCGCGTTTATGAAGGCGCACCAGCTCAAAGATTCCGCCGCGCTTCAGGCTTACTTCAATACGCGGGTGCTGAAGATTCTCACGCATCTGCACAAACACATGCTGGGGTGGGACGAGATTCTCAACCCAGCCCTTCCCAAGGATGTGATCATCCAGTCCTGGCGCGGTGAAGCCTCGCTGGCGAAGGGTGCGCAGGAAGGCTTTCAGGGAATTCTCTCCGCTCCGTACTATCTGGACGCGATGAAATCTGCGGGCACGCACTACCTCGCCGATCCCCTGCCCTCCAGCTCTCCGCTGACACCGGAGCAACGCAAACTCATCCTTGGCGGTGAAGTCTGCATGTGGGGCGAGCAGCTTGACGCGCGCACGATCGATTCCCGCATCTGGCCAAGAACGGCAGCGATCGCGGAACGCTTCTGGTCACCGGAGAAGTTCACCGATATCGACGATATGTACCGTCGCCTTGACGCTGTCTCGGTCCAACTCGAAACGCTCGGCCTCACCCATCTCACCCAGGAGGACGCCAGTTTGCGCGACCTCGCCGGGACTGAGCGCATCGACCAGCTTCGCAGCTTCGCTTCGGTGCTGGAGCCGGTAAGCTTTGGTGAGCGCTCTCACCTGCAGAAGACTTCGCAATTGACGGTCCTCGATCTCTTTGTCGACGCCATTCGTCCGGACCCGCCTTCGCGTTACGAGATCGACCGGCTTACGCGAGACTTCCTCAAAGCTCCTCAGACCAGCATCGCGGATCAGGCAGCGCTGAATCACTGGTTTGAAGCGATGGCCTCCTCGGTCCCTGGGGCCGAGCGACAGATGAAGCAATCGCCTCGGCTGGCTGAAGTTTTGCCTCGTGCCGAACAGCTTCCCGATCTCGCGAAGACCGGACTCGATGCTCTTCAATTTCTGTCGTCGGGGACGAAAGCTCCTGTTGGTTGGAAGCAGAGCAAGCTCGCGCAGATCGAAGCCGCAAAGAAGCCCATAGCCCTCGTTCGCTTTACCTTCCTTGCTCCCCTGACCTCGTTGGTCAACGCTGTGCAGGAATAACCGTTGGTCGCCGATCTCAATGAGGGCGTAATTTCCATGCCTGCGAAGATTCATCGTTGCACGTCACTCTGCCGGTCAATTCTTTTCTGCGTAGCGACCACTCTTGTTACGCTGTCGCCACTCTCGTTTGCTGCCGCACAGAATTTCGTCGATATCAAGCCGAGTCCTGCCCAGGTGCAGTGGCAGGATCTGGAGATCGGCGTCATCTTTCACTTCGGCACAAACACGTTTCTCAACCGTGAGTGGGGAGATGGCACGGCCGATCCATCGGTCTTTCGGCCCAACCACGTTGATACCGACCAGTGGATGGAAGCTGCGAAGGCAGCGGGTGCGCGCTATGCTGTGCTGGTCGCAAAGCACCATGACGGCTTTGCCCTGTGGCCCAGCAAGCAGACGGAGTACAGCGTCAGGAATAGCCCCTGGCTCGACGGTAAAGGCGATCTTGTCCGCATGGCTTCGGACTCGGCGCACAAGGCAGGGCTTGGCTTCGGCGTCTATCTTTCTCCGTGGGACAGGCACGATCAGCGCTATCCGGATGCGAAGGCGTACGACAAGTATTACCTTGCGCAGCTTGATGAACTTGCCCAGCACTATGGGCCGCTGACTGAATTTTGGATTGACGGTGCAGGCAGCGCAGGCCGTGCCTACGACTTCGACTCGATCATCACGGAGCTACGTACCTACCAACCCAACACGCTGGTCTTCGCCGACGTCGCACTGTACAAGTACGCAGACCTGCGCTGGGTTGGCAACGAAGGCGGTCAGGTTCCCTACGAGAACTGGAATGTCATCGACCGCGCGGGCTATCTGCGCTGGCGTCCAGTTGAGGCGGATACGCCGCTGCATCGGGGGCACTGGTTCTGGCACGCTAACGATGAATCCACGCTGCGTTCTGTCGATGAGCTGCTCGATATCTATACGAAGACGGTGGGACGCGGCGCACAGCTCATGCTGGGTCTCGCTCCCGACAACACGGGACAGCTTCCGGCAGCGGACATCCAACGTCTCGCTGAGTTCGGTGCTGCGCTTCACCGGATCTACGGCCACAATCTGGCTGTACAAGGCCACGTCACAGGCGCGGAACGCGAAGCTGCCGACAACGATCCCAGTACCTTCTGGGTTGCTCCTCCGTCGCACGCTACGCTCGAACTTCAGTTCGATAAGCCCATCACCTTCGACCGCGCTGTAACCATGGAGCGGCTGAACGAGGGCCAGCATGTGGAAGAGTATGCCATCGAAGCGTGGACGCATGGTGCGTGGCAGACTCTCGTCCACGCGCATGCGATTGGACATAAGAAGGTCGACCTCTTCCCTGCCTGTACTACGCAACGGGTCCGACTGCGCCTCATCTCCACCAGTGGGTCGGCTGCCATCCGCGAATTTCAACTCTTCAACGGTGGCGCGGCCTCGGTCAGATAATCGCTTATCTGACCGAGACTACGTCTAACTTGACTGAGTAACAGGCTGATCTACGATCTCTTCCGTTCGAGGATTCCAGTAGAGCTTCTTGCCGCTCCAGTAAGACTGTGCAGCCATGATCGTGACAATCGAATGGGAGAAGCCATGGTCCACGTTGGCATTGGGTTGCTGGCGCGACTGCATTGCCTTGAGCCAGTTTGTCAGATGAATGACGCTATCATCGCCGGGACCTCGCGAGTCCGGCGGCGGCGCACCGGGAACTTGAACGATCTCCTCCTGCTCATGCGCGGGCGCGACAATGGGTAGTTGCGCATAGTTGACGGAGCCGTTCATCTCGTCTCTACCGCCTTCCTTGCTCACGACAAAGAAAGAAGCACCTTCACCACCATAGTTTGCGATGGTGCCATCGCGCCCTTGAATACGTGAAAAGCTGCGATAACTATTTCCGAAGACGGTTTTATAGGTGTAGAGAAATCCTTTGGGATAGGTCACAGCGGCAACGCACGTATCTGGATTTTCGCGGCCATCTTTCCAGGTGAAAATTCCTCCGTTTGCAACGACACTCTCGGGATACGCCTCATCGGTCCAAAGATGCACTAAGTCGCTGCCATGACTCATCCACTGATCGAAGATGCCGGAGGAATATTTTTTATACAGTCGAAATTCCAGATACACGTGAGGGTCGAAGGGTTGGTATGGTTTGCCTAGTAGCCAACGCTTCCAGTCTGTGTCTTCTTCGCGGAGCTTTGACTTACGATCGTACAACCACGTCTTCCACTCCATCTTGCGATCTTCGAGCATCTCCTGGGAGATGCCCGTATCCATATCAGTGAACCGCCAGCGCTCCTGATTGACGTTCCACTCCTGCTCGATATGCACGATATCGCCGATACGCCCAGACCGGACGATATCGCGAACAGCTAACTGGTATGGCTCGCTACGGTGCTGCGATCCCACCTGGACTACCTGCTTGGAAGCCTTGACCGCATCGCGACACTCCTTCGCCTCGGAAAGAACGTTGGCAAAGGGCTTCTCAACATAACAGTCCTTGCCTGCCCGCACGACCTCTGTGCAAAGCTTGGCGTGCTGAAAGTCGCCCGTGGCGATCATCACGCCATCAATGTCTTTTTGCGCCAGCATCTCTTCGGAGTATTGATAGGATCGCGGCTCCAGATGGAAGGCTTCTTTGACCTGGGCTGCACGTTTCTCGCGGGCCAGGCTCCAAAGATCACAGACCGCTATAGTTTCAACCGGCATCTCCTTCGAGGCCATCTGAACCATGTGTACATGGCCGTGGCTGCGTCCTCCGCAGCCTAACTGCGCCAACCGGATGCGATCATTCGCACCCAGCACCCGACCGTAGGAACGAGCATCCATTCCTGCGGCAAAGATGACTCCTCCTGCTTGCTTTACAAAAGTTCGACGATCGGTTTCGTGGTTTATCTTGTCGGCCATGCAAATCGTCCTTAGAAAAGCTTGAGCGCATTCTCTCTGTAAATTTTTCGAAGCACATCGTCCGGAAGAAAGATGCCATAGATATTCCATCGACCTTGCCGAGAGGCGTGGGACGGATACTCAAAGTATTCGTCTGCCGTTTCAAAAAAGCGGTAGTGTAGCCGATACATGGAAATCTCCGGCAACAGGTCCGTGCCAAAGAGAATTCGATCCGGGAACCGCAGGAAGAACTTCCGCGCGGTGTAGGGCTGACGCCCTAACTCAGGTGTACGCGCGCTCATATCAACGTGAACGTTCGGATAGTGGTCGAGCATCGCCGAAGCGAAGGCGAGGTCTTCCGGGGTCTCGCCCACATGCGCGCCGATGAACGTTGTTCTAGGGTGCCGGCCAAATACCGTATTCCGCTGCTCCAGCAGTTCTCGCTTCGAGACGGGACTGTTGCTGAATCCCCAGTCCGGGTGTGCGGCTAGCTCCTCATATCGCTCGTTGAAGGCGTCGATGGGGCGAAAGAATGCCGCGGGGTCCGCGGTATGAAACATCACCGGAAGACTCCAATCCGCGGCCTTTTCGAAGATCGGCGCAAACTGCTCATCGTCGATGCGTAGCAGTTGTCCCTTCGCATCTCGAACGGTCAAACCAAAATCTTTCCAGAACTTGATGCCACATGCTCCATGCTCGACCAGACGCTCCAGGCGGTCGATCGTCACTTGAACGAAGTCATCGCGCTCGACTCCCGTCCAGTCCATCCATCCCATGGTGGCAAAGCGATCCCTGTCGGCGGCACGAAACTTCTTCAACACGTCCAGCGCAGCATCTCCGGTTCGCATCGTGATGTTCACGATCTTCTCGATGCCGCACTCATCCATAATCTTCAGGACTGTGCCCGGGTCCTGGGAATCAAGATGGTTGTGATAGTCGATCACCGGAAATCTCGGTCTCCGAATCATGTGTTCGGGTGTGCGAAGCTCTGAAACCGGGTGATAGTCGCTTAAGCGAAGATCGACCTCAGCATGCGCACTCACCATCGCTACAAACTTGTCCTCTGCTTCAGTTCCGCTCATAGGTCCTCGGTGTTTAAATCGGGTTGCACATCTATGCTTTCTATTGTTACCTTTTCTTTCGGTTTAGTGTACCCTCATTCCTGATAAAGGTCGCCTTCGCCGGTACCTTTTTCCTGAAAGTTGGAAAATCCCGAGAACCGGGCCTCTTTCGTTCGTACACTGATCACTGCCACGGCCATTTCGTTTTGATTGAAGATCTATGACCAACTTTGCTCCGAACTCTATCTCCGTCAACTCCGATACCAAACGCGGTTACAACCAATATCTTCTGCTTGTGGCGGGACTCGGCGGTCTCCTTTACGGAGTCGACGTCGGCATTATCGGTGGAGCACTGCCGTATCTCGAAGCGACTTCGCGACTCAATGCCGGCCAGCTCTCCATCATCGTTGCGGCTGTCCTGCTGGGTAGCGTGATTTCGACCTTGTTCGCCGGCGTGCTTGCCGACTGGATGGGCCGCAAACCGCTGATGGTACTGAGCGGCATTACCTTCGTCGTCAGTATTCCGATCATTGCTCTGGCTCAGGGCTACGGGCCGCTCTTTTTCGGGCGGCTGCTTCAGGGCATCAGTGGCGGCCTCATTGGTGTCGTCGTTCCGCTCTATCTGGCGGAGTGCCTTTCGGCCACGCATCGCGGCAAAGGCACTGGAGTCTTTCAGTGGCTACTAACGCTTGGCATCGTGTCCGCGGCCGTCATCGGAATTTACTACAGCTATCGCGTTGAAGCGGTCGCCCGGATCGCCGACGCCGCAACCGTCTTCGCGTTCAAGGATCAGGCGTGGCGGCGTATCTTCTGGGTTTCGCTTCCTCCGGGCCTTCTCTTTGTCATCGGTAGCCTGTTTGTAGAGGAATCTCCACGTTGGCTCTTCCTGCGCGGCAAGAAGGAGCAGGCCTACAAAGCGCTCCTTCGCTCGCGCACTACCCCACAGGCAGACATTGAATTTCAGGAGATGGAGCAGACGGCGCTCGCAGCCAAGCCGCTCTCCTCTACCGGGAAAGCAATCAAAGATTCGCTGCTCAAAAGGAAGTACGTTGTTCCGTTTCTGCTTGCCTGCGTCATTCTGTTCTGCAATACAGCGACTGGCGTCAACTCGATCATCGGCTACAACACCAGCATTCTGTTGCAAAGTGGCCTCTCCGACCTGCATGCCCACTGGGGATACGTCGCCTTCACCTTCGTCAACTTTTTGATGACGATTGGCGGCATGGCGCTGGTGGATCGCAAAGGACGCAAGTTCCTCTTCATCCTGGGCACATCAGGAATTACCGTCTCCCTGATCGTCGTCGGTTCCCTGTTTCTCACGACAGAAAGACTGAACCTGGATTGCCGCGGCATCGTGCAGTCTCTGGTCAAACCGGATCAGACACTCAGCCTCTCTTTCAATCCATCGGAAGCAAAGAACCTCCTTGCCGCGACGGGCTACACCGGTGACAAGATCAGCAGCGAACGAGCGTCTCTGGCTGTGATCTATTCGTACGGCGATTTCACTGCGGCAACCAGCTTCGTCCGTTCCGATGACGCGAGCGCCGCTCCCATTCAGATCACGAGAGAGAGTTGCGTTCCGACAAATAAAGTTGAGGCGTTCTTCAAAAACCCCTTCGGCAATCTGGACGCCGCGCGCACAGCACCGCTCAAGATCGACCGCGCCGTCGTGGGCAGGATTCCCGATTCAGGCCATGGATGGCTGGTAGCATTGGGCCTGTATTGCTTCATGGCGTTCTATGCAGTCGGTCCCGGCGTGTGTGTGTGGCTTGCCCTTTCAGAGCTCATGCCTACGCGCATCCGTTCCAACGGCATGAGCATCGCTCTCGTCATCAATCAACTCGTCTCTACCACGCTGGCTGGTATCTTTCTCCCCGTCGTCAGTAAGTATGGGTATTCGACGATGTTCTTCCTATTCGCCGGCTTTACCGTGTGTTATCTCATCACGGTGACCTTCTTCCTTCCAGAGACGAAAGGCAAGACACTCGAAGAGATCGAGCGATACTTTGAATCCGGCGGCAAAACCCT
>Ga0068855_100005500_pt1 | contig 15460 bp, 8 predicted proteins | sample KBSCornC52_FD_66592 | JGI IMG/M metagenome (GOLD analysis project Ga0068855, IMG submission 66592) | Corn rhizosphere microbial communities from Kellogg Biological Station, Michigan, USA - KBS Corn C5-2 | ecosystem: Host-associated > Plants > Roots > Rhizosphere > Soil ...
TCCCATGAGGCTGCTCAAAAAATCAACTGGCGGCGGGGCTTCGTGCGGCGCATCCGCTTTAGCCCAGGCAAGGCACTTGGCGAGCAGTTCCTCACTCTGAAAAGGCTTCGACAGAAAATCGTCCATCCCGGCCTGCTCGGCGCGCTCTCTGTCCTCCTTAAACGCGCTAGCGGTCAGGGCGATGATGGGGACGCGATTCGAAGGGCTCGGAAGCTGCCGGATATGTTTTGTGGCGACGTAGCCGTCCATCACTGGCATGCGGCAGTCCATTAGCACAAGATCGAAACGATCACGGCGAACGGCATCGACCGCATCTCTGCCGTTCTCCACTTCGTGAACGCGGAAGCCCGCCCGCTTCAAAGTAACGCCTGCGAGAATGCGGTTCGCCGGGTTGTCTTCAGCGACCAAGACATGCAAGTTGGGCGCCACGATCGAAGGACGATTCTTATGAACAGGCGTGGGCCGGCGATCTTCTTGGGCGATCGCGAATCGCGCCGTGAAATGAAACTGGCTGCCCTGGTGTACCTCGCTGCGGGCCCAGATTTCGCCGCCCATCAGATGGACGAGCCGATGACAGATGGCGAGGCCCAGTCCCGTGCCGCCGAATCGCCTCGTGGTCGAGCTGTCAGCCTGGGAAAACGCTTCGAAGATGAGCTCCAGCTTTTCCTTCGGGATGCCGATCCCAGTATCGCGAACCACGAAGTGCAGCAGAGCGAACGACGTATCGATCTCCTGGCACATCACCTCCAGCACCACTTCGCCTTTGCCGGTGAATTTGATTGCGTTGCCGATCAGATTGAGAATCACCTGGCGCAGCCGTGTCGGATCGGCATTCACCATCCGCGGCACATCCGGCGCCACGTTGAAGAGCAGCCGCAGGTCTTTCTGCTCCGCGCGAAGGGCCATCGATTTCACGATCGTCTGCAGTTCTTCACGCAGATCGAAATCGAGGTTATCGAGATCCAGCTTGCCCGCTTCCACCTTGGAAAAATCGAGAATGTCATTGATCAGGCTGAGAAGTGAACTCGTGGAATTTTCGACGATATTCAGGTATTCGCGCTGCTCCAGCCGGGATTCGGTCTCGAGCGCGAGTTTCGTCATACCGAGAATGCCATTCATCGGCGTCCGGATCTCGTGGCTCATGTTAGCGAGGAATTCGCTCTTCACGCGATTAGCGTGCTCGGCCGCTTCTTTGGCTTTTAGAAGTTCCTCTTCGGCGCGCTGGCGTTCGGCGATCTCTTTGCGCAGTTCAGTGGTTCGCTCGTTCACGCAGAGTTCGAGCATCTTCGCCCGGTTCTGCGTGTCTCGCACGTGCACCATGTGGAAGGCGATGATGATGGCCGCCACGCCAATGATGCACAGGCAATAGAACCAATAGGTTTGGTAGTAATGGGACTCCAGCTCAAAGGAGAAGGAGGCGTCGGGGAAACTCCAGTTGCCATCGCCATTGCTGGCGATGACCTCAAAGCGATAAAAGCCGGGCGGAATATTCGTGTAGTAAGCGATCGGCCGGCCGCCGGCGTCGATCCAATTTCTGTCGAAGCCATGCAGGCGATAGCGGAATACAACTCGGTGAGGCGAGCGGAAGTTGGGAGCGGCATAACGAAATTCAAGAGCGCCTTTTCCCGGCGGCGTGCTCGCCACGGACTTCGGATCCAGTTCGTGGCCGTCGACGAAAACCTGCTCGATCATGACGTTTTGCCGGGACTCACGAATCTCGAGCTTGGCCGGATCGACCACCACGGGGCCGCTCATCGTGGGAAACCACAGCCTTCCATCCCGGCCCTTCCAGCCGGCTGGCTGAAATCCGCCGTTACATTCGGTGGTGTTCATGCCATCGGCTTTGCCGTAAGAGATGGCTGGGATGCGTCCGCTCGGATCCTCGGCAAATTTGTTCAGAGCCTGTTTGGCGACCCGGAACACGCCTCGATTGCTGCTCATCCAAAGATTGCCGGCATTGTCTTCGAGAATGCGAAAGACGGCGTCGTCCGGCAAACCATTTCTGGTGGTAAATGCAGTGAACGTGCCGTCTTTTAAGCGGTTCAATCCGCCGCTATTCGTGCCTACCCAAAGCGTTCCATCCGCGTCCGGATGAATGTCGAGCACGAGGTCGTTCGAAAGGCCGCGGCGCGAATCGAAGACTTCGAAATGTTTGCCATCAAAACGGTTCAAGCCGCCGCCCGCAGTGCCGATCCACAGATTGTGCCGGCGATCCTCGGCGATCGCGCGGATCACGTTATTCGACAGCCCGTTTTCGGTCGTATAGGTTTTGAACTTGCCATCCTGCCATTTGCTGATGCCGGCTCGCGTGCCGATCCATACAGTCCCTTGAGCATCGGTAAAAATGGCCGTTACGATATCGCTCGGAAGTCCATCCTTCTTGGTATAGGTGCTGAGGACTCCGTCTTTGCGCCGGTTGAGGCCCTTGCGAGTTCCGATCCAGAGAGCACCCTCCCGATCCTCGCTGATCGAAAATATAAGGTTATCGGCGAGACCGTCCTTGGTGGTGAGTGAAGTAAATTGACCCTTGCGAAAGCAGTTCAGCCCTCCGCTGGTGCCAATCCATATGCTGCCTTCGTGATCTTCGAAGATCGGCAGTGTGACGGCGTTCAAGAGTCCATCTCCTAACCCGTAAGCCGTGAAGGCCGTTGCCTCGAACAAGCGCACCAAACCGCCGCCGCCGGTGCCGATCCAAAGATTTGCGGCGCGGTCTTTATAGATCGTCCACACATCGTTCGTCGGCAGGCCGTTCCTGCTTGTGTAAGAGGAAAATTTGGTGCCGGCCATTCTGGTCAGGCCGCCGCCATACGTGCTGATCCACAGGTTCCCTACGCTGTCTTGGCTGAGCGAAGTGATCGAATTGCTTGTAAGGCCGTCCCTGGTTGTGAAAGAGTGAAACGTTCCCTCTGCGAACCGACTCAAGCCGCCCCCATAGGTGCCCACCCAAAGGACACCCTGAGCCGTCATACGAAGCGCGCGTATATAAGGACTGGGCAAGCCGTCGCGGGTCCGGTAGTTCCGAAACGTCCGGCCGGAAAAGTGGCTGAGCCCGTCGTGTGTGCCGATCCAAATTGTGCTATCGAGATCTTGTGCGAGCGCAAATACCTGATTGTCGGCGAGGCCGTCTTTGGTGGTGTAGACGGAAAACCGACCATGATGCAGGCGGTTGAGTCCGCCGCCGTCCGTACCCGCCCACAAATCTCCGGTGTTGTCTTCGAGCAGCGAATGGATAGTATCGTTTGCCAGACCGTCTTTGGTCGTGAAGGTGTGAAATTTGCCCGCGTGGAGCCTAGTCAGGCCACCGCCGATCGTGCCGATCCAGAGATCGCCAGCCCTGTCCTCGAGCAATGCATCGACGACATTACTTTTTAATTCCGGCGTATTGCTCTTATCGAAGACCGTAAAGCGCAGGCCGTCGAAACGCACCAAGCCCAGTTCCGTACCGGCCCAGAGGTACCCGTCCCGGGACTGGACAATCGCGGGGACGGTATTTTGCGGAAGGCCGTCCTCGGTTCTCCAAACGTCCTGGTGGATTCCTGCGATAGATTTTGGGGGATTAGGGCCTGCGTCGGCGCTCCCTGCAGCGAGAGCAACAGTCACCCAGCACAACAGAGGGACAACTATTGCCTTGCGTATGCATGGCACTTAATCTGTTATACCCTGAATTATTTTCCCGATGTAGAAAAAGTCTCAGTATTTTTTACCGAAAATAACATATAATCTAAAAAAGCAACGATACTCGTCATTATCTTAAGATCCTAGGGTCAGCGGCCGTCGGGCTCCACTGTCCTCAATCGCGCTACTCGGCGCGGAAAAACAAACATATCCGCAAATAAGAACGGTTTAAAGGGTGCGCCCATGCCTAGCGGGTTGGGCGGCTGCACCCCGTTCCGGATTGTCCTAAAAATTTGACAAATGAGATATCTATTACTAACCCTTACGCTTGTTAGTTTTGAGGCCACGGCGATGGCCCAGAGCGCACACGTTTCGCGCGACCTGTTGAAAGCACAATCGGCAAATTCCACTATGGACGTGATCGTCCAGTACAAGCATCGCCCGACCCGCGCCGAGCATCAGCGTGTAGCCAACTTCGGGGGGCGGTTCAAGAAGCAATTGGGCTCTATTAACGCTGGATCATATTCTGTGCCCGCCAGTAGCCTGGACGCGTTGGCGGCCGATCCGGACGTTGCGTCTATCGTGCCCGATCGGAAGGTGCACATGCTGCTCGACAATACCGCGGCGGCCGTGAATGCAGCAGCCGCTTGGAATTCCGGCTTGGATGGCTCGGGAATCGGTGTGGCGGTGATCGATAGCGGAATCTCCGAGCATGGCGACCTGCAGGGCGCCAATGGCAGCCGGATCGTATTTCGGGACAACTTTGTAGGCACCGACGCGGCCGACTATTTCGGGCATGGCGAGCACGTGGCCGGCATCATCGCGGGGAATGGCGGCGATTCGAAGTGTCTGATTTGCAGCCGCAATTTTGTTGGCATCGCTCCAAACGTAAATCTGGTGGATCTGCGGGTCCTGGACGAAAACGGCGAGGGGACCGACAGCTCTGTTATCGCAGCCATTGACGAAGCCATCCAACTCCGGGATCAATACAACATCCGAGTAATCAATCTTTCTGTAGGCCGGCCAGTCTTTGAAAGCTACACGACCGATCCGCTTTGCCAGGCCGTGGAAGCGGCCTGGCGTGCCGGAATTGTTGTGGTAGTCGCGGCGGGAAACGACGGCCGGCTTAATGTGGCGAATAATAACGGATACGGGACCATCTCGTCTCCGGGCAACGACCCCTATGTCATCACAGTGGGCGCGATGAAATCGATGGGGACCCCGGATCGGGCGGACGATCTGATCGCCAGCTATAGTTCCAAAGGACCCACGCAAATCGATCACATTATTAAGCCCGACATCGTTGCGCCGGGAAACCAGGTCGTATCGCTACGGTCGCCGGATGGCATCTTGCCAACGCTCTTCCCGCAAAATGGCGTTCCGGTGAACTATTACGAATGGACACAAAAGGCCCAATTATCGTCTTCGTATTTTCTTCTTAGTGGGACCAGTATGGCCACGCCGGTGGTTAGCGGCGCCGCCGCCCTGCTTTTGCAAGCTCATCCCGAGCTTACACCCGACCAAGTGAAGGCCCGGCTCATGCGGACGGCCAACAAGCAGCTTCCCACCGTCAGTACGGCGACCGATCCGCTCACCGGGCAAAGCTTTACCAGCGAATACGACGTTTTCACCGTGGGCGCCGGATACCTGGATATTCAGGCGGCGCTCGCCGACAACACGTGGTTCTGGGGAAAGGCCCACTCGCCGCGGGCGGTGCGGACCGACCCCAATTCCGGTTTGCACGGAGGCGCGTCTATCGTCTGCGATTCTGGTTCCATCTGCGGACACGGCTGGTATTCGAATTGGAGCTTGCAGTCCATTTGGGGCAATCAGTCTGTCTGGGGCGATCAGTCTGTCTGGGGAGACCAGTCCGTCTGGGGCGATCAGTCTGTCTGGGGAGACCAGTCTGTCTGGGGAGACCAGTCCGTCTGGGGAGACCAGTCCGTCTGGGGAGACCAGTCCGTTTGGGGTGATCAATCGCTGATAGGCGGCGCTACCAGCATCGCGATTAACGGGGAACAGTAGGAGTCTTTGAGCGGATGCGGGTGCGGCTAAGCCGTAATCCCACGGAACGGGGGCTAGATTCCTAATGGCCCCCACCGCCGGCCTTAGCTCACTACGATGGCTCATGGACTCAACTGGAGCCATCAAAGAGATTCCAACGCTAGCCGCTATGCGCAACAAAGGCTCGCTGTTAGAACACCTTTCGGCGGAACAACGCGAAAAGCACGAGAAAGGCGCCGGCTAAAAAGATCGTGGCGGGTTCAGGCACTGCGGCAAGTTGTCCGGGGATTTCGCCACCAGTGAATGCAGTCGTACGAATATTCGCGTAGGCTTGCCCGGCATCCAACCCCGCCAGCAAAGCGGATTCCGCACTGGCGGCCGTGCCGCCGTTTGCCGTCAGGAATGCCGCCGAGTAGGACGACAAGTTTGTCAGGTCGAAACTGCCGGTGTATGAACCGGCCGTCACGCCGGTGGGGAAGCCTGTGAAGGGTACAAGATTGGCCTTGACAAGCAAATGCATGGGATCCCCCTTGAGTGCGTACCATAGACGCACGCTGAAATTAAACATTTCGTATACTAAGGAACCTGTGCGATCCGCTTAGTTCCAGGAGCGATGTCGATTGTCGCGCACGACACGTTCTTGATATCTTCTGTGGCCGCGACGATCTTGCCGTCTACTAGCAGTGCCCGGTGCGAACCTGGAAAACAGGCGCGCCACAGAATCGACGGGCCGCTATGATTTGTGACCGTCGTCTGGGTGACGCCGTCATGCCGGATATTCACCTCATTCGCCCGCACTGGTACGTGATCCAGTTCCACCCATTTCGTAGCCGCAGTCAGCCTTGGTAGCGTCCGAACGGCCGGCTCGGGATCGAGTCCCATCATGCCGGTAGCGATAGCGCCAATGACTGCGTACGACACTTCGGGATATTCCCGGCGATTCTTACCCTCGCGCGTTAAATCCAAAATCTGATCGTAGGCGGCTTCAACTTTCCCCTGGCGATACAGAATCTCCGGAAAATGCGATTGCAGTTCGATACCGATTGGCTTTCTCTCGCCGATTGTCTTCAGCAAGCCATTCAAAACAGACGTCGATTTGTCGCCATCTTCCGCGGCGCGATAGTAAAGGAGAGCCAGGTTAAGCCCGTGGCCGGCGAGGCGATGATCCAGATTGACGCGCGTGTAATAGGCGTTTGTGCTCTTGTCCCACCACGCGCCATTCACTAATGACTTGACCTCGCGAGCACGCTCAAAAAATTCTTCCGATTCTTTTCGCTCGCCTTTCAACTGTTCGAATCGGGTATAGGCCAGGTAGCCGGCATACTGGGCGGCAAGCTGATCGATCGCGACCACGAAATTCGGATCGCTTTCGTCGTAGCTTGGAATTCCGCGGCTTTTCTCAAAACTATTCCCAGCGCCCGGAATTACGCGGAAATTCATGATGCGCGGCCGGGTCATAATACCGCCAACGCCCAGGTCCCAGCGCCCCACATATTCGTGGACGCTCCGCCGGTAAAAGTTCACAAATACCGGATCGTTGAGATAAGTTGTATCGCCGCTCCAAACATACATGCGGTAGCAGGCATCCAACAGATCGAAGTTTGCAGGAAGGTTGTACCAGAAATGCGCGTCGTCGAGATAATCGACGGGCGCAGGACGATTTTCGCGATTGATTTCCCAATAGCTGCACCAATCTTTCGATTCGGAAATATTTTGCGCAAATTTACGCAGCATATTGAGCGTGCTGCCGGCGAGACCGAGCATGTGCGCGCCTAAAGACTGATGTGCGGTATCGCGCATGCAAAACGCCTGCCGGCCGGGTAGCGCCGCTTCGTACCAATCGCCCACTGGATCGCCGTGGAAGGAATATGCCAGGGCTTGATCGCGCGCCCATTCAAACGCGGCGGCAAGACGCGGATCGGAAGTTTTGAGCGTGATTCCAGTGGCGCCCGCGGAAAATGAGGGCAACACTAGGACGAGGCAGGCAAGAATGCCTGCCCCGCTAGACACAGATTTCAAAACGAGAATTTTGCTCCGATCTGAATCAGCCGTGGCGGAAGCCGATCGGAACCAATGATACCGAAGCTGGAAGTCCCCTGGGTCGTACCCGGGTTGGAGAAGTGCGCGGCATTGAACAGATTGAAGAAATTGGCCTCAATGCGAAGCGTCGGCCTTTCGCCAAACCGGGTATCTTTTGCGACCGAAAAATCCCAGTTGTTGATGCCCGGCCCGCGGGCGTGACCCACGCCGGAATTGCCAAACGTGTAGGGCGCGGGAGCCGAAAAGCATCCGGTGTCGAACCACTGGTCAACCCGCTTGGGCATCGGAACACTGGAACACGTGATATTTGCCGAGTTGCTCCCGGAATTGTTGTTGAGCTGATTGGTAGCGACGGTTACCCAGAGTGGCTGTCCTCCCTGGAACGTCGTGATTCCGTTAATCGACCAGCCGCCCAGCTTGCTGCCTTTGCCAAAGGGTAATTCGTAGTTGTAACTGAACACAAAATTCTGCGGAACGTCCACTAGCTTGAACCCCTGGCTCAAAGAATAGTTCAACTTGTCATCCCAGGGATACAGAATGGTAGTCGTGTTGTCCATGGTCTTCGACCAGGTGTACGAAGCCAGGAAGGACAGTCCGCTGGTAAAACGCTTCTCCGCCTTAACTTGGAGAGCGTTGTAGCGCGACATGCCGTCGCCGTTTCGTTGATCGACTGTTGGAATATTCGGCGCTACTGAATAGAAGGGTAAGCGTGGCGTGAAGTTGCCTGGACCCGGTAAGCTTTGATTCAATTGCAGGTCGCGATATAAGTGAACCCCGTGTGTTCCGACATAGGCGGCCGAGATCATCATATTACGTGGTAACTGACGCTCGATGCTGAAGTTCCAAACCTGGGCCTCATCCTGCTGGAACCCCTGCGACACGTAGAAGACACCGAATCCGGGCGGCGGCGTGAGCGTTCCTCCCGGTGTGTATGGCACGTTCAGCGGGGCCGTCAAGCCGTTCCCGCTGAGACTCCAAAACGGCGTGAATTGAGTCGGCGAGTTAAAGCGCCCCAGCGTGAAAAATGGATAATTCCGTTCGAGGGTGCCGCCCGTCGCACCAAAATTATCGGGAAAGTAGCTGATGCCGAAGGCGGCGCGAACGGCAGTTTTGCCGTTGTCTGGCGAGTACGCCAAACCCACTCTGGGTCCAAAATTGCCATAGTTATTGTCCACGTTTGGACCGCGATTGTTTGAGGATGCTATATCGATAAGCCCAGTCGTCGGATCGAAATTGGACTGCCGGTTGTATTTTTCGACCGGACGCGTGAATAGATCCCAGCGAACTCCGAGATTGAGCGTCAACGACTTGGTGATGCGGTAATCGTCCTGCACGTAGAAGCCTGCGAAGGTCATGCGAAGAGCCGGAACAGTGTTGACGAAATCGCGCCAGACTTGATTGGGATTTCCCAGCAGGAAACTGGCGTAGGCGTTCCCCGTTCCAGATGCCCCCGCATTACTGGTGTAATTGGCGTCAAACCGGAAAATTCCGCGTGGATCGTCCTGTGAGTTGGTGAGCGAAGATTGAATTTGTTGAATGTTTCCGCCGAACTTTAAAGTGTGTTTGCCTTTTATCCAGGTGAGTCCGTCGGTGTAGTCGAAGATATTGGCAACGCGCTTGGCATTGGTCCAGCCCGGATCGCCTGTCAAACTGCTGTTGCCGTTTACGGTGAATCCGGAAATTTCAAACCGTGCGATACCAGACGTGTACGGCAGGCCGGGAATGTTGCCGTTGATAATTCCCAACGCGTTGTTCTCGTTTATGCCATAAGAATTGGCGGTATCCACCACGTTGAAGCGATTGAATCCAATGCGCAGGTCATTCACGATGGTGGGAGAGATGGCGCGGTCCCATCCTAAAACAGCATTTTGGTTGAACGCGTCCGAGTTCGGGCCGCCGTACATGAACATGTTCGCTGGGGAGGGATTGTTATACGTCTTCTGGGCGATCGATTCACGCCCGAATATGTGGTCGCGCGTAGTCGCCTGAAAGTCGATCTTGATATCTCCCTGCGGCGCCCGGATCGTATTAACGGTGTTGTCTATGTAATTGTTGGCGAGCCCTGGCTGGTTCGGAAGAGGAAAGAGATTCTCGACGTTCACAGCTATTGGGTCCATGCGGCTGGCCGGAATGGTCCGCCCAACGAAGAGTTGACCGTTTGCCGGGTCGTAAATCTGTCCCTGAGTTCCCTCTGTAAGGATGCCCTGGCGCTGCAAGGCGGTCGGCAAAGTGACCGTGTTCGTTTGTCCCTGATTCGCAATCAGGTGCTGGTACGCGGCGAAGAAAAAGAGCCGATCCTTGATGAGCGGTCCGCCGAATGTGCCGCCGAATTGATTGGACTTATAAGGCGCCCGAGCTTGGGCAAAGAAATCACGCGCGTTTAGGTCGTCGTTCCGCAGAAAATCAAAGGCCTCTCCATGGAAGCTGTTTGTGCCGGATTTGATCGTCAAATTGACGATTGCCCCGCCGAACGAACCATATTCCGCGTTCGGATTGCTGGTTTCCACCTTGAAGGAGTCGATGGAATCGAGTGGCGGAGTGATGCTGATGAATGCGTTCAATGGTTCGGTGTTGTGAACGCCATCCACCATATAGTAGTTGCCGGACCACGGCAGCCCATTCACGACCGCTTGCGTGGGAGTAAGCGCGCCGGCGGCTGACGGGTTTTCTGCAAAATCGCTCCAGCCCGCCTGAATGGTTCCCGGGACGATTGTTACCAGTTGTTCAAACAGGCGACCGTTCAGTGGCAACGCCTGTATTTGTCGCGACTCGATTACGTGACCAAGGTCGGAGGTCGTACTTTGTACTAGCGGGAGCTCAGCTGTGACGTTGATTTCCTGTGTCGTCTGCCCGGGAGAAAGGCTGAAATCCACGCGCGTGGTCTGCTGGATTTGGACATTCACATCCGAGTTGACGGACGTGGAAAACCCCGTTATCTGAGCCGAAACTTTGTATCGGCCTGGCGGGAGTGTTGGAATGGTGTAGTCGCCGCCAGAGCCGCTCACGGTAGACTGGGCGACATTTGTCTCCATATTGGTCGCTGTGACATGTGCGGCGGCAATTACTGCGCCGGTAGCGTCGTGGACTGTGCCAATTAGAGTTCCGGTTATGGCCTGTCCTCGCAGCCCTGCTGTGATGAGTGAGAGGAAGGCGCCTGCTATCAGGAGAATTCGAAATTCTCGTTGCAAGTGTGTAGACATGTTCCTGCTTATGCCCCTTTGCGGGTTTTTAGACGGATCTCCCCATTGAGCGGGAAGCTAGGGAAACTACGGGAATTCTGGGCTACGGAAGGGAAGCGAGAGCCTTTACATGGGCCTCGCTTGCTCGCGCCAGACCGTCAAGACTATAGCCGCCTTCGAGCACCGACACGAGCCGTCCATCGCAATGCTTGTCGGCCAATTCGAGCATCAGCAAGGTGAGCTGACGGAAATCGTCGTCAGTAAGCAGAAACTGGCCAAGCGGATCGCCGATGCGCGAATCGAACCCGGCCGACAGTAAGATCAGGTCGGGATGAAATGCCGCGGCGGCCGGTATAAGGAGTTCATGAAAGGCTCCCATTATGTCGGCTTCGCCGGAGCCTGCGGGTAGAGGGCAATTAATGGTCGCGCCCGTGCCAGCACCGGCACCGGTCTCGCCACGCGCGCCGGTACCCGGATACCAGGGCGATTGGTGCGTGCTGAAAAAGAGCACTGAGTCATCCGGATAAAAAATGTCCTGCGTGCCGTTACCGTGATGGACGTCCCAATCGGCAATCAAAACACGTTCTGCGTGGTGGGCGCGTTGCGCATGCCGGGCGGCCACCGCGACAGTATTAAACAGGCAGAAACCCATGCCGCGAGCCGCGCTCGCATGGTGGCCCGGCGGGCGAACAGCGCAGAAAGCATTGCGCACCTGCCCTGCGAAAACCGCATCGACAGCGGAGACAGCGCAGCCCGCTGCGATCCGGGCGCAGACAGCGCTCTGCGGTCCAATATCGGTATCGCCCGTGCTGAGCTGGCTGCGGTGCCCGACCTCCCGCTCGACTAGCTGTATGTAGTTCCACGTGTGGGCAAGCGCCAGATCGTCATCCGTCGCTGTCCGAGTCGCCAGTTGTGTGAGCGCCGGCAGACGGCTCATCGCTGCCGCCAAACGCGCTGGCTGTTCCGGATGGCCCGGGCCGGGATCGTGTTGTTTTAATGTGGCATCAAAGGCGATGCCGGTGCCTGGCATGGCGCGATTAGTGGGCGGCCCGAATGGAAACCAGTTGCTCGGCCGGCACTGGCTCGATCATGCGTGTCTGCTCGCCGCGGAAGAAATCGAAATACGAAATCTGATGCACGCACGAGATGGTGCATAGCGGAGCGCAGGATTTTTGCGTGATGTATTCACGGCGAATATCTTCAACCGTATATTCTTCGAGAGGCTTGGCCGGAAAGCCGCGCTGTTGTGAGCAGTAGTGCACCAGCCCGTCTTCGCAGATATATAGGTAGCGCGCCCCGGCGCGGCAACGCCAGCTGCTCGGCTCGCCCTTGGCGATCGCTTCCTGAAAGTAGTTGATCTGCGAAAAATGCTTCTTCTCGAACTTCTTCATCTCAAGAAACACTTCGCGCTCACGATTCGCTAGCGGCCGCAGTTGACCGTCGCCGTCGTGAATAATACCGACCGTGGAGGTAAATCCAAGCTCCATGGCGCGTTTGCCGACCACGAGCGCATCCTCAGGATTGCGAATACCGCCTCCCAGGACCGAGTTGATGTTCACGTGAAAATGCGCGTGCTCTGCCAGGATTTGCAGCTTCTTGTCGAGGACCTTCAGGCTCTTCTTCGATACGTCGTCCGGCATGACGTTGTCGATGCTGATCTGCAGATAATCAAGTCCGGCATCGTTCAACCGCCGGACACGGTCCGCAGTCAGCAAGTAGCCATTGGTGATCATGCCGGCAAGCGTCGCATGGCTCCGGATTCCCCGAATGATTTCGTCGAGGTCGGGATGCAGTAGCGGCTCGCCTCCGCTTAGGGTAATCACCCCGGTTTTGAGATTCCCGAGGAGTTGGAGTCGGCGCAAAATCACATCCAGCGGCACAGGCTTCGAAAAGTCGTCGTACTCATTACAGTACTTGCAGGAGAGGTTGCAACGCCTGATCGGGATAATGTGCGCCATGATCGGATGATCCGTATCCAAAGCGCCTTTTGTCAGCAGCTTAGCTTCCCGCAGGCGACGTGAGATGGTGCGAAGCCTGCGCGCTCTATTCTGATTCCGTTCCGGCATTCACTTAGAAGACATTCTTATTTAATCATAGGGTCTGCCGAGGTCAGTTGAGGATCGACTAGTCGAAATCTACGAGTGAATTTGAATAACCGGCGCAGGGCAAGCGACAGGCCGGTCCAGACCAGCAAAACACCGCCCATCGACGCGAGCGCCGCGATAATTTGGCCGGCGAGTCCGGCCGCTTCGCCCGTATGAATGAAGCGATTCCACATCCGTGGCGTAGCAGCCTCTCGCGAGAGAACGGCGCCGCTAGAGCGATCGATCAGCACTTGCGTGCGCTTGCCCGGTTGCCCGCCATTGCCGTAGTCTACGGTGAGCGCCAGCGGCCCGGCGTCGGACTGTGGAAGACGAAAGCTGATGCTGCGCCAGTCCGGGAACTGTGCCTCCGCCCCAGCAAGCAGACTGTCCATGCTTTGTGCTGTGCGGCCGAGTGGCGTGTGCGGTGCGCTTATTGGCCGCGGTGCGGCGCCGTACGACATGACTACGCCGCTAAACGAAATACAGAAAAGCGGCACGGCGCACCAGATGCCGGCGACGTGGTGCCAGTTCCAATCGCGCTGACGCCCGGAAAGCTTTGGCCGGAAAAGCAACACCGCCTTAAAGTGTTGCCAGTTCCTTTTGCGCGGCCACCACAAGTAGGGGCCGGTCGAAATCAGAAAGACGAAAAGAAGATTCGCGGCGCCGGTGATTTTCCGGCCGAAACCTGTCCGCATTTCCCCGCCGAGTGCGCGATGCCACTTCTCAACCGTCGCGAAAAACCCCCTGATCGATTTCGATCCTTGCCCGAGCACGGCGCCCGAGTAAGGACTGATGAATGCAGTCCGTTCGCGGCCGTAGACGAATTCGAGTGGAGCATGCGCGTCCGATCGCACAGTGACGTTCGATGGCCGACGGGGCGACCGCAAGAGTTGATCGAGCGGGATACGAGGTAAGTTCTCCGAAGACGTGACACGATAGCGGCTCGCGTCCCAGGCGTTAATCTGCCGTTCGAAGGCAAGCAGAATTCCAGTTACGCACATCGCGAGAATCACCAGTCCCGCGAGACTGCCGCACGTGAGATGAAACCAAAAGAAGATAGTGCGTAGCCGCTGCAAGCTTTAGACCTCGGCCCACTGGCGAAGAAGATTGTGATAGACGCCGGTAAACTGGACAGCGCTCGGATGATCGGGCAGGTCGCGATTCAGGCGCTGAATGGCCATGTCGAGATCGAAGAGCAGGGCGCGCTGGCCATCGTCTTGTACCATGCTCTGAATCCAGAAAAACGACGCAACGCGAGCGCCGCGCGTGATAGGCCGTACGTTGTGCAGGCTGGTAGCGGGATACAGGATCATGTGCCCGGCCGGAAGCTTCACGCTATGAGTGCCGTATGTGTCTTCGACAATCAGCTCGCCGCCGTCGTATTCGTCCGGGCTGGCAAAAAAAAGGGTCGCGGAGAGGTCAGTGCGAATTCGATGCGGCGTGCCGGTTATCTGGCGGATCGAATTGTCGACGTGGGTGCCGAAAGACTGCCCGCCCTGATAGCGATTGAACAACGGCGGGAAAACGCGCTGCGGAAGAGCTGCAGAAATGAATAAAGCATTTTGGCCGAGCGCCTCGAGAATCATTTCGCCAAGCTGGCCGGCCACCGGATGATTTTCCGGCAGCTGCAGATTATCTTTAGTACGGCTGGATTGATGACCCGCCGTCACCCGGCCGTCCACCCACTGCGCAGTATCGAGCAGTTGACGGGCGCGGAGCACTTGCTCCGCGGTCAGGAGGTCGGGAATCGCAAGGAGCATCGCTAGAACTTGAACTTGATTCCCACTAAGGCCGAGCGCCCCGGACCGAGCACGATGTGCCCGGGATGGAGCTGGTCGTAGTAGTAGCGGTTCGCCAGGTTGTAGGCGTTGACCTGAAGATCGATATGTTCCGTGATGGGATGGCTCAACATCGCGTTAAATACCCAGTAACCGGGAACTTGCTTGATTAATCCGGTAGTGGGGTCGAGCGGGACGGTCGAGCTGGCCGTACGGCTCGATACGTAATTGGTCCCGACGCCGAAATTGAAGTGCGCGGGTAAACGATTGTTGCTCCAAAAGGCGAATGTATTTTTAGGGACGTTGGCGAGAGGGTAGCCTATGGCGCCGGGGAAGAATTGCGATCCGACCACGCGGCTATCGAGATAAGCGTAACTGGAAAGAATGTCCCATCGGCTAGTGACATGCCCCGCAATGTCCACTTCGGCGCCGCTCACTTTCTGAGTGCCGGCAAGAACGACCAACAATGGGTTAGACGGGTCCGTCTCGCGAGCATTCTCTTTTACGGTGCGAAACCAGGAGTTGTTTACGGAAAGGCGGCTATGCGCCAGACTCCATTTCGTCCCGAATTCGTAACTCTTGTTCGACTCCGGTGGAAGATTTGCGGACCCGGCGCTGAGCGCCAGAGTTTCCGCCGAAGGGTTGAAGGAAGTCCCTGCCGCGAAGTACAGCGTTCCCGCCGCAACTGGATGGTAGGAGATAGCCCCGCGCCATGTCGGCTTCGTATCGACTCGGTGGAAAGACGAGAAGGGCGCGATCC
>Ga0068855_100005502_pt1 | contig 15456 bp, 17 predicted proteins | sample KBSCornC52_FD_66592 | JGI IMG/M metagenome (GOLD analysis project Ga0068855, IMG submission 66592) | Corn rhizosphere microbial communities from Kellogg Biological Station, Michigan, USA - KBS Corn C5-2 | ecosystem: Host-associated > Plants > Roots > Rhizosphere > Soil ...
TATGACTTCGAGCGCGGGATGCAGGGCGCGACCAAGGCGAAGACGAGTGAGTTTGCCAGCCGTATGATTGAAAACATGGGCTAGGAATAACAACAGAAGCAAGTCCTACCGCTGCGCGGAAGGATGACAATGATTTGGATATAGAAATGGAGATGGAATGCGGAAGAAGGTAACGATTGTTGGGGCGGGAAATGTTGGCGCGACGACGGCGCATTGGGTTGCTGCGAAGGAGCTGGCGGATGTTGTTTTGCTGGATGTCGCCGAGGGCACGCCGCAGGGCAAAGGTCTTGATCTGCTGGAAGCGATGCCGATCGAGAAGCGCGACTGCAACATTATCGGCACCAATGATTATGCCGACACAGCGAACTCCGACGTTGTTGTAATTACGGCGGGTATTCCGCGCAAGCCGGGGATGAGCCGGGACGATCTGCTCAATACGAACTACAAGATCATGTCCGATGTGGTGAGCAAGGTTACGGCGCAATCGCCGAACTGCATCATCATCGTGGTTTCGAATCCGCTGGACGCGATGGCGCAGGCTGCGTTTCATCAGGCGAAGTTTCCGCGCGAGCGTGTGATTGGCATGGCCGGCGTGCTTGATTCGGCACGGTTCCGTACCTTTATCGCGCAGGAGCTGAATGTGTCGGTCGAGAACGTAACTGCTTTTGTTCTCGGTGGGCACGGCGATACGATGGTTCCGCTGCCGCGCTATTCGACGGTTGCGGGCATTCCGATTACGGAACTGATTGCGCCGGAGCGGATTGCGGAGATGGTACAGCGGACACGCGATGGCGGCGCGGAGATTGTGAAGTATCTCAAGACCGGAAGCGCCTTCTATGCTCCCTCTGCTGCTGCTACGGAGATGGTCGAGGCGATTCTGAAGGACAAGAAGAAGATCCTACCTTGCGCCGCCTATCTGCAAGGCGAGTATGGGATCTCCGGATTGTTTGTCGGAGTGCCATGCAAGCTTGGTGCTAAAGGGCTGGAGCAGATCATTGAGATCAAACTGAGTGCAGAGGAACAGGCAGCTTTGCAGCGCAGCGCCGATTCCGTGAAGGAACTCTGCACGGTGATCGGAGTCGTTTAGAGAACGGCTTCACAGATTTCACCGAAAGACAGAAGGCCCGCTCAATCGAGCGGGCCTCTTTGTTGCTGGTTCAATCCGAATCTAAACTAAGAGCTAAATTCGTTCGATGGTGACGGTTTCGAGGACGATGGGGGTCTTGGGGCGGTCCATGCCGTCGCGGCTGGCCTTGGAGATTTTTTCGACGATGTCGTAGCCTTCGACTACTTCTCCGAAGATGGTGTGCTTGCCGGTGAGCCAGCTGGTGTCGGCTACGGTGATGAAGAACTGCGAGCCGTTGGTGTTGGGGCCGGCGTTCGCCATGGCGAGTTTGCCCTTCTCCTGAAAGCCATGCTTGGAGCCCTGGGTTTCGTCGGCGAACTTGTAGCCGGGGCCGCCCATGCCGGTGCCTTCGGGGTCGCCGCCCTGGATCATGAACTGGGGGATCACGCGATGAAAGACGGTTCCGTCATAGAGTTTGTCGCCCTTCTTGCTGCGGCTGTTCCACTCCTTGGTTCCTTCGGCGAGACCGATGAAGTTGGCCACGGTCTGCGGCGCGTCTTTCTCGAACAACTCGCAGACGATGGTTCCTTCGCTGGTCTTGAATGTTGCATAGGTTCCGGGCTTCGTTGGCATTTCGACATTCTCCTGAGACTGCGGTTATTGGTTAATGAAAGTTGGAAGGACCTCCGACGGTATCGCGGAGATCAAGCTATTGGGCCGTGGGAGCAGGCGGTGCGGCCGGCGTTGGGGCGGCGGTTGGCGCGGAGGCCGGAGGCGCTGGTGGCAACGGGGGTATCGGCTGTCCTTCGCGCACGATGGTGATGCGGTTGATCGTGACGGGCGACAGTGGCTTATCGTTTGCATCCCGTGGAACGCGCGCGATGGAAGCCACCAGCAACACGCTGTGCGCGTCGCATTGGCCGAAGATGGTGTGTTTGCCGTTCAACTGCGGCACCGGGACTTCGGTAATGAAGAACTGAGATCCATTGGTGCCTCCGCCGCTGGGACCGGGGCCAGAGTTCGCCATGGCGAGCCTTCCCGGCTGGTCGAAGGTGAGCGAGGGATCGATCTCGTCCTGAAAGAGATAGCCGGGATCGCCGGTGCCATCGCCCGCACGGTCACCCCCCTGGATCATAAATTCAGGGATGACGCGGTGAAAGGTAGTGCCGTTGTAGAAGGGCTGGCCATGGACCTTTTGAAGCGTTTTGGGGTCGGTCCAGTCCTTGGTGCCTTCGGCGAGGCCGATGAAGTTCGCTACGGTGATGGGGGCCTGCTTGTCGTAGAGCTTGCAGGTCAAACGTCCCATGGTGGTGTCGATGATGGCGGTGGGGCCGGTGGGCGCGACCGGCGGCTTTACCTGCGTGGTCGTGCCGGGATCGTCGGGGAGAGAGTCCGTAGTGGTTGGCGAACTTTGCGCCAGGGCGGGCAGGCTGAACGCCAGGGCAAGTGCGAGATAGCGAAGCTTCATGCAGTGTAGGACTCCATACATCAGGCTATCGCAGACGCGTGCTTCGGAGCAATTCCAGCACAATCCCGGGCCAGTGTGCGTGGCGGGCTACATCAGCCGCGTGATCAGGTTGCGGACCATATCGAGCGATGCCCCATAGACGATGTGAGAGGCCCAGTGCTGAAGGTGGTCGACCGCAGGGGTGTCCGTCGGGGTGCCTGAGAGCTGAAAGGCAGGGACGGCGACCTCGTCGGCAGAGAGGAACAGCAGTGTGCCGAATGCCGTGCCCGCACCGGTGGTGACCTCTGGGAGCAGTTCGGCGGAGACAGCATAGACCACGCCCATCAGGGTGCCGAAGGTGTAGTGGACAGCCCGCCCGGCCTTTTTCCTGTCTTCGTCGGCCAGGTACGATCCGGTTGCTTTCGCAATTTTGCGGGCTACGATCTCGGTGGAGTCTTCGCGTTCTTCCGCCCTGCGCTCCTGCTCGGCCCGCTCATGCGCAATCTCCCAGGGAGATTCGTGCTCCGCCAGTTTCCTCTGCTTTTCCAATGCTCTCTGGCCGGCGGTGCTTAGCTTCTGAAACTGGTCCATGACGAGCGTCGCCGCGATGCCTGCGGCGATTCCGGTGACGACACCGCGAAAGATGGAAGGTCTGTTTTTGCGCATAGTTGTCTCCGTTCCATTGGATGCGAATTTCGAGGAACGGGGGTTATGGGTTGATGAGCTTCTTTCAGAGCAACCTTGCTTTTGCCTGCACCATCTGTCTTGGGTAGAGGTGATATATGGCACAGGGTTTGAATTCAACAAAGACCGGCGCGCGTCCTTCGCATGAAGCGATTGAAGAGGGATCTACTGCGACTGAGGTAGGGAAGAGCGATGAGAAGAAGCTGGATCATGCGGGGATGGAGAGCGCCAAACGCGCACAGAATCGGATTCACTCGAATGAAGAAACGACTCCGGGTAACTCGATCTTTTCGAAATAAAATCTGATTGGATTTTTATGTAATAACTAACTCAACAAGAGACCCGCCGATCTGGCGGGTCTCTTCGTTGGTGAGAACGTAATGACATTCATCAGCCAGTGTTTGCGAGCAGGCCGTGAGGATCGAGGACAAATTTCTTGGCGACTCCTGAATCAAATTCCTTGTACCCGCGGGCTGCGTCGCTGAGTGGAATGACGGTTGCATTGACGATCTTCGCGATGGGCAGGCGGTCGTGAAGAATCGCCTGCATGAGTTGCCGATTGTATTTCAAGACCGGGGTCTGGCCGGTATAGAAACGATGGGACTTTGCCCATCCGAGTCCGAAGCGAATCTTTAAATTGCCTTGCTTTGCCGCCTCGTCTTTTGAGCCGGGATCTTCCGTCACATAGAGGCCGGGTATACCGATGGCGCCCGCGGCGCGCACGATGGACATCAGCGAGTTCAATACAGTCGCGGGGGCTTCTTTGCCCATCGCCCCTTGCGATTTGGCTTCGAATCCAACTGCGTCGATAGCTGCATCCACTTCTGGTTTGCCGACTACCTTGGTGATGAGGTCGCCGAGGTTGTCGCTTTTGGTCAGGTCAATCGGGACGAAACCAACGCTTTCGGCGTGGGCGAGCCGGTCTGCATTCATGTCGCCAATCATCACGACGGCGGCACCGAGAATATGAGCCGAGGCCGCGGCGGCGAGTCCGACCGGGCCCGCACCGGCAACGTAGACGAGCGACCCGACGCCTACGCCTGCCGTGACCGCGCCGTGAAAGCCGGTCGGCAGAATATCGGACAGCATGGTGAGGTCCCTGATCTTTTCCATCGCCTGCTGCTTGTCGGGAAATTTAATCAGATTGAAATCGGCGTAGGGGACCAACACGTACTCGGCTTGTCCGCCTATCCATCCTCCCATGTCGACATAGCCGTAGGCGCCGCCGGCGCGTCCGGGATTGACATTGAGACATACGCCTGTCTGTTGTTCGCGGCAGGTGCGGCAGCGCCCACAGGCGACATTGAAGGGGACGGTGACCAGGTCGCCGACTTTGAGATATTCCACGTCGGAACCGGCTTCGATGATCTCTCCAGTGATCTCATGGCCCAGCACCATGCCGGTTGGAGCGGTGGTGCGGCCGCGAACCATGTGCTGGTCCGAGCCGCAGATGTTGGTGGCCACAATCTTGAGGATCACGCCATGGGTAATTTTTTTGCCAGCGGGATTCTGCATCTTCGGGAAGTCGATGGACTGTACTTCCACTGTGTTTTGTCCTAGAAAAACTACTCCGCGATTCTCTGCCATGGCTTATGCCTTTCACAGATCGGTTTGGGCATTCTTCCGGGTTGGATGCGTTTGCCGAGTTTCGCGGTTAGAGCGCTGCTGCCCCGGCTTCTGCTACTGAGTGGTCCTGCACGCCTGAACCGCCGCTTACTCCAATTGCGCCTACTACTTTACCGTCCTTCTTGAGAGGGATACCGCCGGCGAAGATCATGACCTTGCCATTGTTGGAGGCGTGGATGCCGAAGAACTGGTCGCCTGATTGGGAGTTTGCGCCGAGGTCTTTGGTGGTGATGTCGAAGGCGCGCGAGGTCCAGGCTTTCTTCTGCGCAATGTCGATCGAACCCAGCCAGGCGTTTTCCATGCGCTCAAAAGCGATCAGGTTGCCGCCTTCATCGACGATAGCGATGTTCATGGGTTGCTTGATCTCTTCGGCCTTCTTCTCTGCTGCTGCGATCATGCGGCGGGCGTCTGTGAGTTTAATCATTTCTAGATTCTCCTTGGAAGGTACGATGACGTCTTGGATTGATTGTATGCATCCTTTATTCGCCGTGGACCATTTCGGCTACGCCCAAGATCAGGGTTGGCGGACAATGAAATAAAGGCCCCGCTTTGTTGCCGGGGCCTTTATTTACTGCATTTTGGTGAGTACTAGCCGAGTTCGTCCATGCTCTTGACGCCGAACTTGAGGTACCAGGGGCTGGCTGCCTTGAGGCTGTTGTTGACGTTGTTGATGTTTTCTACGCCGACGGTTTCGAGCCAGTGTTTGAAGGCATCGGCACCCTGCTTGGCGTAGACGGCGATGCCGTCCTTCCATGTGGCGCGGCCGCAGAGAACGCCGTTGAACTTTGTCCCGGACTCGCCGGCCAACTCGAGCGTCTCAATGAAGACCGGGTTGGAGACGCCGGCGGAGAGATAGATGAAGGGCTTGTGGGTCATGCCCTCGGCGTCGCGGAAGTGCTGGAGAGCTTCGGCGCGAGTGTAGGCCTTTTCGCCCTTGAAGGCCTTGGTGCCTTCGACGAACTCCATGACGATGGGGACTTCGACCTTAAGGACGTCTACGTTGTAGCGGGCCTTGCCGAACTCGGCCATGGCTCCGGAGACGATCTCGGGCTTCTTTTTGGCGTAGGCGAGGGACTTCTCGTCGCCGCCCTCGGCGTCGTAGCCGACGAACTCGAGAAAGAAGGGGATGTCGTGGGCGAGGCACTCATCGCCGATGCGCTCGATCCATGCCTGCTTGTGGTCGTTGATGTGCGACTTCTCGAAGGGGGTGTAGTAGAGCAGGATCTTGATGCAGTCGGCTCCAGCTTCCTTGAGGCGGCGAACACTCCAGAGGTCGAGCAGGTCGGGCAGGCGGCCAGCGGTCTGGGCGTCGTAGCCGGTCTTCTCGTAGGCGAGCAGGAGGCCCTTGCCGTTGCGGTGCTTGGAGGCGGGCAGGCCGTACTCGGGGTCGAGCAGGATGGCCGAGGCATGGCGGGTGAGAACTTCGGTGACGAGGGTCTTGAAGACTTCGAGATCGTGGGCGTCGGCGGCGGCGCCGCGCTCCTTGGCGAGGGACTTCTGGAGGGAGCCGCGCTGGTCCATCGCCGCTGCGGCGATGACGCCGCGCGAGTCGGAGACGGCTTTGAGTCCGGCGAGCTTACCTGGGGTCAACTTCGACATTGCTGTGGTTCTCCTGTGCTGTTTTGCGGTTTATTTTGTACGAGGCCATTTTACACAGCGGCGAAGGGCTTAACACCGATTTGCACCGATGCCACTGATTTTAGGGCCATCGGCCGCAGATCTTTGCAAAGGGCACGACGGAATGCTCTTTTCTATATTCTCAGCGCCGCCCCCCGCCTGCCAGCCGGAAGGACAGGGAGACAAGCACGAGGGTGAGGACCAACGCTAGCGCGATCCAGCTGAGCGTGCCATTGAGCGAAGTGAGGGCCGGAAGGGACACGCTGTAGTTGCTTCTGAAGGACGTTCGGGCCTGCAAGGAGGCCCAGACCAGGAAAGCCAGCAGCGCGCACAGAGCGGCGATGGCTCCGGGCAGCATACGCTTCCAGGGAAAAGGAATCGGCGGGGGAACGGCGGTCTGCTCGTGGATGGCGTCCATGACCGAGAGTACAAAGCCGGAGGAAGGCCGGATTTGCTCGGAGTGGTTGAACTCGGTGAGCAGCATCGCGTCGAGCGGGTCGCTGTGATCGTTGGACTGGTGATGAAGATGGCTCATGCGGACTCCCATAGACGCACGTCGGCGAGTGGTTGCAGTTTGCCCCGAAGCATGTCGCGGCCGCGAAACAGGCGCGCCTTGACGGTGCCTTCGGGGATGTTGAGGCTGCGCGCCGTTGCCGGCACATCCATCTCGTGAAAGTAATACAGGATGAGCACTTCGCGGTACTTCGGCGGCAGGGTGTGAACAGCTTTATGGATGGTGGCTTCATGATTGCGCCGCTCGAGGCCGCCGTCGATGGAGCGAGGATCGCGGGGTTCGACGACTTCGTCGAAGGGCAACTGCAGCGGGGGAATGCGACGCATCTCGGTGCAGTAGAGATTGGTCGCGAGCGAAAAGAGCCATGTGGAGAAGGCCGATTCCTGCCGCCACGAGGCGAGATTGCGGAAGGCGCGGAGGAAGGCCTCCTGCGCCATGTCCTCGGAGCGGCTGCGGTCGCGGCAGAAACGCCATGCGAGATTGATGAGCGGAGACTGCCAGCGGCGCACGATGCCCTCGAAGGCGGAGGTGTTCCCCGCAAGGACCTGCGCTACATCGTGCTGATCGTCGGCTGCGCTCAATCGCTGCTCCTCTCTTGACTCAGTGTGACCTGAGGGACAGATCTACGGTTGCATTTTATTTTCGTCCGGCAGTGGATGAATTTCGAAAGAAATGAAACCGGAGGGAGTGAGGGCATGTCCCACGGTATGTAAGAGCAATATCGATGAACTTGAAGGAGAGTTTCGATGATTAATAGCCCTGACGTTGCACTTTTTTTCTTTCTGGCAGTTGGAGCGTTGTCGCTCTTTACCTTTCTCTCGGTGGCGACCTGGGCGGGCACGCGCCAACAGGAACGGGAATCCTATTACAAAGCCGAGATGTTGAAGAGGATTGCGGAAGTTGGCGGAGAACGTAATCCTGCGCTCGACTATCTACGAGAACAGGAGCGGATTGCTGCGGCGAAGCGAGTGGGAGGTTTCCGGCTGGCGGGATTGATCTGTACGGCCACAGGATTGGGGGTCATGATTTTTCTGCACGCCCTGGTGCCGGTGCATGGCGTCTATCTGACCGGATTGATCCCTCTTCTTATCGGCGTGGCGCTGCTGATTTATGGATATTGGATGATTCCGCAGACGATCAGTCTGCGCCAGGAGTAGAAGGTACCGCCCTCCATCGCAATGAGGCTGAGATGGAGGGCGGTATCGCGTTCCCCGGGTTTTATTTCGGAAGCTCGTAGTTGAACATCCAGTTGATGCCGAACTGGTCGGTGACCATGCCGAAGTAGGCTCCCCAGAACATGTCTGCGGCAGGCATAATGACCTGGCCCTTTTCGCCGAGGGACTTGAAGAGTTTGTCGACTTCCTCACGGCTGTCGCAGTTGATATTGATGGCGAAGTTGTTGCCCTCATTAACTGGCTTTCCCGGAGGGCAGTCTGACGCCATGATGACCTGCGTATCCTTGGCCAGTCTGGCGTGGAGGACTTTGTCGGTGTCCTTCATCTCTTTAGGCATATCGGCGGGGCCCGCGGAGTAGGGTATAACCTGCAAATCGGCACCGAGACACTTTGCGTAGAACTCCATTGCCTGACGACAGTTTCCGTTGAAGTTGAGGTAGGTATTGAATTCCTTCATGGCGGTTTGCTCCGTTAGTGGATTTTGTTCGGCTTTACTGACACAGACTAAACAGGGGCTGCTGACAGCGGTCTGTCAGTAGGTTTCGAAGGATCTTAGCCGCCGGCGATGGCTCCGATGATGAGCAACGGTTCGGCTGCGGTTGCGATGGCTTCGGGCAGTGGAAGGTCAGGGGAATCGTGGGAGATGTCTTCTTCGCAGGCGAAGAAGCGCAGGAAGGGGCGACGCCGTTGCGTGTCGTGGTCGCGGATAGTGCCGAGCAGCATGGGGTAGCGGGCTTCGAGGGCATCGAGGACTGAGCGTAGCGTGATGGGGGTGGCGACCTGGAGCGTCACTTCGCCGTGCACCTGGGCCAGCGTGCGGAGATGCGCGGGAAGTTCAACGCGGATTCTGGTGTGTGTGCTCATTTGAGGCCTGATTGCGATTCGAGATTCTGGTGATCCCACCCATTGCGATGAGGCTGCAATAGGTGGGGCACCCGATCTTTTGTAGTTAGTCGCGCATTGGTTATGCGAGTGTCTGGACCTCGACGGAGAGGACGGCGGGCAGATCGCGGACGATGGGGGCCCAGGTGTCTCCGGCATCGGGCGAGACGTAGACCTGGCCGCCGGTGGTGCCGAAGTATATGCCGCAGGAGTCGAGCGTGTCGACGGCCATGGCATCGCGGAGGACATTGACATAGCAGTCGGCTTGCGGGAGGCCTTTGGTCAGTGGCTCCCACTCGTTGCCGCCGCTGCGGCTGCGATAGACGCGGAGCTGGCCGTCGAGGGGGAAGTGTTCGGAGTCGGACTTGATGGGAACGACGTAGATGGTTTCGGGCTCGTGGGCGTGGACGTCGATGGCGAAGCCGAAGTCGGTGGGAAGATTGCCGCTGATCTCGTGCCAGTGGTCGCCCGCATTGTCACTGCGCATGACGTCCCAGTGCTTCTGCATGAAGAGCGTATTGGGGCGCGAGGGGTGCATGGCGATGTGGTGGACGCAGTGACCGACGTCGGCCTTGGGGTCGGGGATGTATTGCGAGTGGAGTCCTTGATTGATGGGCTGCCAGGTCTTGCCGCCGTCGTCGGTGCGGAAGGCTCCGGCGGCAGAGATGGCGATGTAGATGCGCTGTGGATCGCTGGGGTCGAGGATGATGGTGTGCAGGCACATGCCCCCCGCGCCGGGCTGCCAGCGCGGGCCGGAGCCGTGTTCGCGGAGGCCGGGGATCTCGTTCCAGTTCTGGCCGCCGTCGGTGCTGCGGAAGATGGCGGCGTCTTCGATTCCGGCGTAGACGGTGTCGGGATCGGTGAGCGAGGGCTCGAGGTGCCAGACGCGCTTGAACTCCCACGGATGTGCGGTGCCGTCGTACCACTGGTGAGTGCCGGGAACGCCTTCGTAGGCGAACTTGTTGCCTACTGGGTTCCATGTCTTGCCGCCGTCGTCGGAGCGCTGGATGACCTGGCCGAACCAGCCACTGGTTTGGGAGGCGTAGATGCGATTGGGATCAACCGGCGAGCCCTTGAGGTGATACATCTCCCAGCCTGCGAAGTGGGGGCCGCTGACGTCCCACTTTTTCCGCTTGCCGTCGGAGGTGAGGACGAAGGCGCCTTTGCGCGTGCCGACTAAGACTCTTACCTTGCTCATGATTTTTGCTCCTTTATGTATTTGGTCTGTGGGCCCGAGAGTGCTACTTGCTGACCGGAAAGACTGCGCGTAACTGCGGGTCGCGGAGGAGAAGACCTGCCCAGAACAATACGCCGATGAGTACAGGAAAGGTGCACTCGAAGAGCGGGTTGCCAACTCGCATGTGGATGGCGACCGCGCCGCCGAGATAGCCGGTCAATACGACCGCACCGAGGACGGCAGTGCGCGGAATGGCGTAAAGGATGACGCAGATGAGTTGGATGACACCGATGGTGATGGACAGGCGCAGCGGAAAGCCGAGTTGAACGAACGCCTGCACCACCGGGGCCGGCTTCAGCAGATGTCCTATGCCGTCGAAGAGCATAAACAGGATGGCAAGAATACTGAGGATGCGGCCTGTCCAGAGTAGCTTGTTCGACGGGCTCGCTGTCTGAATCTCTGCCTGCATGAATGCGCCTCCAAGAATTAGTTAAGGCAGGATCTTGTCAAACGAGGGAAGCAGTGGGGTGAGATCCCGCTCATGCCAGCGGCGGCGAGTTTTGGCGAGAACGGCAGTGCGGTTCTTTGCCATCTCGACCATGACGGCGCAAGGTGCTCCGGTCTCTTCGTGCTTCGCACCCCAGAGCAGCAGCTCGAGCAGGACGGGGGCGAGGTCGATGCCTTTTTCGGTGAGGCGGTAGTTGATCCGGCGACCATCGGCCTCGGCCGGCTCCGCGGTGATGATCTTCGCGGCTTCGAGCTTTTGCAGGCGGTCGGCAAGGATGTTGGTGGCGATGCCTTCGCCGGATTGCTGGAACTCCTTGAAAGTGTGATAGCCGCGCACCATGAGATCGCGGACGATGAGCAGAGACCAGCGGTCTCCAAAGACTTCGAGCGCGACACTGACGGGGCAGCCGGAGCGGTGTTTTGGTTTGGACTTCTCATGCACAGGGGAGACGATAGCAAAGCTTACTTGTTCTTTGCAAGTAAGATGATAAGAAGAGAGGGACCAATGGGGGCGAACGTTTGGCAGCGTTGCTGCTCAAGAGCAAATTCGTTCGTGCGGCATTCATCAAATGGATTGCCCGGATTCATCACGCTGGAGGCCGACGGGGTATTTCAGACTACTGCGCTGGAGATAGAGGGCGGAAAAGTCGCAGCTATCTATGTAATGCGAAATCCAGACAAGCTGAGACATCTGCACTAATTTGTTCCAGCAAACAATCGAATTTGTTTAGAAAGACTCTCCATTCCAAGCCGAATTGACCAGCCACGGAGGAGAGTCAATGAATCAAGAGTGCGAGCTATCGACCTGAAGGGCGGATGATTCCCGGTGATCAAGAGGAAAGATCATCTGGATCGAGATCCCGCCGCCCGGCCGGTTGGTTGCTCGAACCGCTCCGCCATGCAGCCTCACGGCACGCTCCGTGATTGCCAGGCCAACGCCGAAGCCGCCCGTTGCAGAGCTGCGTGACCCATCCAGACGATAAAACGGGCGGAAGATATGCTCCAGATCGGCCTCAGGGATCCCGGGGCCACAGTCGCTTACTTCGATAGTCGCAACCAGTTGTGCTCCCGTAGAGGTCTCTGTAATGCGAAGCGTGACCTGTGTTCCCGCGTCTGTATACCGGATCGCATTGCGCACCACATTTTCTATCGCGCGATACAGTAGTTCCCAGTCTCCGCGGATGACGCACTTGCGGTCCTGCTCGATGACGACAGTACACGGACGCTGTTGTGCCTCGTACTCGGCATCGGGAACAATCTGCTCACAAAGTTCATTGAGAGAGACGGGCTTGAAGGTGGAGGTGCTCTCTCGGCTCTCCATGGAGGAGAGGGCCAACAGTTGTCCGATCAGTTGATTGAGCTTTTTTGCCTCCCGTTCGATGCGCGCCAGATGCTCCCCAAGTTCCGGGGGCGCATCCTCGTGCGCCAGTTCCAGCGCGACGCTGAGTCGAGACAGCGGGGAGCGAAGCTCGTGAGAGACATCGCGCAACAGGAGTCTCTGCGCTCCGACAAGAGACTCCAGTCGTTCTGCCATGTGATTGAAGTCGTGGGCAAGTCCCTGGAACTCGTCTGAATTTGAGTGTAAGGCTCTCGATGTCGTCTCCTCAACGCGCGCGCTCAGATTGCCTCCAGCGAGTTGACGTGCGGCCTTGCGCAATCGAACGAGGGGGCGGCTGAACAGAAGTACCAACACAAACGTCGCCAGGCCACCTACCGCGATCGCCACCGGAAGTTGAGGGAAGGCGAAGTGAAGCAGGAATCCATGCCGCGGCCGTCTTTGCGAAGAGGAAGGAGGCTGGAACCAGACATATTCGTACCGGGTACCAGCCGACGCCACTGGAACAAGCCATACATAATGGCCATCCACCTGGCGCCCGCCAACTTTGTCCGGAAAAGGAGTAGCAGTCAAATTCTTGAGAGAAGGCGCATTCGAGGTCCGGCAAACAATCTGTCCGCGCTCATCCAGCAAGGTGGAACCCGCTGGTTCATGGCGGGCAGAATGATCTGCAAAGCCTGTGCAGCCATTTGCCTCATAGGCTTTAAACGCCATGTCCGCATCGTGGCGAAGGTGGGCATCGAGCGCATCGGAGAGGATATTGGGACTGGGAAAGCGCTGCCGGACGATCAACGCGGTCGAGATGATGAAGATCAGGCTTTGTGCAATCCAAAGGATCGCAAAGATCTTTAAAAACAGTCCGCGCATACGTTAGTTCCTTCCGCTCGAAACCGTTCGACGGAGAACAAGCTGGTATCCAGTTCCGCGAACTGTTCTAACACGATCTTCGTTATTGCCATCGATAGCCAGTTTCCTGCGAAGGCGGCTGACATGCATGTCGAGGCTTCGATCAAATGGGTTGAATTTGCGCCCCAGGGCTTCTTCTGCGAGACCCTCGCGCTTCACTACCTTGCCTGGCGATCGCATCAGAACTTCGAGCAACGTGAACTCTACGTCAGTCAGGTCGATTCGTTTGCCGTTCTGCATGACCGTTCGTGTGGCCGGGTCAAGCATCAGGTCGTCTACGATGAGTGCGGCGGATTCATTCGTTTCTGCGGGGGCCGCGCTGCGACGGCGAATCGCACGGATGCGAGCAAGAAGCTCACGCGCATTGAAGGGCTTGGCCAGATAATCATCCGCGCCGATCTCGAGGCCGATGATGCGGTCGATATCTTCTCCACGGGCCGTCAGGAGAAGCACATTGCCGGAAGAAAAAGTCCGGATCTGCTTCAGCACCTCGAAGCCATCCATGCCCGGCAGCATGATATCCAGCAGGATCATCGGCCATGCGCGGCTATGCGCGGCCTTCAGTCCGGTGTCTCCGCGATGCACGGCCGAGACGTGAAAACCATAGCGGCCGAGATAGTCGGTCAACATCGCGCACAACTCAACGTCATCGTCGATCAGGAGAATATCTTCCATTTGGCTCATCATGCGTTCTGCATTAGGGTAACGCTCGAAAGCCTCTATCTTGCAGATATTCCGTGTAATGAATGGTCACGACTTTTGTGACAAACCGTTACACAGCGTTACTCAATATAACCGCACAGCATCGTGCGATGCGTTCTCCTGAAGTTGAATCAGGAAGGCGCAAACGATGATGAATAAACACGCTGCTTCTCGGTTGGCTTCAGGTGTACTGTTGTTCTTGTGCATGACCGGCCCTCTTTTGGCACAAACGGCCACCGGCACGGTACGAGGGACGATAACCGACCCCTCCGGCGCACTCGTACCGCAGGCTGAGATCAGCATCTCGAACGCCGGCGGATTTTCCCGCGAACTGAAGAGTGGCGCAGCCGGAACGTTTGAGGTGCCGCGCCTCGTGCCCGGACGATACTCCCTGAGCGTCGACGCAAAGGGCTTTGCCCCGGCGAAGGTCGATGAGGTCCTCGTCTATGCCGGCAAGGTCACCAGCGAGAAGGTGAAACTCGAAATCTCCGTTCAATCCGAGGTGCAGGTCACCGCTGAAAATACCGGTGTCAGCGTGAACCCTGAAGATAACGCCAGCGCGCTGGTGATCAAAGGAAAGGACCTCGACGCACTCTCGGACGACCCGGACGATCTCCAGAGTGAACTGACCGCGCTTGCCGGTCCTTCCGCCGGCCCGGCGGGAGGGCAGATCTATATTGACGGCTTCACCGGAGGCCAACTGCCTCCGAAAAGCTCCATCCGCGAGATACGCATCAACCGGAACCCGTTCTCAGCGCAATACGACAAACTCGGCTACGGGCGCATCGAGATTCTCACGAAACCCGGAACCGACAAGCTGCATGGATCGTTCATGATCAACGGCAACGATAAAGCATTCAACTCGCTGAACCCGTTTGTCACGAATGAACCGTCGTATTACTCGACGTTCTTCACCGGCAACGTGAGCGGCGCATTAGGCAAGAACGCGTCATGGTTTACCAGCGTATTTCGCCGGGACAATCAATCGAATGCCATCGTGAGCGCCGACATCCTCGACGACAAGGGCGCTATCCAGAATTATTCCGTGGCAGTTCCGAACCCCCAGTCGCGGCTCGATATAAGTCCCCGTTTCGATCTTCAACTCGGCGCGAACAACACTCTCAGCGTGCGCTACATGTTCGATCGGCAGAAGCAAACGGGCAGCGGCGTCTCCGGCTTTGCGTTACAGAGCCAGGCACATAACGTGCTGAACTACGAGAACACGTTGCAGGTCAGCGACACGCAGATTCTTAGTCCAAAGATCGTGAACGAGACGCGTTTCCAATACACAGCCGACCGCGACAGCCAGGTCGCCTCCTCTACTGACCCGACGATCACGGTGCAAGGGGCCTTCACCGGGGGCGGAAGCAACTCGGGCAAAGTGAGCGATAATCAGGACCGCTTTGAATTGCAGGACTACGTCACAGCGGCAGAAGGAAAGCATGCGCTCAACTTCGGCACGCGGCTGCGACTCACGCACGATGTCAATACCTCCACCTCGGGTTTCAATGGGAACTATATCTATTCGTCCCTCGCTGCCTATGCCGCAGGCACGCCCTCCGAGTACGACGTGACCGCCGGCAATCCCACGGCCCAGGTCAATCTCTTTGACGCCGCGCTCTTCTTCCAGGACGACTGGAGCGTGCGCCCGAACTTTACCTTGAGCTATGGGCTTCGCTACGAAGGTCAAAATCGCATCAGCAATCATGCCAACTGGGCTCCCCGCCTCTCGCTCTCCTATGCTCCCGGCGCACGGAATGGCAAAAAGGCAAGCACCGTCTTCCGGGCAGGATACGGCTGGTTCTTTGACCGCTTCT
>Ga0068855_100005508_pt1 | contig 15449 bp, 10 predicted proteins | sample KBSCornC52_FD_66592 | JGI IMG/M metagenome (GOLD analysis project Ga0068855, IMG submission 66592) | Corn rhizosphere microbial communities from Kellogg Biological Station, Michigan, USA - KBS Corn C5-2 | ecosystem: Host-associated > Plants > Roots > Rhizosphere > Soil ...
GCTGGGATGGAACTGTTGCCGGCAAACCTCAGGACGCCGGTGCCTTTGTATGGATGGCTCGCGGAAGAGACTATACTGGCAGAATAATTATGCGTAAAGGAACCGCTGTTTTATTAAGATGATGCCAAAAGCCGGTAAGTGCGGAAGTCGGAAAGAATTTCTCCATGCGCGAGAGCCTCTTCAGGACTTTCGGACTTTCTGTCTTCCGGACTTTATTTATTTTCGCTGTTCAAAACAAAGATTCCCTTTACATGAAAACAGTATTGATCACCGGCGCTACATCGGGTTTTGGAAAGGCTATGGCAGAAAAATTTGCAGCCAATAATTACAACGTCATTATTACAGGCCGCAGGGCCGACAGACTGGAAGATTTGAAACATCACCTGATCGCAACCTATAAAGTACAGATCCATCCACTGGTATTTGATGTTCGCGACCGCGATGCTGTTTTCACTGCTATTGAACAATTACCCGCCGGCTTAAAAGCCATCGATATTCTTATTAATAATGCCGGTCTTGCTCTTGGAAGAGATTATTTTGAAGATGCAGACATTGACGACTGGGAAACAATGATCGACACCAATGTAAAAGGCGTAATGTATGTAACCAAAGCGGTTGTTCCTTATATGATTGAAAGAAAACAGGGCCATATTATCAACATGGGATCAATTGCCGGAAAAGAAGTATACGAAAGGGGCAATGGTTACTGCGCCTCGAAATTTGCATTGGATGCTCTTTCACAATCAATGAGGGTTGACCTGCTCAAACATAAAATAAAAGTTACAGGCATTCATCCCGGTGCTGCTGAAACGGAGTTTTCCATGGTTCGATTCAAGGGAAATACCGCCGCCGCCGAGAAAATGTACGAAGGATATCAGCCTCTGACCGCCACTGATGTAGCCGAAGTAGTGTACTATACTACCACTTTACCTCCGCACGTTTGCATCAACGACCTGGTACTGACCTGTTTGGCTCAGGCTAGTTCATTTTATTTGTATAAATAATTGCCATGCTGATAGGCTTACAGTTGAGGAATTATTAAGTTAAACCAGTAAGTGTTACATATTAACTTATCAACGGATTAACCTATAAACTCACTAATAAAAGGTATATCTAAGACACTGATACATAGTGCATTTCGTTAATGTAAGATGTTAGGAAATATACTTGCATATACGGAAGATTTACGTAGTTTTATAATTGCGACGTATTTCCAAAATCCTCTGCTTAAAGCCAGATAACTATGTGCAAACCTTTATGCGCATGCTTAGTTGCATGCTTATGCCTATTATTCGCCTCGTCCCTGCAAGCTCAGGATGTAATTAAACTTGAGAGTTGTGATGGAAATCCTTATCAGCAAACAGTTGACAGCTTAAAAAAAGCTTATTCCGAACAGGGCTTTATAGTGCTGCGCGAAGCATCTTTCAAAATGGAAAGCGAATACGAAATGCCCGTTGTATTGCCTATGCAGGCAGGAACCATTTATCAATTTATTTTTATCGGCGATCCCACATCAAAATTATATGAGGTACGTATGTACGACTGGAGCGAACGTCAGGTAGTGTACAAAAGAAATCAGTGGGGTGATGTAGATGGAAATATCATCAGCTACAGTTATGTTCCTCAGGCTACCGAATATCATATGATCAAACCCGTTCAGGTTAATAAAAAGAAAAAGCAACTTTGCGGTTATGTAATGTTGCTTAAAAAACCACAACCGGTAGCACAGAGATAATCTTCAAAGTGCCAAATAGCATTGTTGCAGTACAAGTGTGCGACGCAACAGCAGCAAAATAGTAAAACAAAAGATTGGTCCAATAAAAAATGCCACGGTCTGAAACCGTGGCATTTTTGTTATTTATTGCGCCAGTGAAATTCTTATCTGCACACCCGCTCGCGTAGTCGTGATCGGCGGCGATGTGGAGATCTTCGGTTCAACACGTCGTTGTTCGAAATATAATTTCATATTAACCCGGTTACTGATCACATAGTCAATGGTGGGGTTGATGGTAATTACTTTTTGTCCGTTCGTTGGCAGCGACTGGCTTTGGTCTAACCGGCTGTTAGCTGTTATGTCGTCGCGCAAACCTAAATCGAGTCTGAAGCTCGCGTCATTCTGCAGCGGCTTGCCTTTCCATTTGATCCATGAGAAGGCGCCGCGTTTTCTTATTCCTGCGCCGATGGTAAATTCTGTTGAACGTGATTCACTAAGCTGGAAGTCGATCAAACTCAAACTTACCGTTCTTGATTTTTTATATCCAAAGCGGGCGGTGAGATTGTTGGTAAACGCCATATCGAGATCAACCAGCGGAACGAACTGTTCGGTGATAGATACGTTGGGCACCAGGAAGTATGGAATATAGTTACCGGTGAGTGTATCAATAAAGCTCGGGAAACCTAGTCCGGCCGAGTCACGGTACAATAGAGCAGAAGTAAAACTGTTCATGCTCAGCGTACTGTTATAGCCATGCGAAATGGTAAAGTTGGTAAAGATCTTTTCCATTCCTTTAATACGCGTTAAACCGTTATAGGTAAGATGCCAGTTTGGTTTTGGCAGAATACCCGAGAATGGATTATTACGAATATTATTGTTGTTTTGTTTGATCAGCGGGGCCTTATCCGGACTTTTACCTGTATAAGCCGCCAGGAATGCGGGGATCAATACATCCTGTGCATAGCGGCTGTAACCGGCATAATATCCGTCGGACAAGATCTGTTGCGATGAACCGAGCTTTTGCCAGTAGGGGTTTTGTTCGGCGAGTCGCTGTGATAAGATCAAACGATAGTCCTGGAATTTTTGGAAAGTAGCCGATACTTCATTTGCTTTTACCGGTACAAACATGGTCTTCAACGCAATATAACTTACGCTAAAGCTACCCGACGTATACGGGTTAAGCCTTGCAAAGTGCTGGCCGGTACCCGTGGTATCTTTGTACAGCTCGCTGTACATTTTACCAAAGGTTTTATCGAGCGTTACATCGATGGTTAAATCGCGTATGGGAATAAGCGTAGCCGTTATGTTCAGTCGTTGTTGAAAATCCTGCCGGTTCTGATAGTTAAAGTTCGAGTCGGCGGTTAGCCAGCCTTTCGATGCCATCATATTTACAAAGTTGGTATCGGGCTGACGGCCGAAAATAAATCCAAGCCCCGGAGCCATTGATTTAAAGTTCATACCCAGTACATGTGTGCTATCGGTATAACCATAAATAGTGGCACTGGAATTTTCAGAATACTGAACACTTACCCGTTTTAAGGAAGTCAATATTCTACCCGCGAATTTTACAGGGCCGCTAAGTTCGAGTGGCTCGTTTCTATTTCGCTTCCGTTTTTTTCCTGTTGAATCGGTTTTATTGCCCGGTTGCTGAGGTGGAGCAGGAGGCGCATCTTCATCAAATGCACGCAATAATCTCGATTTGGCATATAGTCTTGTGAAGTCGAATTCGGCTGTGAGGTTCTTTTGTTGCGTGTTCGATAATGTGTTACCCAACTCTTTTGCCAGCAGAGAAGCTGCCAGCCAGTCGTAGGTAGCTGTATAGCCTGCGCGAACATTCGTCCAGTCGAGGAATGGCAATTTGCTCGTAGGCAGCGTATATGAAACCGTTGCTTTCTGATTGTATTCGATAGTACGGCCGCCTTTCCAGAAATTTTGCCACATACGTTTTTTCCCTTCATTGTCTAACCGGCCGCTGTCTTCATCAACCCATGCTCTGTTCAGGGCATTGAAGTCGAGGTTCAGCGAACGCGTAAGGTCCCACCGCAGGTTATAGGTGCGGTCGAAGGTGAAGAACTTGTTGTATGTTTCAGGAATTATTCCTTTGGGAGTACCCACACTGCGCGGCAGAAATGCGCCAAACTGCCGGTTTACATCAGCCCTGAAACCCAACAGGTTGGGCATGGGGTTAATATTGAAATCTTTCAGGATAGAATACCACGGCGATTTTGATTTGATAGTTCTCTTTATCGGTTCCCAGTATTTTGGGGATGTGGTGTAATTGTATCCAAGCCCCGCCCGGTGACGGACTATTTCATTGCTTTCGATAAGCGGATTATGTTGTTCTTCTTTATAGTAAGAATAGCTTACGTCAACATTCTCGATACTCCAGATGTGTTGCTTATGACCATTCACATTGTTCTTCTTCACATTGGTGAAGTTTACCGTTTTGATGGTTTTAACGTCAATAGCGTCTTTACGAATTGAATCTCTGGCTGCACCCGAGGCTGCCTTGAGTTTGTCTTTCAGTTTTATATCCAGATCGTATGGATCAAATTCAGGTGTTACAACTGCCTGCGAATAGCTGGCATATACAGGTATGCTCATGCCTGCCTTGCGTGGCAACAGTTTGCCCAACTCAAGGCTAGTGGCCATATCTAATTGAGTAACGCTTTCTTTTGAGCGTTCATTTACTCTTTGTTCCAGTGTTCCCCATCCGGCGCTTTTGGCGCTGGCAGAAAGATAAAGGGTTCCCAGGTCGGCGAGTTTAATATCCACACGGCCGTTGGCTGCCCATGCACCATGTTCATCGAGGCCCGACAGGCGCAACTCGTTAAACCATACTTCAAAACAGGCGAGGGGCCTTGTATGGTTTTCAACACCAATAAAGAATGAGCGTATTTCACCCAGGTTCGGGTTACCTAAAATCGCTACCTGTTGTCCGTTGGCGTCTGTTTCCTGATAATACTTATAGGTTTGACCATTGTTATTACGCGAAACTTTCAATTTGGTTAACCGGTCGAGCGACAGGTCAAGTTCATTTTTCAAAGGCCATATGGCGTCATCGGCGGTTGCACCCCAAAGCGTCATTTGCAATGGGATCTTTACTTCATAGAAGTTACTGATAAGGTCGTTACCCAGCCTGATCACTGCATACAATTCGTTGTCTTTAATATCGGAGCTGCTTTGGACCGACTCAGCATGAATGTACATCTGTAACTGCTTGTATGTGCGCAGGTCGAGGTTGATCGTTTTGAATACGCCTCTTGCGTCGCCTTTCATCAGGTTACATACCTGTAAACTTAAAGCCTGCTCATTCTGTAACAGGTTTACGTTGTTGTTGCTTAACTGTTGCTGACGAATTACACCGGGAGGTGTTTTATAATTTACCGGATAGCGTGAACTGTTTTCTTCTACATTCACTGCCAGTTGTTTTACCGTAGTGGTACCCGGAGGAATGTTTACATACTGACTTGTAGTATCGAGCAGATAATTAAATTCCCTCCACTGGTTGCGTACCAGTTCCAGTTTGGCAAAACGTAAAACCACAGAGTCTTCAAAACCGGTCAGGTACATACGAATAAAGCGGATGCTTTTGAAGTCGGGTATGTTACCGATCTTTTTATCGTATTGTGCAATGGGAATGCGGAAGAGGTACCATGTTTCAGGAGCACTGTTGCTTGGCCTTACTGCGATACTATCGGTAATAAAATTACTACCTACGTGCATGTCGCTTTTTCTCAGTTCAACCTTGTACTGAAAATATTCTTCCAGTTCATTCAATGTATTATCGCGGTTAAATTCTTCCTGATCGGGATATAATGTAAAAGCGCTTACAAATTTATCGCCATTGTTTGCTACAGGCGAGTTACCCTGCGGGTTGTTGATGTTTTTGTAACGGGCCAGAATACCATCGTTGGCGCCAAACGATCCATCGCGATAGTTTTTGTAGTCATCGCTTGAGGGGTCAGCTTGCGCTGCCTGATAAGCGGCTGAACCGATGCTTTGCAACTGACTCAGATAACTCTGGAATTTCACCCGCTCAGCATCATCTACCAAACCATCAAAACCGGCATCCTGTAAAGGACGGTCGGCAGGGTCGTTACTAAATGCCTGTGTAACCTGTATCGGGTTAGCCGGTACTTTACCCCAAACGGTAGCGGTATCTTCCAATGCTGTGGTGTTGGCGCCACTGATACCATTTTCGAAAAAGCGTTTGCCATCTTTCAGCACATCTTCAGAAATATTACCAAGGTTAAAATACAGTTCACCGCCACTGCTTCCGGGATTCAGAATGTATGGGTCCTGTAACCAGAACTCGATGAACTCTACGTTGTTTGTTTCAAAGTCAACCTGATCGATGCCACGCATGATACCACCCCAGCGTGATTTCGGGTTATTCAGTCTGCCGTTCGAATTAACGCTTCCTGGCCGTGCATCGAAGTTATAGGGACCTCTTTCTGTTGGGTAGTATGCCATATCGAATGTTACCAGACTTCCCTGTCCCAGATCGGGTGTTTTCTGTGGGTAGATATCTTTCACATTCACTGAGCGTACGCGCGGATCGTTCAGCAGGCTTTTATTGATGGGGTTATCAGGACTGGTTTTGTCCTGTAATACCGGTTCAATATTATAAAATGCCAGCTTTGCACGGTTGTAGCCATAAGGTAATGAATCACGGTAACTGGCTTCGGGGAATAAGTTGTTGCCCGCAGGAGTAGAAGAAAGTCCCCAGCTAACCAGCGGAAAACGCAAATCAATAGCATTGCGTGCACCTTCAAAATCATCAATGAATACCTGGCTGCTGCTGCCCTTACCAATTTGGGGCGGGTGGCCGGGTTTCAGATAAGCGGCTTCACCATAGGCCGTAATGGTACTCATTTCGGTGGTATGGTAAAACGGCAGTTTATCCAGCATTCGGGTAATGCGCGGCGCTTGTGTTGTATAGGCAAAATCTACCCCATACATGGTGTTTCGAATGGGGTCTTCGTTATAACTGGTTTTGGTGAAGAAAGGCCGCTCGCCGAGTCGTACAATAGAACCTCCGATGGTTAATGATTCACGGGCGGTTTGCTTGGCCATGTAATCGAGCCGCAACCCCATAAAGTTGCGCTGTTGCATACCGTAGCCTGCATTGTTTTCGAACTGTACATTTACGGGAAGGCCGGCATTCAAAATGGCCTGGTTAATGATCTTAACTGTTCCCAGGTTATAGTCAACGGTATAGTCAACGTTTTCCTTTAGTGTTTGTCCGCCGGCCGTAACTATTACCGATCCCTGCGGAACGTTAAAGGCGCCGAGCGATATTTCAGAAGTAGATTGTCCTTTTGCTGTACCGCTGATGATGTACCGGTCGAGGTTGGCGTAGGTTTTCGCTATTTCCTTGATCGTATCATACAGCGGATAATAAACGTATTTCTGTTTTATATCGGGTGTACTGTTGTGAAAGGCCACGTTTTCGAGGTCCCGCCCGAATGGCTCCAGAAACGGGAAGATCACACGCGCCTGTTGAGAAATGATCGTAAAGCCTTCAAGATAATCGAATACCCCATCGGGCAGCGGATCATTATGAGCATTCAGCCGGTCGAGGTTTAGCAGGGTTAGTAGCGGTACACCCGGCTGATCACCTTCGGGAAGATAACGCTTTTGACCTAAACTGGGTTCTTCGTACAATACGTTCAGTTTGAAATCGGCAGGTTGTACGCCCGAGAGATAGCTGCCATCTTTTGTTTTCAGGGCGTACACGTTTTTCATCATCAGGTCCCAGATAGGCAGATTGGTCCGTTGTGAAGTAGCTTTTAATAATTTCAGGAACAACACTTTTTGTGTACCGGCTACTTTGGTGGTGGTATCGGGTGGTACATCCTGCGAAAATTCACCCACCTGATAAATTTTACCATTGTAGCTATACTGGAAGGCTACACCCAATACTTCATCTGATTGCAGGGGCTGATTCAACGACAGAAAGCCTACCTGCGGGTTATAGTAATAATCTGTAGGATTCAACTTACGGGCGAAAGTTTTTTCGAAATCCTGCACCGGGTTCAAACCCATACTCATCAGCTTGCTGGTAATGTATGAGGGTTGTCGGCTGGCGGCGTCGCTGATAATCTTGCGGTACAGGTCGTTGGCATCGTTATAGGGTAAACCGTTTGCATTGCCGCCCGAGGGCAAAATGGAATTGTTGTACGGTTTTACTTCACCAAGATCCATCAAACCTACTACGTCTCTTGTTTCGGTAGTAGATCCGTTTCGGTTGGTTACCCAAACTTCCATACGCAGGATCTGCACCTGCGAAGTAACGATCGGCAGCCTCGACATGGCTTTGTTGAAGTTATTTCTGAAGTATTGCGCCAGCAGGAAGTGGCGGTTTTCTTCATAGTCGTCCGACTTAAACTCGAAATACGTACTGGCCGATCCTCCCTGTAAACCGAGCGATTGCTTTTGGGAGCGTTCATTCGCCAGAACGCCGGTAACGAATAATTTCCCGAACTGCAGCTGGGTTTTTATACCGAATAACTGCTGCGCGCCGGGAATAAGGGTACCTTTTGACTGAAACGATATATTACCGGCTTCAATTTTCTTGATGATCTCATCGTCTTTACCGGTATAATCAAGTTTCAGCTGGTTATCAAAATCAAAGTTGGCCAGTGTATTATAGCTGATGGGAAGTTTCAGTTTATCGCCGATGTTACCGATCACGCTCAGGTTGGCGTTCATATCGAAATCGAACCCTCCGTTGCGGCGGGCTCTTTCGGGCAGTGCAGGGTTTTTGATGTTTTGTCCCTGATAACCCGCCAGAATGTTTACTTCACCCTGCGGTTTGATTTCAATTTTACCGGTGCCGAAAATGCGGTTAAACAGATTGTCGGTCATCGAAAGCTGAGGCCGCAGCATTTTGCGGTTTAGTCCGCTTAGAATGTTAGCCCGTTTTTGAAAATAATCCTCTTCCTGTTTGGCTGCCTGCACTTTCATGAACTCATCGAATGTGAGATAGGTAGGTTTGCGATAGTAAAAATCGCCTATCTTTTCGATGATATAGTATTGCTTTGTTTTGGGATCGTAAATGATGGAATCGTGGATGTTAGCCGGGTCTTTAAGGCCAAGCGAATTTCTTTCAGGATAGGTGAATCTATCTCCCCGTCTGTCGTGCAGAGGATAGTGTAAAGTGTCGGTGCTTTGAGGTTTGGTAGTAGTATCCTGCCAGGGAGAATAAGCCATAGCAGCTGAACTAAACCCAACGCAAATCAGTAACACTAGTATTATCCGGGTGTTGTAATAAAGTGTGCGCAACAATCTTCTCTCAAGAATTAGTTAGGTAGAGTTCCGTTCCGATAGGCTTAAATGGTTTTTAAAGCTTTCTTAATAATGTCTTCAACGGCATTGAGAGAAGGTTCGGCTTTCATAACCCGTTGGATGGCCTGTTCTGCGGCCGCCCGGGCTATTCCCAATGCTATCAGGGCATTTAACGCATCGAGCTCCAACGTATTGTTTATCAATGGAGAAATATTTAAGCCTGGCTTGACTTTGCTTAACTTATCTCTCAATTCCAAAACAATACGCTCTGCAGATTTTTTCCCGATACCTTTAATGGCCTCGAGCTGTTTGGTATTACCCTGAACGATGGCGCGCGACAGTTCATCTGGCTTCATCGAAGACAGCATCATACGTGCAGTTGCTGCACCTACGCCCGATACACTTACTAACTGTAAGAACAATTCTTTCTCAGCAACTTCAAAAAAGCCATACAGCGTATGTGCATCTTCTTTAATGTGCAGATGCGTATATAGCAGCCCTTTGTCGAGCGCCTGAATATGTGAGTAGGTGTGCAGGCTGATCTGCAGTTCATAGCCCACGCCATTGGCTTCAATATGCACTACTGCAGGTGTTTTCATTACAAACTGGCCTCTTACAAATGCGATCATGTTACGAAAATAGGGAAATTAGTTTGGTATAAGTTGTTCGCTCTTAATTGTTAATCAGGATTCAGAATTACGGGGATGCAACAGTTGGTTTTGGGAAGGTTGGTATATTTATCAGGAATTATGCCAAAGAAAGAAATGGCCTGTCATGCAATAAAAAGGGCAACTTAAACTTTTAAGTAAGAACCGGTTACGCTGAATCAAAAACTCAAAACCGGGAACTCCTTATCTTTGCGCCCTTATTGGAATTTCAGATTAATTGAAGATTACGATTTAGTGGGAGTGATAACTGATAGATTTTAGTTCAATATCAAATAGTTAAAAAATAGCATGACGCAAAAAATTACCGCTGCCATCACTGCTGTTGGCGGCTATGTTCCGGAAGATAAACTTACCAATTTCGACCTCGAGAAGATTGTAGACACAAACGATGAATGGATCAGAACCCGTACCGGTATTGAAGAAAGGCGCATTTTGAAAGGCCAGCGTGGCACTTCTGACTTGATTTTCCCTGCCGTTCAGCAACTTCTTAAAAAAAGAGGCATAGACCCCCTGGAAATCGATGCCCTGGTAATCGGAACGGTAACGCCCGATATGATGTTTCCCTCAACCGCTAACCTGGTATGCCACAAAGCCGGTTTGAAAAATGCCTGGGGATTTGATCTGCTGGCTGCCTGCAGTGGTTTTTTATATGCCCTGACCACCGGCGCTATGATGATCGAAAGCGGCCGCTACAAAAAAGTGATCGTGGCCGGGGGCGACAAAATGAGTTCCATAGTTGACTATAGCGACCGTGCTACCTGTATCATTTTTGGCGATGGCGCCGCGGCTGTGTTGCTCGAAGCTAATACCGAAGGCTATGGCGTACTCGACAGTATTTTAAGAAGCGATGGTGCTGGTTGCCAACACCTGCATATGAAAGCAGGCGGCTCTTTACGTCCTGCCTCAAATGAAACCGTTGCCAATAAAGAACATTTTATTTATCAGGAAGGTCAGCCTGTATTTAAGGCCGCTGTAAAAGGAATGGCCGATGTAAGCGCTGAACTGCTGGAAAGAAATAAACTTACCGGAGCCGACATCGCGTGGCTGGTACCTCACCAGGCCAATAAACGTATTATCGATGCCACGGCCGACCGCATGGGGCTTTCGCACGACAAGGTAATGCTGAATATTCAGCGTTATGGCAATACCACTGCCGGAACAATTCCTCTTTGTTTATCGGATTGGGAAAGCCAGCTGAAAAAAGGCGACAATCTTGTACTTGCAGCTTTTGGCGGCGGCTTTACCTGGGGCGCTACCCTGGTGAAGTGGGGATATTAAATTTAGAACCTCAGTATATTAAATGTTGAATATTGAAGTACTATTTACTTCGATGTTCAACATTTTTTTTATTGCCTAACTTCGGCGTTCAAAATTTTATTATTCAATATTCGAATTTGAAATATGGCAACTAATCATTTTCCATTTTCAGGCTTTAGTTCTTTAGCAATTCATGCAGGACATGAGCCCGATCCCAAATACGCACATCAGGTCCCCATTTATGCCTCGTCAACTTTTGTATATGATACCGCCGAACAGGGCATGCGCCGTTTTAGTGGTCAGGAAGAAGGATACATCTATTCCCGCTGGGGAAACCCCACTTCTACGGAAGCCGAACAAAAGATTGCGGCTATGGAATGTTTTGGTTTGACCGATGCAGCTGGAAACCCGTTGGCTGTAAAAGGATTGTTACATGCTTCGGGTATGGCCGCCGTTTCTACTTTGTTCTTGTCTAATTTGAAAGCAGGCGATAAAGTTTTGTCGCATTATTCACTCTATGGTGGTTCACAGGAAATGATGGATAAAATATTGCCCGGGCTTGGCATCGGGTCTGTGATTGTTGATCTGCGCGATCTGAATAAAGCAGAAGATGCTCTGAAGGCGCATCCGGATATTAAAATGATGTATCTCGAAACGCCTGCCAATCCTACCATTCAGTGTGTTGATATTGAAGAGCTGACTATTCTGGCAAAAAAATATGGAAAAATTGTAGCCTGCGATAATACGTTTGCCACTCCTTATTTGCAGCAGCCTTTCAGGTATGGGGTAGATTTTATTATTCATTCTACCACTAAATTCCTTAACGGACATGGCACGGCTATTGGCGGCGTGTTACTTGGGCGCGATATTGAATTTATGAATACACGCGCTTCCAAAACTATTCGTTTGCTCGGTGGCAACAGCAATCCCTTCGACGCTTTTTTGCTGATCAATGGTATGCGAACACTTGAAATTCGTATGGAACGCCATTGCCACAACGCCATTGAAGTGGCTAATTTTCTGGATGGACATCCTGCTGTAGCCAAAGTGAATTTTACCGGACTGCCTTCTCATCCCGATTATTATATTGCGATGAAACAAATGCGGCATCCCGGCGCCATGATGAGTATTGAACTGAAGGGTGGATTACAGGCCGGCATTCAAATGATGGACCGCTTAAAAATGTGCACCAGAACTGTATCGCTCGGTACCTGTGATACTTTGTTATGCCATCCCGCCTCCATGACACATTATGGTGTTTCAAAAGAACAACGTGAAGAATATGGTATTACCGACGGACTTATCAGAATGAGTATCGGTATGGAGAATATTCAGGATATTATTATTGATCTGGAGCAGGCGCTGAAGTAATTGCCTTATTTATCAGATTAAATATGCTTGAGGAATTTCCCGGTGATTGTGGTTTTAATCACTGCGGATATGTATTGGATTTATTTTATATTGCGGCCTCCCCGTTATGTTTCAATCTCCCCGTTTACATTAACTCCCCGAAACTGGTAGGTCTATAAAAAACGAAACCCGATGGCTTGAATTACTTCAGAGTGCCACCGGGAATAAGGCTGTAAAGCTAAGAAAATTATTTGAACTAAAAAAATACAAATAGGGTGAGGTACGCCGATTTTACAAAAATAATGACAGCGGTCCGAATGGACCGCTATTGTATGGCTTGTGGTAACAAGCCCATGATGCAGTATAATCAAACTTATATATTTAACCAGTTGCATGCAATCAATGATTTGAGAAACCGCATTGCTCACCATGAACCTATCTGTTTTGTACCCGGTAAACCAATTAAAGACAGTACTTATGCCCGTCAGCATTATAGCCTAATTTTGCAGCTATTTCAATGGATGGATATAGATGAAGCGAGTTTATTGTATGGGCTTGATCATATTATTACTCTGTGTAATGAAATAGACACTTTATAGACCCTTAAATCCAGCCAAAACTTTAAACTATAAACTGATTCACATATTTTTATACTATAAGCAAGAACAATGCAAATAACTATTCGTCGTGCTGTAAAGGAAGACTGTGCCCGGTTACTGGAATTGATTCGTGAACTGGCGGAATATGAAAAAGCGCCGCAGGAAGTAACAGTGACTATGGATCATTTTGTTGAAAGCGGTTTTGGCCCCCAACCCGTTTGGTGGGCATTTGTGGCAGAAGCAGATGGACAAGTGGAAGGATTTGCCATGTACTACATTCGTTACAGCACCTGGAAAGGGCAACGTATGTACCTCGAAGATCTGGTTGTAACAGAAAAAATGCGCGGAAAAGGACTTGGAAAAATGCTGTTCGACCGGCTGATGGAAGAAGCCCGCGAAAAGAAATTCAATGGAATGGTATGGCAGGTGCTCGACTGGAATGAACCGGCCATCAACTTCTACAAAAAATACAATGCCCATTTCGATCCGGAATGGATCAATTGCAGCATTTCTCTTTAGACAATGTTAACTCCGTGTGATTACGAACTTTTTTGGCCGATTAGTTGTAAATTGTTAAGGATACAGGTCACATAGAAAATGTTCGTTTCACATATGAAAGCGATTGTCGCAGGGCTCGTAGTAGTTATTGGTTTTACCGCCGGAAGCTGTAAAAAGCATCACGACGCTGTTAGCAGTGCAGTCATTAATGACTCCACGGTAACATCGGCGCGTGATATTTACCTGTGGTACAATAACATCCCTGCCTCTTTCAATGCCAGCAGCTTCGCTAATCCCAGCGATATTATGAACGCCATACGGGCCTTTAGCTCAGAGCCCGGTTATACAACTCCCGTCGATCGCTGGAGCTTTGCCATGCTGAAGACAGACTGGGATAATCTCAGCAGCGGCGTAGGCGGCGACTTTGGAATGAATGTTTTCTTCTTTAACACCGGCGATCTGCGTGTATCTTATGTTGAGCGCGAATCTCCTGCCGGCAAAGCCGGAATAAAACGCAGCTGGCGTATTAAACAGATCAACGGCAATACTGCCATTTCATCTACCAATACAGCGCCTGTTATACAGGCCGTTTACGAAAGCGGCTCGGGCACTTTTTTATTCAGCCGGCCCAACAGCAGCGATACCACCATTACCTTACATGCTTCGTCGTATAAAGAACACCCGATCCTGTTTGATTCGGTATATAACACAGGAAGCAGTAATACAGGCTATTTTGTTTTCAATTCTTTTTTGGGAGATACGATAGAGATCAAAAACGAATTCGATCGCATATTTAATAAATTCAGTGCGCAGAATGTGAAGGACGTAATTGTAGACCTCAGGTATAACGGAGGAGGGTACGTGTCAGTACAAAACCTGCTTGCCAATTACCTGGTTCCGGCCACTGGTAACAATGGCATTATGCTCACCGAAGAGTTTAACGACAAATACACCTCATACGATGCTACCGCTAACTTTACGAAACTGGGCAACGTCAATTTAAGCCGCGTGTTTTTCATAGTCAGTCAGAACACTGCTTCGGCCAGTGAACTGCTGATAAATAGTTTAAAGCCTTACATGGACGTGCAGTTGATAGGTCCCACCCATACACACGGTAAGCCTGTTGGCTTTTTCCCGATTCCTATCTATGACTGGTATATTTTCCCTGTATCGTTCCGCACCGTGAACAAAAATGGCGAAGGAAATTATTTTAACGGATTGAGCTTGACTTTCCAGGTAGGGGATGGCCTCGATAAAGAATGGGGCGATGCCGGTGAAAGCTGTTTAAGCAGTGTTCTTCATTATATTGGCAGTGGCAGTTATTCCCGTATGGCGGTTTCGCCCGCACAAGAGGCCGGCTTAGCTGATGAAGTATTAAGCAGTAACTCCCGCCTTGGCCAGCCAAAGTTTAAAGGGATGGTAGTCGAAAGGAGGCGTTAAGGTTTCCCGCAGTGTTTCGGATTTTTCTTAGGTTTCACAGCTGTTTCCTTATTAATTATGGTGCTGTCTTTTATCTGCTGATGTTGCCTTTGCTTTTGTTGCCAGGCATCTGCCTTGTCTGCATTTTGTGTGGCAGTGGGATTATTTTTGGCGGCATCTATCTGTTTCTTCACGTCCTGTGCTTTTACCTGTGCACAGGTAATCAAAATTGCTAATATGGTTATGGCAGCTTTCATGTAATGAAGATAAACTATTCACCGGCCTGTACCAAAGACAAAATGGAAAGGGTGAACCATCCGGCTCACCCTTTCCATTTAACAACCTAAGGCACTCAACTTACGTCGTCGGTGGTTACCTTTTTATCAATTTTGGCGATCAATCCCTGCAATACTTTGCCAGGCCCGCACTCCGTAAAATGGGTAGCACCATCGGTGATCATTGTTTTGATACTTTGGGTCCATTTTACGGCACTGGTTAACTGATCGATAAGATTTTGTTTGATATCTTCCTTATTGCCGACTGCTTTGGCCACCACATTCTGGTATACCGGGCAGTTAGGATGATAAAAAGTCGTTGAGTCAATGGCCTTTGACAATTCTGTTTTGGCAGGCTCCATCAATGGAGAATGAA
>Ga0068855_100005510_pt1 | contig 15448 bp, 14 predicted proteins | sample KBSCornC52_FD_66592 | JGI IMG/M metagenome (GOLD analysis project Ga0068855, IMG submission 66592) | Corn rhizosphere microbial communities from Kellogg Biological Station, Michigan, USA - KBS Corn C5-2 | ecosystem: Host-associated > Plants > Roots > Rhizosphere > Soil ...
GTGGCGCACAGCCGGACGAAGGACCTGCCCGAGGTGGTGCGCCGGGCGGACATCGTGGTGGCGGCGGTCGGCCGGGCCGAGATGGTCCGGGGCGAATGGATCAAGCCGGGCGCGACGGTGATCGACGTGGGGATCAACCGCGTGCCGGCTCCGGATTCCCTTGGCTCAGCGGGCAAGACCCGGCTGGTCGGCGATGTCGATTTCGCCTCGTGCCAGGGCGTGGCGGGAGCGATCACGCCGGTGCCGGGCGGGGTGGGGCCAATGACCATCGCCGTGCTGCTGAGGAACACGCTCGTCGCCGCGCACCGCAATGCCGGCCTCGCGCTGGCGGACGAGGCCATCTGACTCTTGTCGTTCGCGGCAGGGACAGCCCCGGTTCATCCCTGCGCCGGCACCTTGGCCGGATGATCCGCCCGTTCGCGTCCGCCGCGCTGCTGCTTGCTCTCCTGCCTCTCGCCGCCGCCGCGCAGGACGGGCCGCGGCCAGAGGGCAGGGCCGTCGGCCGGGGTTCGCTCAGGGCCTATGCCAATCCCAGCGCGGTCATCGCCGCGGAACTCGCGCTGAGCCGCGATGCCGCCGCGCGCGGCCAGTGGACGGCGCTGGCCGCCGCCGCCGCCCCGCAAGCGGTGGTGGCCGCCCCGCGCCTGGGCTGGGCCCATGGCTGGCTCAAGGGGCGCGCCAACCCGCCGGTGGCGCAGGGCTGGCGTCCGTTCGCGGTCTGGTCGAGCTGCGACGGCTCGCTGGTGGCGAGCCGCGGGCGGTGGAGCGGGCCCGACGGTAAGGGCGGCTGGTACCTGCGCTTGTGGGAGCGCCAGGGCGACGGTGCCTACAAGTGGCTGGTGGGCGAGCAGGGCCTCGCCGCGCGCGACGAGGCGGAGCCGGACATGCTGTCGGCCGAGGTTGCCGAATGCCCGGCGCGCCGGCCGCCGTCCGGCGACGAGCGCGGGCGCAAGGCCGAGCCCAAGCCGTCCAAGCCGAAGAACCTGCCTCCGCCCGATCCGCTCCACCGCGCCGGTGCGGCCGGTGACGGTACCTTGCGGTGGGACGAGCAGATCGCCCCTGACGGCACGCGGCGGCTGGTGGTGCGCTGGCGCAAGAACGGGTCGGAGCAGACCGTGCTGGACGAGACCGTTCCGGCGGGTTGAACGGGGCGACCGGCGCCGCAATGGCGTGGGTATTATTGCAAGGTCGCCCGGTCGTCGTCGGAATCGCGGCGGGAGAAGAACTGCATCAGCTGGATCAACAGCTCGCAGCGGCCGGCGAGATCGGGGGTTTCGAGCAGGGCCTGCTTGGACGCCGGATCGAACGGGGCGACCTGGGCAACGCCGTTGATCAGCGTTTCGTCATCGAGCCGGGCGACCGATTTCCAATCCACCGCATAGCCCTGGAGCGCGGCGAAGCGGCGCGCCTCGCGTTCGAAGGCGGCGCGTTCGACCGGGGCCAGCGTTTCGTACTCCGGTTCGGCGAAGAGGTCGGCCTCGACCTGACGGAACGGCGTGGTGACATCCAGCTCGCGCAGCACGCGAAAGCGCGCCTCGCCTTCGAGCACGAGGTTGAAGCGGCCATCGGGCAGAGCTTCCACCTCGCCGATACGGCCGAGGCAGCCGATGGCATAGAGCGGCGCGCCCTCGGCCGGTTGCTGCGGCTGGATCATGCCGATCCGCCGGTCACGCGCAAGGGCATCAGAGACCATGGCGCGGTAGCGCGGCTCGAAGATGTGGAGCGGCAGGCGCAGGCCCGGGTAGAGCATCGCGCCCGCCAGCGGGAAGATCGAGATGCGCTGGCCCGCCATGCGCCTCCCTCAGCCGAACAGGACGGCGGAGAGCTTGCGCCGCTGGGCGGCGACCCACGGATCTTCCAGGCCGGTCGCCTCGAATATCTGGAGCAGCCTGGCCCGCGCGGCGCCATCGTTCCATTCGCGGTCGGAGGCGATCATGCGCAGCAGGGTCTCGGCCGCGGCATCGCGCTCCCCGGCGGCGAAGGCGGCGCTGGCGAAGGCGAGCTGGGCGTCCATGTCGGCCGGACGCTCGGCCGCGGCGGCACGCAGGGTGGCGAGTTCGCTGTCGTCCGGGCGGGCCTGGGCAAGGTCGAGCGCGGCGCGGGCCTGGGCCACGGCGGGATCGGCCGCGAGCTTGGGATCGAGATCGGCAAGCGCCGCGGCGGCTTCCTCGACATGGCCGGCAAGGGTCAGCGCGCGGATCAGGCCGGCGATGGCTGGTGCGCTGTCGGGCGCCATTTCCACGATCTGCGCATAGATCCCGGCCGCCCGCTCCGCATCCCCGGAGGCCAGCACCTCCTCGCCCATGGCGAGCAGCGGCGCGATATCGGGCTTGGCGTCGCCGCCCGGCTGGATCGGGAGCTTGGCGAGCAGCTGGTCGAGCATGGCCTTCAGCTGCCCCTCGGTGCGGGCATTGGTCAGATCGGCAACCGGCTGGCCCTGGAAGATCGCGTAGACCGTGGGGATCGAGCGGACCTGGAACTGGGCGGCGATGAACTGTTCCTCATCGACGTGGAGCTTGGCCAGGACCACGCCCTTTTCGGCATATTCGGCGCAGACCTTTTCCAGCATCGGCGCGAGCTGCTTGCACGGGCCGCACCATTCGGCCCAGAAATCGAGCACGACGAGCTGGGTCATCGAGGGTTCGGCAACGGCCGTGCGGAAGCGATCGACCGCCTTCTGTTCGTCGATGCTGAGACCCATGCTTGCCACGCCGCTACTCCATGCCGGTTGCGCCCCGTGGCGCCATGCGCCGCCAATGTGGGCACGCGCGGCGATTTGTGAAGCAAAAAAGGCCGGTGCAAGGGCGCGGCGAGAATTGCCCAAGAATCTTGTTGCAGGGGCCAAGGGCCGTTGCTAATGGCGCGCCTCCACCCCGGCGGTGGCCTTTCGACAGGCCCTGCCGCGATGCCAGAGCGGGCGTAGCTCAGGGGTAGAGCACAACCTTGCCAAGGTTGGGGTCGAGGGTTCGAATCCCTTCGCCCGCTCCAGTTTTTCATCGGAAAATCAAGCAGTTAAGCGATCCGCAAGGGTCGCTTTTTCTGTGTACGCATTTCCTAAAATCACAAAAGCGAGCAATCCGTAAGCGGCGCAACTCGAAGAAACGGCGGTGTTTGGGTCGATTCCGGCAGAGTGGGCTGGTCAAGCCGCTAATCTCGGGGGTTTTCCGGCCTAGTTCGGCTACCTTGAAGTGGGGCGCGACCGCCCTGATGCGGAGCAATGGGGCTGTTTACTCGAACCATGAAAACCGCTTACGCCGGGCCAGATTTTGCTTACGTGAGAATGTCGCAGGCGTTTCGCGACAAACTCGTCCCGAGGCATGGCCGCGCTCACCCGGAAGCGTCACGCCCGGCGCGCTTGTGCCGGCGAGCGAGCACGAACCGGCAGACTCTCGTTATGACCGCGGGACCAGCGGGGGGCAGGTCACAAGGTCTTCCATCGCGGTTGCGCGCCGCAGGTTACCGACCGTGTGATCTCCCAGCCGTAGTGGTCACCGGCGCCGTCAACCAGTCAATACGGTCGCCCTGCGGTCACCTCGAGCGTATCGATCGCGATCCCGGAGTGTTCGGTCGCGATGGCTGCGCGAAAAATTGTGAACGATCGCTCACCAACGTCGGCGTAGTTGCGCGCCTTCGCGGCGCTCGCGCAGGATGCGATCGCGCTGGGCGGGTGTCGTTCTGGCGGTGTCGGCGGGCAATTCGCCTGCAAGCGCGGCGAGGTTTACCTTGCGGACGTGAAGGTCCGGAACCGAGCTGCTGTTATTCCAGCGAAACTGGAGCGCGCCCCGCGTGCGCCCGGCAGTGTCGAGCCAGTTGGCGATGCCGGGATCTTCGGGAGAGACGACCGCGCGAAACTTTCCGTCCGCATCTCGCCTGGCTTGCACGTCGTTGATGCTCGACTGATGGTTGATCCAATCGATCGTGCCGAAATGTTCGTCTGTGACCATCACCGACCAATAGCGACAGGTGTCGGGCACGTCCGTCTCGACGATCAGCGCCTCTCCCGGGGCCAGTTCGTAGAGCCCTTCAAAATAGACTTGCCCCGCCGCGCCGCCGAGCGTGCTGTAGTCATGCCTTTCGACGCGGTTGATCACCCCCCGCTGGCGGATCGTCGCAACATGGCCGAGCCAGTAGCTGACCTGATCCTCGGCCCATTCCGCGAGCTTCGCCATGCGGGCCGCGATTGCCGCTGCCGGCATGCGGGGTTGAGCGGCGGGAACGTCGAGCCGCTCGATCGCAAGGCGGGCGTCCACCTCATGTAGCCAGTCGCAAGCCGCGTGGCGAACCATCAGCCGGGTGGTGTCCGCCGGCATCGCCGCCCAGTTTCCCCGGTGCCCCGCCGGCCTCTTCTGGCTGAGGATCACGCTGAAATAGCCCGAAGCATCGCGCGTCAGATCATCAAGGTCGATCCGCGCGGCGGGATTGCCGGGAACGCCGTAACGGAACGGACCGCTGCGAAAGTTGACATCGACGAATCGCGTGGTGCCGCGATAACCGGACAGCCGGTAAATCCCTTCCCCCCGGACACTGGCGGTCTGATAGACAAAGTCGGGCACGGGCGCAGCGAAGTTGAACACCTCGTTGAGGTGCGGATAAAAGCAAGGATAGTCCGGATCGTCATAGGTAAGCCGCACGGCGCCAAGGGCAAAGCCGTTGGCCAGCGAGCGGTACAGTTCCATTCGCGCCTGGGGGGTAATGTCTTGCGGCGCGCGCGCCAGAACCTTTTCGCCGAGCGGGGCGAGCTCGCGCACCAGATCGTCCCAGGTGTCGTTCACCGCTCTGTTCCCGGCGCAGCGGCGGGCGACAGTCCATAGACGGCCAGAGAGGGCGCGAAGGGGGCCTCGCTCCGCCAGTATTCCGCCCGCGCTTCGATCGAAGCAAACGACTCAAGCATGGTACTCACCTCTCGCGCCTTATCCGGCCGCGCCTGAAAACATCGCCAACGCAGGTAATCGGCGCAGGCAAAACCGAAATCGGCGGCAGTCCTAGAATATTTTTTGACATCAAGATAACTCGCCGCCGGGGAGGGGCAAGGACCAATTCACCCCGTCCCGTTCGTTGCGGCCGTAGGGCCATGCGCGTGACCCGACCGCTGCCCTTCCGATCGGCGCGGGGCGAGCATCGTCGATCAGGACATCGCCGTCATCCACGCGTTGGAGCACGGCGGCGCCGGCAAGGTGACCGGTCCTCGTAGCCAGGAATTCGCCCAGGTTACCCAAGCGATGGCCGGGCCGTTCAGAATGCCGGGGTCGGGCGCCGCCCGCGCTTCTGGATGGGCGCCGCCGATTGCCTTCAGTGATAGGACTCGCGCTGCGGCACGCTGCAATAGTACGCCGGCGTAGCGGTTTCTCTTGTGCTTGACATTTGGATAGGACACGCGAAGGAGGCGCCCCGAGGACGCAAGGGCTGCTCGGGCGGGTGCCTCTCAATTCCATGCACGTCGGCAGAGCGGGATCGCTGGATCATTCGTGGAGGCGTTATGAGCGGCAAGCAGGATCGTGAGCGGGGCATCACGCCATCCCAACCGGAAATCAGCGCCGCCCTGAGTATCATCAAAGCGAACCCCGATCATTTCATGTCGGCCATCGGCCTCAGGATGATCTACCAGCTGATGAACGCGCGGACCGAGGCCATCCTCAGGAATTACGAGCTTACCCCTGGTCGGTACTTCGCCCTGCTTCAGCTGGTCCTGCACCCCGAGGGCGAAATGCCCGTCGGCGAGATGAGCGATCGGGTCTATGCCCATCCCGCGACGATGACCAACACGATCAACCAGATGGAGCAGGCCGGGCTGGTGCGCCGGATGCCGCATGCCAGCGACGGCCGCAGCACCATCGCCAGGATCACGCCGGCCGGACGAGCCCTGGCCCTGGTCTGCACCACAGCCCTTGAGGAACGGCAGTTCGGCCTGGAGGGGCTTTCGCCCGAGCACGCCGGCGCGCTGCGCGAGATCGTCGGACAAAGCTGGGCCAGCCTGTCCGACGCGGAAGCCGGGTCCAAGCCGCGCCGCCGCAGCAGCAAGCGGGTTGCGGGCTGACCGGGCCGATCGCCCGATAGCGGCCCCGATGGCGCCCCGCCCCGACCCGCTGCCTCAGCGCAATCCGAACTTCGCGTTGTAGGCCGCGAAGGCCTCGTCCACCTTCGCCGCGGTCAGGCCGTATTCCTCCAGGCTGTAGTGGTGTTCGCCGTACTTGTTCTGGGGATTGGCCGCGATCCATTCGCGGATGCGCGCCTCGGCCAGGGCGCTCATCTCCAGGCCGAAGTGCCGGTAGATGTCGTGCGCGAGGTCGAGCGGGGCGCTCAGCAGCTTGCGGTAGTCGGCATCGAAGAAACGCTCCGGCACGCGCTCCTCGGCTGACAGGACACGCCGCGCGCCTTCGGCCCAGACCTCGAGTTCCCGCTGCCCGCGCCATTGCTTCTCGCGCTCGCTCGGCTCGAACCCGGAGATGCGGGACATCACGCTCGCGGCCGAGGCGATGGCTTCGCGCGGCTCGCGGTAGGTGTGCACGATCGACGCCGTGGGGAAGACTTCCAGCACCGCTTCGACGTCATAGACATGGGTCGGGTTCTTGAGCAGCCAGGGCTTGCCGGGATCGTGGGCGCCGATCAGCGCGAGGGTCTGGCGATACCGGCGCATGGCCGGGCGCGCGTCGAGCTGGCGCCACCAGGCGTCGAGCGTGGGCAGCACGTACTTCGAGTTGAACAGGTTGGAACGAAACGAGTGTTCCATCGCGTAGATGCATTCGTCGGCCTGTTCGGCTTCGGTGTAGTGCATCGTGCGCACGGCCGGGGACCGTTCGCGCAGCAGGGCGCGGGCGGCGGCCATGGCCTGGAAGCGCGGGTCCTGCGCCCAGGTCTCGCGCGGCGGGCGCGGCGTGGGGAAGGCGGCCAGCCAGCGTTCCAGGCCCTGGAACTGCGGGTCCTGGGACAGGAGCTTGTGCATGGCGGTCGTACCCGTGCGGGGCAGGCCGATGATGATCAGCGGGGCCTCGACCGGCGCGTCGCGGGTTTCGGGGTGGCGCTTCCAGCCTTCCTCGGCATGGAGCCGCCCGTCGAGCAGCAGCGCGATCAGCTCCTTGAGCTCGTCGTTGGGGCGGTCGTCGAGGTCGTCGCGGATCGCGCGCAGCAGCGTGCGCAGGCCCTCGAGGAAATCGGGGTCGCCGAAATCGCTGTAGCCGGTGCGGGCGCGGGCTTCGGCCAGCAACCGTTCCTCGCGCGCTTCCAGGGTTTCGGCGGGCCAGACCTGTCGAGTGGTGGTTGCGTGCATCGGTTCGCTCATGTTGGTCCTCTGGGTCGGGGCGAACGGCCTGGCCGGTCGTCTCCCGGGTGGGGTCGGGGGGCGGCGCGGACTGCGCCGCCCCCGCTCAGCAGATCGCGGCCTGGGCCACGAGGTCATCGATCCGGCGATCGTCGTAGCCCAGGAAATCGCACATGATCGTCCGGCTGTCGCTGCCGATCAGCGGCGGTGGCGCCACTTCGGCGGGATCGAACGGCGTCTCGCTCAGCATGAAGCGCGAGGCTTCGACCGTGGTCTTGCCGCCGGACAGCCGCTCCACCTCGATGAAGTAGCCGAGATGCGCGAGCTGCGGATCGGATGCCATCTCCGCGCTGCCGGCGACGACATGTGCCGGGACGCGGCGCTGTTGCAGGCGGGCCTCCACCTGTTCGGCCGGCTGGGCCTGGGTCCAGGCCCCGATGGCCGCCTCGATCTCGTCCTCGGCGGCCTTGCGCCCGGCCAGGTGCGAGAGGCGCGGATCGGTGAGCGGACCGCCGATCTCGGCGGCCAGCCGCGTCCAGTCGGCGTCGTCGCGCGCGGCAATCGCCACCCAGCTATCCTGGCCGGCCGCGCGGAACACCCCGTGCGGCGCCATCTCGGGCGAGCGGTTGCCCTGCGGCGTCGTTGTCCGGCCCGTGGCGGCCTGCTCGGCGAACAGCGGGGCGAAGAACTGGAAGGCGGTTTCCGACTGGCCCAGGTCGATCCATGCTCCCTCGCCGGTCTGGTCGCGGTGATCGAGCGCGGCGAGCACGCTGAACAGCCCGAAGCGCGGTGCCGTGTAGTCGGTGTAGGAACCGAAGGGCCCCACCGGCGGGCTGCCGGCCTGCCCCACCGTGCTGTGGACCGACGCCAGCGCGGCGCCGAGATTGCCGTAGCCGGCGATCTTCGACAGCGGCCCGTGCTGGCCCAGCAGAGAGTTGCTGAGCAGGATGATCCCGGGGTTGATCGCCTTCAGCGCCTCGTAGCCCAGGCCCCAGCGCTCCATCTGCCCGGGCGAGAAGCTTTCGGACACCACGTCGGCCCAGGCGACCAGGTCCTTGATCACCTCCCGGGCCGCCGGGTTGCCCATGTCGAGCGCGATGCACAGCTTGCCCAGGTTGTAGTCCTCGAACAGGGCCGAACGGTCCTTGTCGATCTTGCCGTCGGGAAACGGGCCCATCAGCCGCGTCACGTCGGGCCGCTTGCCCGATTCCACCCGGACCACGGTTGCCCCGTAGTCGGCCAGGGCGCGGCCGACGACCGGCCCGGCCACCGACCAGGCGAATTCCAGCACCTTGAGGCCTGCCAGGGGCTTGGTCATGCCACTTCCTCGATCGGGGGCCGGGCGCCCAGGATTTCCGCATTGTGCGCGCCAAGCCCGGGGGCGCCGCCCAGCCGCACCGACGGGATGTTCTTGGCGAACGAGCCGACGATCATGCGCTGGCGCCCGCCCTCGCTGACCGTCTGGAAGTTGTCGCGGTCACGGAAGTGGGGCTGTTCCATCACCTCCGCCACGGTCATCACCGGCGCCAGCAGCAACTTCTTCGCCACGGCCTGGGCCAGCATCTCGGCCTTGGTCTTGCCGGCGAGGAACGCGGCAACCTCGGTGCGCAGCCGTTCGATCTGTGGCCCCTCGATCTCCTCGGCCATGATCCGCGCGGGCAGGCTGACCCAGTCCCAGTCATGGAACTCCGGGCTGAGCGCGCCGTCCTCCCGCATCCACTGCATCAGCTTGTTGGTGAAGTGCCCCGCTGCCGGCCCCATCGCCAGGTTCATTTCGAGATAGCCGTCATCCAGCCGCCACTTGTTGCGCCGGCTGCGCGAGCCGCTGCCGCTCAGGTCGAGGGTCTGCTTGCGCGCGCGCGGTCCCGTGCCCAGGCTGTCGAGGAAAGCCGGGTGCCCGACCGGCTCGTGCAGGATATAGGCCAGCGTGGCCATGGCGGAACTGGTCACCGCCGTCACGCTCACGTGCTGGCCGCGCCCGGTCCGCTTGCGGGCGAAATGGGCCATCATCGCGCCGCAGGCGGCGTCGGCGGCGGCGTGGATCCAGGCCTGGGGCAGGCACGGCGACAGCGGCGGGCTCGGCCCGTCGCGCGCCGGGAACAGCGCGCCGCCCGCCGCCCACAGGGTCAGGTCGGTTGCCGCCCAGTCCGCCTTGGGGCCATCTTCGCCGAAGGCAGTGACGGAGACGGTGATGAGCGCCGGATTGGCCCGGCGCAACGCTTCGAGGTCGATCGCCCCGGCGGGGAAGCCGGGATCGGACGATTCGATCAGGAAATCGGCCGAGGCCGCGAGCCGGGCCAGTTGCTCGCGGCCGGCGGGCTGGGCGAGGTCAATCGTCACCCCGCGCTTGCCAGCGGCATAGGCCGACCAGAACAGCGAATTGTCCGGGGCGGCGGCATCATCGGCAAAGGGGCCGGTGCGCCGCGCCGCCGAGCCTTGCGGCGGCTCGACCTGGATCACGTCGGCGCCCATCCGCGCGAACATCTGGCCGGCCAGCAGCCCCCGCGCGTCGGTCAGGTCGAGCACGCGGTAACCGGCGAGGAAACCCGCCTGGCGATCGGACGAACTGGTCATGAACTTCCTCCGCAAGTCGGGCAGACGACGGCTGGCCCCCCACATGTCACCGCGCCTGTCACCGGGATTGCCCCTCGGGTGCCGGACCGGCGAGCTCGGCGAAGGGGGCATCGCGCTCCTTCAACGCCGCCGACAGCCCGATCTCGCCGGCCCGCTGCTGGAAGGCGGCGGCAGAGGCGCAGCGATGGGCGATCGCATCTTCCCGCGCGGCGATCTTCTGCAGTTCGGCCCGCCCCATCAGATCGACCCCCGAGTTGAGGACGTGCTTGTTGCTCGCCAGGCAGTCGCGGTCGATCAACGCCATGCGCCGGGCAAACCGCAGCACCTCGTCGTCAAGGATGTCGTCGGGGAAGGCCTGGAGCGCGATGCCCATGGCTACGGCCTCCTCGGCGCCGACCGTGTCGCCGGTCAGCAGCATCCGCTTCGCCTGCTGCAACCCGATGCGGTAGAGCCACATGTTGAACGGCGGCGTGCCCAGGTTGCGCACCGCCGGATGGCCGATCTTCACCGAATGACCGACCATCACGATGTCGGAGGCGAGCAGCAGGTCGGTCCCGCCAGCCAGGGCATAGCCGTGGGCCTGGGCGATGACCGGCAGGTCGCAGCGCCAGATCGCCTCGGAAATTTCGGAGGCGCGCCGGCACAGCCGGGCATCGGCGTAGATCGACCGCTCGCCGTCCGCGACATAGCCGGTAAGATCGTAGCCCGCGCAGAAGGCAGAGCCCGCGCCGCGCAGAACCACGACCCGGGCCGAAGGGGCGGCCTCGGCCTTTCCCAGGCAGGCGATGAACTGCCGGCGCATTTCGTCGGACAGGGCGTTGCGCTGGGCCGGTCGGTTCAGCGTGAGCCGGACCACCGGGCCGAATTCCTCAACTATCACCAGATCGTCGGCCATCGTGTCCCCGGACGTTGGAGTGTTGTCCCGGGCGGGCCGCAGCCCGCCACCGCTCCTATTGCAGGTGCATCAGGCCGCGCGCGTTCTCGCCGGCGATCCGCCGCACATCGGCCAGGTCCATCCGCGCCAGCTCGTCGAGGAAGCCAAGCGGCGTCGCTGTCCCTTCCGGATGAGGAAAGTCGGACCCGAACAGCACGTGGTCCGAACCGATCAGCTTGCTCAGGGCCGGAATGTCGTCCTCGGGGTAGGGCGCGATATAGACGTTGCGCAGGAACATCTCGACCGGGTCGCCGGTCACGCCGTAGCGGTCGGGCCGGGCGCGCACGTGGTGCAGCCGCTGGAGCAGGAAGCCTACCCAGTCCGAGCCCTGTTCCACGCTCGCCACCTTCAGGGTCGGGAAGCGCGTGAACAGGCCGTGCAGCACCATCGAGCCGAGCATGGTGAAAATGTCGCGGAACCCGTGGGTCGCCGACATGAAATTGGTGATCATGTGCGTGGGGCAGTTGCGCATTTCCCCCCAGGCCGCCGATGCGTCGAACCACCCGGAGTCGCCGCCGTGCGACGTCACCATCACGTCCGCCTCGGCCACCCGCGCCCAGAACGGATCGAACCACGGATCGGCCGGCGAACGCCCGTCGCCACCGACCATGGCGATGGGCGAGGGGCGCAGGTGGATCACGCGGCAGCCGCGGCTCAGCAGCCACTCCAGCTCCCGGATCGCGGCGTCGCGGTCAACCAGGGTGATATAGCCCGCCGCGAAGATGCGCTCCTTGTAGTGGAACCCCCAGTCGTCGTCGATCCACCGGTTGAACGAGCGGAAGGTCTCCACCACCAGCGGAATATCGTCCTTGATCAGCTCCTCGATGACCACGCCCAGCGTCGGGAACAGCCAGGCATGTTCGACCCCCTGCTCGTCGAGCAGCCGCAGGCGCGCATCGCGGTCGCGGTATTCCGGGCTGATCGGCACGGTCTCGGCCGCGGAGGCGGCGTAGTCCTTGCCCTTGCCCTGCTTGTACATCTCGACCTGGGCCCCTGGCAGGGCGACCGCGCCGAAGGTTGGATCGACGATCTTGCGCAGCAGCCGATCCTTGACGATCAGCCGCCGCCCGCCATCGGGCGTGTCGAGCCAGCGGAAGTTGTGCCGCGCGATGGGCGGGTTCATGTGGCGGGTGAGGCAGTCGGCCGGCTCGTAGTAATGCTGATCGCAATCGAACAGGCGCAGCGCCGCGCTTTGCTTGGTCCATTGCCCGGGCGTCGCAATCTCCGAAATTCGCACCTGCGCCTCTCCACCTCTTATCGGCATCTGCCGCGTTGTTCGCCGCTGCTTCGAGCACGCTGGCTGTCGAATGCAGACGAGAGCCGCTCGGGCGGCTTCTGTTTGCAACAAGCTAGGCCAGATTCCCTCTCAGGTCAAACTAACATGCCGGGCCAAGTCGCCCGCCGCGGGAGCGCTGCCGGGTAGCGCCGGAAGCCCAGGCGGGCAAACAATCGGGCCTGCGGGGTTTTCCGGGGGGCGGGAGGGCGCCAAACGCCCTCGCGACATCGCCGGCTATCGGTTCTAGGGGTGTGCGTTTCAGCCGATCGGGTCCAGGAATTGCCAGTATTTCAGTAATTCCCGGGTTGTTTTCCCGGACTCCCTGAGTCGCGCGATTGCGTTTGGTGGCCGCACCGGCTCGCATGCGCGGCTGGCGTCCAGCCCTCATCGACGTGCTTGCGAGGCTTCCGGGAGTAGAGTAGTACCAGATGAAATTTGTCGCAATTGGGCGACGCGATCCGTATGGGTCTTGTCGCTCATCGGTTGAGGGCGTGTTTTGGGAAGTTGCGGGTCGTGCGGGCTCTTGCACCTCCGCCGCACCCTGTTGACCGACATTAATTTTGATGTCAAAAAATCGTGCCATCCGAGGTAGACGCGTCCCTCCCGGCAGTGCCCGTGACTGCCGGGGAGGGACCGCGCCGGATGGAGGTGGAGAGGGTGCCGCATGTTCCCGAAGCTCCTGATTGCCAGCCGGGGAGAGATCGCGGTCCGGGTTGCCCGGGCCGCGCTCGAACTGGGGTGTGCTCCGGTCATGGTCCATGCCGAGGACGATCGGGGTTCGGCGCATATGCGGGCGGGGAGCGTGCCCATCTTCACCGTAGTATTGCGCAAGGCCTTTTTCGAGGCGCGCGTGCACGAGCTCTACGACCCGGGCCGGGCGATGAACGTGGCGAGCCATTTCGAATTCGATGCCGTCATCGATCCGGCCGATACGCGCAGGTGGATCGTGCGTGGTCTCGACGGGCACCGCCGGCCCGGGTTCGCGCGACATCGAGGGGCGCGCAGGTGGGCCGTGCCGGAACCGGGGGACAAGGGAGGATGACATGACCGAACAGGTGGCAGTGGTGACCGGCACGACGCGCGGGCTGGGTCGCGGCGTGGCGCGCGCACTCGGGTCGAAGGGAATGACCGTCTATGTTACCGGCCGCGATGCCGATGCGCTGGACGCCGTCGCGGCGGAAGTCTCCGCCGCTGGCGGGCGTAGCGTCGCGGTCCGCTGCGATCATGCCGATGACGCCCAGATCGAGGCCCTGTTCGAGCGCGTGCGCGGCGAGAGCGGGCAGTTGCATCTGCTCGTCAACAATGCCGCCGCCGTCTACCGGGCCGACCTGAGCCGGCCGGTGCCGTTCTGGGAAAAGGACCTGCGCCTTGCCGACATGATCACGGTCGGCCTCCGCTCGGACTATGTCGCGGCCTACTACGCCGCGCCCCTGATGGTGGAAAGCGGACGGGGCCTGATCGCCAACATCTCGTTCTACGGTGCCGTCACCTATTTCGCGAGCCCCGCCTATGGCGCGGCCAAGGCCGGAACCGACAAGATGACTCACGACATGGCGATCGACTTCGCCGGGACCGGGGTCAGCGTGCTCTCGCTCTGGCCGGGCTACATTCTCACCGATGAGCTGCGCGCCGCCGATGCCGCCCTGGCCGAGGCCGAGCGGCCTTCGCGCGCCGAGTTCGAAACGCCCGAGTTCACCGGCCTGGTCGCCGCCGCGCTGCTGGCCGATCCCGCGCTCAAGGCCCTCTCCGGCTCGACCCTCATCGTCGCGCAGGCCGCGAAACGCTACGGCATCCGCGATCTCGGCGGCAACCAGCCGGGCGACTGGACCGTGCTGCTCGGTCAGCCGGCCACCTATTTTGCCCGCGAGCGCCCCGCCACTACCCACGTAAGCAGGAGCTGAGCCGCCGCGACCTGTGCGCACCATCGATCGGACACCATCGTGAAGCCGGCCGGCGCCCCCGGCGCGGGCTGCAAGTAGAGGCCATTTGCGTGGATATCGAACTCACTGAAGACCAACGGCTGTTGCAGGATGCCACCCGCGGCTTCCTGGCCTCGGCCGCGCCCCTGGCGCTCGTTCGCAAGCTGGCCGACAGCGGCGAGACTTACGATCTCGCCCACTGGCGCACCGGAGCCGGGCAGGGCTGGACCGCGCTGTTCGTACCGGAGGCCTATGGAGGGATCGCCGAATCCTCCCGGGGCCTGATCGACGGCGCGATCGTGGCCGAGGAACTTGGCCGCGTGGTCTATCCCGGGCCCTTCCTGCCCGGCGCGGTCGCCGCCTTTGCCCTCGCCAATTACGGATCGCCCGCTCAGCAGGAGGCCTGGCTGCCCCGGCTTGCGACCGGTGAACGGGTGGTTGCCAGCGCCTTCGCCAATCCCGGGCCACGCGGCGGAACAGAGCCGGGCGGCGTCCGGGTGGTGCGCCGGGGCGAGGATCTGGTCCTCGCTGGAACGGCCGCCTGTGTCGAGGAGGCTCAATCTGCCGATGCCTTCCTCGTCACCGCCGTGGGCGAGGACGGCATCAGCCAGTTGCTGGTCCCGGCCACTGCGCCCGGACTGACGGTGGAGCCGCTCCAGCCGCTCGATCTTGGGCGGCGGCTCGCCAAGGTGCGCTTCGCCGAGGTGACCCTGTCCGCGCGCGACCTCGTCGGGCAAGCGGGCGGCGCGGCACAAGCCTTCGAGCGCCAGTTCCAGATTGCCGTGGTGCTGCAATGCGCCGAAACCCTGGGGGTCGTCGATCGCGCTTTCGAGATCTGCTGCGACTACACGCAGCAGCGGATCGTCTTCGGCCGGCCCGTCGCATCGTACCAGGCGATCAAGCATCGGCTGGCCGACCATGTGACCCAGATCGAGGGGATGCGGGCGATCGTGGCCCATGCCGCGCAGGCGGTCCAGCATCACGCTGCCGATGCGGCCATCGCCGTCAGCATCGCGAAGAGCCAGTGCGGCCGCTGGGGCAGCGAGATCGGGCGCGATGCCATGTACCTGCACGGGGGCATCGGGGTCACCTGGGAACACGACATGCATTTCTATCTGCGGCGCGCCGTTTCCAACGAGGCGCTGTGGGGATCGCCCGCTGCGCATCATGAGCGGCTGTGCCGCCTTGCCGGGCTGTGAGGGAGGGATCGATGTCCAGCGAAGACCGGGATACCGACGAGCAGCGCGCGTTCCGCCTCAGGGCCCGCGAATACCTCAGGGCCAACCTGCCGCCCCGTGACAAGGGGGAGCGCGCCTATTTCGACTGGGAGAACCATGAACTGGTGGCGCTCGATCGCCGGATCCAGCGCGCCCTGTGGGACGGCGGCCTGGCGGGGATCACCGTGCCCCGGGCCTATGGTGGGCAAGGCCTGGACCAGCGCCATGCCGAGATCTACTACGAAGAGGCCAAGTCCTATCGGCTGCCCTGGC
>Ga0068855_100005511_pt1 | contig 15448 bp, 18 predicted proteins | sample KBSCornC52_FD_66592 | JGI IMG/M metagenome (GOLD analysis project Ga0068855, IMG submission 66592) | Corn rhizosphere microbial communities from Kellogg Biological Station, Michigan, USA - KBS Corn C5-2 | ecosystem: Host-associated > Plants > Roots > Rhizosphere > Soil ...
CGAGTGAGTGTATCCGAAACAATTTGTGAAGAAGACCCGAAATCCGAACTGTATATCGGCAATGATGCAGGTGTGTGGCCCAAAGCGCAACATTCGTGTGTCGGTGATTGAGGAGTTTTTGAAGGTTGTTGGTATCCATGGCACCCACTTGGAGCAGAACTGGGTTTGGACGAAAGACCCGCCACTGCTTGGGTGAACACAAACAGCGTCCCAACCAACAGCAAAACGACCGACTTCTTCCCGAGTGTACTCACTACCAAAATAGATGCCACAGCATCACTACTTGGATGCAAGTGGTGTTTACCGGAGCCCAACCCTAAATGCTTGTCTTCCGCCTGAGCGTCAGGAATCCAACGACTTGGAACGTGCAGACCACAGCCACTGCTGTCCACACCACGGCCTCCAACGCGACGTATCGCTTCTCGATGTGCTGGTAAGCAATGCCGTGTATGAACGTGAGCGCCGCGGCTGCATAGGTCCAACGCTGTAATGACTTCCATCTTTGCGTTCCAAGTCGTCGTAACGAGAGATCATTGGAGATCGCCAGTAGCAGCACGAACAACAGGGCTGCAATTGCACCTGTGTAGTTGCTAAATCCGAAGAAATCACTACGCAATTTGCTGTGCTGATCTACGAAATACAGCCACGGTCGGCCGCGCAGGTGCACATTCAGGCCGATCCCAGTGTGAAACACCGCCATAATGCCTGCCCATATTCCAAGGTCACGCCTTAAGTCAAAGCTGATAGGATTCGCCCTGCGTCGCAGTACGTTCCAAGGTCCTAGCAAAAGGGCTGCCACAGTCACGAGCATTGCCGAATACGCTGATGCAATGCTAAGTCGTGAGATCAGATCGCGCCGCAAGAAAAGGAACCAAACGACGGCCCCAAGCAGGAGACTACTGGTTCCGATAATGACGTGTCGGGTAACTCTCTGCTTCCAATAGCGGTTGGCTGTCATCATTTGGATAAACCATGCTCCCACTGTGAATTGAGCTACATACGTCTGTGATTTTCGTCACAGCGGTTCGAAGCCCTCGCTCATATGCTTCGGCACAAAAGATGAATTGCCGCTCCAAACTCGTAGCAGCGACCATCGCCCTCTTGCTCGTGATTGTGCCAGTGGCGTCTCAGGCCTCCTGCTCTCAAACTATGCCACCAATGGCAGGCGAATCGGATCTAGGGATGATGGAAATGATCATGCCGCTTTTGCGACCAATGAGCCCAAGCGCATCTGTCGCCAAATGCTGCATCGACTCGCCCGCCGAGATTACGCCTTCGCTACTTCTGACCAATGAAATCGCAACCGCTCTGATATCCATTGCTCCCATAGCGCGTTCTTGGGAAGCGGCAACGCGGTTCATCCCGGCTCCTATAGCGCATGATCTCTCTGGATCTCCCGGTCAGGCAGTTCTCTGCGTATTCCTGATCTAAAGCTTAACCTTCCATTCGTGACGTACTCCGTGCGCTCGAACGACCAACTTAAATCATTCGACGGACCCAAAGGTCCAATTGGAGGGATTATGAAAACCGCAAAAAATCTTATCGCCGTTCTCGTTGCTACTCTTTTCATCCTGTCTTTTGGGGGCAGCCTTTCCTCCGCTCAGGAGCGGAGGGTTCCCACGAAGAAAGAACTAGCAACACTGCTCAAGACCGCGAAAGAGCCGCCGGACCACCTTAGAATCGCGGCATACTACACACAGGAAGCCGTACGTCTGCGCAGCGAGGCAAAGCAACACTCTGAGTTGGCTGTGATCTACGAGCAAGCCCACCCGTTCGCCGCTATGGAATCAAAGCACGGAGATGCTTGGGGCCAAGGCGCAGCTCATTGCAAGAAATTTGCGCAGCTAGTCTTGGATGAGGCAACAGAAGCCGATGCTCTCGCTGCATTGCACAAGGACATGGCAAACACGTCAGCACAAAAACAACAGTAAGAAACGCTCGGGGGCGGCGGTTTTCGTCGCCCCTTTCTTTTGCCGAGCGGTGTATGGTCGGCTGCCGGACTGCACGAGGTTCTCTCCTCAGCATCTCTATTCACTCATTTACCTTATCCGAGTGACTCTGAGCCCGACGCCGCAATATGGCCTGAAGGGAACCGAAAAAGCCAAGATGCATGACCACCACCAGAGCAACCGACGCCAAGATCGCCACGGAGGTCATCCGCGAGAGTACGCTATGGAGAATGGAACGCGTGTGCGAAAAGGAGCGCGACGATTACAAGCGGAAAGATCCGCCGCACCCTCAGATGGATATTAGGAAACTTCAATTTATCCTGCCGAAAGTAGTGCATTATTGTGAGCAGCAAGACAGCTTTGCAAGAACGAAGTTCAAATCGCCGGTTCCCACAGTTCCGCTATCAACTAGTTGCAACCCTGCTTCATCGAGTACCGCAATTAGGTCGCTCAAACTGACGTGTCCGTGGCGGCGGTGAAGGTAAACTGTTGACATCCGCAGAAGTTCGGAAGACATTCGTTTCCGATCTCAATCGTTGCTGTGTGGTTGTTGAGTTCGCGCTTTTCCCCAAGGCCGGACAGGTTCAGGCTGTATCGCTCGATAAGCTGATGCTTCGGGTTGCCGGGGCCGATACCGCGGCCAGACCTTCGAGTGCGACAGTGATCTCTGCTGCCCTGCAAAAGGACGTTCAGAAGCAACGCGACGTGACGGTTGCCCCCGCAGTGACTGTGGGCTATCAGACTGGAACGATATACGATCCTACAACGGGAACCGTGCGCGGTGGCGGAGTCTACACCGGTGCTGGGGTTGGCGTCGGGATTGGGCAGCGCGGAAATCAGCCAGGAGCCAGCGAAAAGGATCGCTCCGTGATGGAAACCGAACTCACCGAGAAAGGCTTGCCTGAAGGGGATGCCGTCAACCCTGTGGCGGGATACGTAACACCCTTTAACGGTGATCAGGCGATGCGAATAACTCCTCGGGTCTGCAAGAACTTCGTCAATCGACAGGACCAAAGGAGAATGTTGGCCTTGATTACTACTCTTGCGGCATCCAAGCGCGGCCAGAGCAATGAGAAGAACCACAGCGGGCATGCGTAAAGGAAGCCTCACGATTTTCGCAGTTCGACTCAGTACACTCAGATTGGAGTCATCGTCTCCAGGGACACCATCGCCCAAACGACAGTGGTCAGTGCCAAGGCAATCGCTCCGATCAGAATCGCGTGTCTTCGTCGTATCAGATGAAGCACCGCCTGGGTGCTATGGTAACGCAGCCATTCGATTCACCTCTATGTTTTGGGGCCGCCTCATGCGCCATCCCCTCCTAGCCAACTTGCATCAGATTCTTGGACGACTAACAAGCAGCAGCCTTGGCTACGAAAACTAAGACCCGTCGAATCCGAACCAGGCCTCAGCACGGCGACGTAATCAAGAAGGAGTTCGATCGACACGAGGCCTTGCGCATCATCGCTCTCATCGCGATTCTTGCTTTCGCCTCCCTCATCCTTGCTGGTCTTTTTGCTCCCGGGCTGAAGTACTCACTCGCAAACGAGCCCAGGTTTTCTGTTGACGCTCCGCAGTTTCTCGAGGAGCTTGAGCCGCTGGTGAATTCGAAACTCACCCGCAACAACAGCATCGAGGTCCTGGAAAATGGGGAAAACTTCTACGCGGCCGAACTGGATGCCATACGGAATGCTCAACACAGCGTCAACATCGAAGCGTACATCTTTCACAAAGGCCAGATCACGGATGAAGTCATCGATCTCCTCACCGAGCGTGCGCGAGCGGGAGTGCACGTCAACCTTGTCATCGATTCCCTCGGAAGCCTATCAACGCTCAAGGCCAGCTTCAGGAAACTGAAACGAGCTGGCGGGAAGGTGGAGTGGTATCACCGTCTGCGTCTACACAACTGGTTCAGGGGCAACAACCGCACACACCGTGAGATCACGGTCATCGATGGCACCATCGCTTTCGTTGGCGGCGCCGGTTACGCCGATTGGTGGAGATACAACTCTCATGACACGCCTCGCTGGCGCGACACCATGGTGCGTGTCCGCGGGGACGCCGTTCGCGGAATTCAGGGCACGTTTCTGGAGAACTGGCTCGAGGCGTCGGGCCAAATTCTCAACGGTACAGACTACTTTCCGTCTCTTCCCAATGACGCCGGTCCCGCCAGTGCATTGGTCGTGACCAGCACGCCATCCTCGGGTGGATCAACCCGTGCGCGAGTGCTCTACCAGATCATGTTTGCAGCCGCGCGCAAATTCATTTTCATCAACACCCCGTATTTTCTTCCTGATCGCAGTATGCGTGCAGCGCTTGCAGATGCGAAGCGACGTGGAGTCGAGGTGAAGATTGTTGTCCCCGGCAAACACGCCGACCACGCCCTTACTCGCAGCTCGGGCCGCAGTGCGTATGGCGACCTGCTGCAGGCGGGCGTTGACATCTACGAGTACGAACCCACTATGATCCACTCTAAGATCGCTATCATTGACGGCGAATGGAGCATTGTCGGTTCAACGAACCTTGACTACCGCTCTTTTGGTATCAATGACGAAGTCAATTTAGCAGTGTTCAATCCCGAGGTTGCCGCGACGCTGACCCATGCCTTCGAAGACGATGTTGCCCATTCGCGTCGCGTCACGCTGCCGGAATGGAAGAAACGTGGCCTCATGGAGCGCAGTCTGGAAGACATCGGCTGGATATTTGAACGTCAACAATGAGCATTAGACTTCGGATCGCCACTTACAATATTCATAAGTGTCGCGGTCTTGACCAGCGCACCCGCCCCGATCGCATTGCGCACGTCATCTCCGAACTGGAGGCGGACATCGTCGCGATTCAGGAAGTCCTGGATGTCCGCACCGGTCGCCCTGAACTCGATCAGATGCGCCGGATCCAGTCTCTACTGGACGGGAATGAAATCTGTTTCGGAGAGAATCGCTCGCTTCACGGTGGCCGCTATGGCAATCTGACGCTGAGCCGTTTTCCCGTGAAGCTGTGCGAGAACTACGACATCACCTGGCGACACCGCGAGCGCCGCGGGTGCTTACGATCTGACTTAGTGCTCCCCGGCGGCACCCTGCTGCACGTCTTTAATGTTCATCTGGGGACGAGCTTCACCGAGCGTCGGCATCAAGCCCGAATGCTCCTTAGTGACCTCGTATTGAATCGGGATGAATACGCTGGCCCCAAAGTTGTGGTCGGAGATTTCAACGAGTGGACTCACGGCCTCGCATCCCGCCTCATGGGAGAAGCATTCGAGGCGGCTCCACGGCGCAGACTACTCAGGCAACCCCGCACCTACCCAGGAGTTTTCCCTGTCTTGCATCTTGATCATTTTTACTACGACCGTCACCTTCATCTCACAAGCTTCCGCGTCCACCGCACCCGCACCGCCTTGCTTGCGTCGGACCACCTCCCGCTGGTCGCCACCTTTGAAGTGTGAAAGCCATGCTCCGTTCTCTGCAGGGAACGCTCGGAGACACCGCGATTTCACTGCCCCGTGTTCGATAAGACCTGACTCCGGGCTGCCATCGTCGGTGCGCAAAACGGACCGTTGCTATCGGGAGGATCCTCCACCGGATGGTGTATCGCTTCGGTGAGCGCTGAATGGGCGCCACTGGAATCGTTTTTCAAAGAGTTCTATTCAGATTCTTCGAGTTCGAGAATGAATGGCTATGCGTTGGGAATTCACGTCGGTTGGAATCGATGACGAACCTCACTGTGTCCCCGTTCCGATTGGCTTGTTGCGACGCAGTTGGAAGGAAAGGTGATACCCCAGAAGTTTGCCGCCCTGGGGTCCTCTTCTACGAACTCAATCCCGTATCGGAGAAGGCCTTGCTCGGCGTTGATCTGGGAGACAACCCGTGCTGAAAGCTGTGTTCCGCGTTTGTTCCGCACGACGACGGTTGTGCCCACCAATAACTCGCGACTGACTTGAATGGCCCCGCCGTGTTTGTTCAGATTCGTAGCCTTGGCGCCGACCGTGAACGAGCACTTGCTACGGTCCTCGCCTGACACCGCGACTGATGAGTTGAGCGAAATCCTCGGGCTACGACGTTTTAAGGCAGAAGCACGGCCGGAAGCGGGGATGGTCATGTGTCCTTTCTGACTTCGGAGGTCGTTTTTGCTTCTGGAACACTAGAAGCGCATTTCGAGGCCAGCAATGCACGAAGGTGATGAGTTTTCGGTTATGTCCGTAGTCCCTGGTACGGAAATTTCGGTTTTTGCCCCCCTTCCCCCAGGTTTTTTTGCCGAAGTAACCATTGTCATTGGATGACCTTCGTTTCCCTTGTTTTTCAGCGCGTTGCCGGGAGCTTGGCCCGAGGTTGCTTGCTGCCTTTTACGCGTTGCTGGTGGTTTGAACGCTCTGTTCACTAGGAGCATCTAACCCGCGGAGTCAACCAATGATCGTCTTCACTTGTGATACTTGTAGGAAGCTGAAGAAACCCGAACAGGACTGGATTCTGGGAATGGCTGCGGAGAGCCTTGGCGCAGTGTCCGCACGGCGGGAAGTGAACATTCTTTCCATTTGGGCCAACGCGCAGGCAGTTCATCCGCTGGCCGTACACTTCTGCTCGGAAAGGTGTAAAGACCGGTATATGACTAAGTTGTTTAGTTACGGTTCTGTCGCCTGACGATCTTGTCAAAAACGAAAAAAATGATCTGGAGTGGAAGGGAAAGGGAAGCGCAAGTGCCGACCTGGGTCTCCTCTGGCTGGAGATAGAAGGGAAATCAGAGAGGTAGGTGAGCAGGGTAGGCAATGGGCAGAAGCAGTGAGCTAATGTCTCGCCACATTCCCCGCTCACAGGATTTTGGACGGTTTATTAGGACCTCAGGTTGCGCCAGTCGCCGCGAAAATCGAGAGCTGAGGTTCATGCCTTAACGCGGGATGGAACTCTCGCAAATCAGGGTTGTATCTTTGGGCAGAGCTTCCGTCGTACGATCCAGTTCTTTGTTCAGCTCATCTACCAGCGACAAAAGCTTCTGAGGATCCTGTTCCCGGCTTACAGCCAGGCAGAGTTCTTCGATGTGTTTGGTAAAAGACATTTCCACCAGCCATCCCGCAGGAATCTCGCCGAGGGGGCGAGTCGTGAGCCATACTTTCTTGAGCTTTAGAGTGAATCTAGCTCACTTGGGTCTTCATGAGGTGCGCCATAACGCGCCACGATCCAAATAACGCGGCAAGCGTTTTAAATTCCTGGGAAGAAATAGCAGCCTACCTTGAGCGTGGGGTGCGCACCGTTCAAAGGTGGGAGCAAGAGTTGCATTCGCCCGTCCATCTGCTACAGGCTCGCCGCGCGTTTTCGCTCGCGTACTCCTTCAGCCGTGAATCCGTAGTGGTTCATGTATGCGGAATGCTCTTGCAGGAACTCCTGTGGATTGATCGCATACTCTTCGAGTGAGTATCTATGCCGACCGTATTTGCCTTGACGATTGTTGTCGAGATAACTGCGCATCCGTTGCTCAAAGCTTGGGGAAACCTCCAGATCAAACCAATGGTAAATTCGCTTCACCATGGCGATCGGATCGGAGAATAGCTCGTCGTACATGCAGTCGAAGACTTGGCGGGTTCCAGACGGATCAGCCCGACGATATTCAAAAGGCACGGAAAAGCATGGGACGAGAAGTGCTGACACCAACTTCGCAAAACGAAATTTGTCGAACGAGCCATCTCGAGTGAACGCGATGCACCAGGATTCCAACAAACGACACACGGAAGGCAGACAGATGAGCGGATTGCGGTGAGTAACTACAATTTTTGCGTCCGGGTATTCCCGAAGAACCTGGGGAAATGCAGGAGCGTAGCTTGGGGCTTTGAGAATCCAGTGGGACCTCGCAGGCCGATAGGCATCGAGCAATGTGAAGAATAGGCGCTCGTAACGAAGTACAGGTCCGTGGTACGGGAATTCTGCAAACGCCCGTGTGTAGGTTTCGCCCGCGTTGGGTGCGTCGAGCACCAACAACCCGTTGTGCGCCAGCATGTATATGTAAGACTCCTCGCACTCTGTGGCGCTCCACAGGTGAGATTCACTGAATCTCTCAAGAAAACCGGGCGCGGCGCGAGACAAGACCTGCAATACGTCATTGGCTTCCGCGATGCGGGAATCCGCCATGGGGTCCTGGCCCTCTCCTAGAGGAGGTAAGGGACTCTCCATTTCAAAGGTGAAAGGCGAACGGGCATCTGGATCTTCCGCCAGAAGACGCTGCAGCAGGGTGCTTCCGGTTCTGGGTAGGCCGGTTATGATCAGTGGGGCGCGCACTCTGCCGCGAGCTTCAATAAGGGACTTGTTCGCGGCAAAGTGCCTCAATACCTCGCCGCGGGCCTTCAGGCGATCGGTCAACAATTTTTTCACCAGCACACGACCGATGCCGAGCAAATAGGGGTTGTCGTCTATACCACGGGCCAGAGCACTCACGAGGGCTCGCAGCCGGCTCAATTCTTCGGGTGTTCCTAGCTGCGCATCGTCTGGGGCCGCGCTGTCATAAGCCTCGCAAACTGCCTTCTCGATCGACAATGGACTGCGACCCATCCGCACATGCAGCGCGTTCAACCACTCGATCGGCTTGACCCGGAAGGGATAACGAACGTGATTCCGCGGAAACCGTGCTTGGTCGGCAGGTTCATGGACGGTTGAAGGCGTTTGATAATAATTACCGGGAGTTTTCATGCGCGCATTGTCGACCACGTCGCCATTCGCAGGCTTGAAATCGTAGGGAATCAAGCGGGGTAAGTCAACAGAAGGCCGCAATGACGCGCAACCGCGCCGCACCCAATGAATGGCATTCAACAACCCGACCGCATGCGATCGCGTTTTCAGCCGCAGAGTTTCGAGTCTTGCTAAGCTACGGTGTGGTAGATTCGCCCTGTTAAAGTTCTAACCCAACCTGGTTTGAGCTAGTTAATGAGTCACCCAGCCAAGTCGCAACCAGCAACCGGGGATGCTGAAACCGTTTCGTTCACCCTGCGAGATTTGCTGCTTTACTTTCTGCGCCTGGGCACCTGGGGCTTTGGAGGCCCGATCGCACTGGCCGGATACATGCAAAGAGACCTGGTGGAGAGACGCCGCTGGGTTTCACGTGCAGACTATCTGGAGGGCCTTGCCTTTTCACAGCTCTCACCCGGGCCTTTGGCTGCTCAGCTCGCCATGTACATCGGCTGGCTCCGGGCCGGGTTCCTTGGAACAACGGCGGTCGGTTTAGCATTTGTTCTGCCGTCGTTCGTAATGGCTGTCATCGTCGCCGCCCTGTACGTCCATTTCGGCAGCCTGCCATGGATTCAAGGAATGTTCTATGGAATCGGGGCAGCGGTTATCGCCATCATCGTGAGAAGTGCAATCAAACTAGTTCGCACGACGCTCGGCAAGGACTGGGTTCTCTGGATCATTTTTGGGGTCTTAGCCATCTCGACCGCCTGGACACAGTCAGAAATGGTTTGGCTCTTCGTCACGTCCGGTTTCGTTGCCATGTTCATCAATGCACCGCCTTTGTCCGGCAACCATCGATCCATGGTGTTCTTGAAAAGCCTGAATCCGTTGTTCCTGGGAGTGTTTGGCACGGCTGGCGGCCGAACCCTTGCCGGTCTATTCCTATTCTTCTTGAAAGCCGGTGCGTTCGTGTTCGGCAGTGGCTTGGCGATCGTACCTTTTCTGTACGGGGGCGTGGTTACCAAGTTTCACTGGCTCACGGAACAGCAGTTCGTGGATGCGGTCGCGGTAGCGATGATCACTCCTGGACCCGTGGTTATCACCGCCGCATTTATCGGCTATCTGGTTGCAGGAACCCTGGGTGCGATCCTGGCGGCGTTCGCAGTTTTTGCGCCTCCGTATTTCATCATCTTGTTATGCGCGCCATACTATCGTCGCTTTGCCCAGAACCAGCAGGTGAAGTGCTTCGTGCAGGGGGTAACCGCCGCTGCCGTCGGCGCAATAGCTGGGGCCGCCTACATCCTGGCACGTCGATCTCTCATTGACGTTGCGACGGTCTCGATCGGAGTTATAGCGCTGGCCGTGTTGATGCTGACAAGAAAGGTTCCGGAGCCAGTCATGATTCTGCTTGCAGGAATGGCTGGTCTCATTTTGCACGGGAGGGTTGCGCGATGAAACGAATGATTGGGTGCACGCTGGCCGTGGTTTTATTGGTGGAAACAGTGGAAGCACAAAGCCTCAAAAAAGTCGCCGAATTCGACGTGCCCGGGCCTTCGGGAAAGCGGTTCGACTACCTGACCATCGACCCCGACGATCACTATCTGATCTCTGCCCATCTGGCAGCAGGGCAGACCTACATCGTTGACCTTCGCAGCAACAAGACGATCGCAACCATTGCTGACACACCGGGTGTCGAAGGCGTGGAGTACGTCCCAGAGCTGAAAAAAGTTTATACCTCGAATTCTGGAGATAACACGATCGGAGTTGTCGATCTTCGCCAGATGAAGGTAATCAAGAAACTGCCCACCGATCGTAAACCGGATGGCAGCGCCTACGCAGGGCCGTTTCACAAACTGTATGTTTCAGACGAACGCGGCAAGGCCGAAGCTGTTGTCGACGTCAGAAGCGACACAATCATCAAGACCCTGCACTTCGACAGTGAGACGGGAATGCCGCAGTATGATCCGGTTGCACGGAAGGTGTACGTTAACTTGCAGGATCAAAACCTGCTTGCAGTCATTGATCCCGCGACGGACCAAGTGATAGCGAAGTATCCTGTTGGACGCTGTGAAGGAAATCACGGGATGGCGATCGATCCGGAACACCATCGGGTGTTTCTCTCCTGCGAGGGAAACGACCTGATGACGGTTTTTGATCTTGATAGACGCAGGGCGATTGCGTTTCTTCCCATGTCGAAGGGTGCCGATGTCATTAAGTTCGACCCCGGTCTGGGACGTATCTACGTCGCATGCTATAGCGGCGCTCTCTCCATCTTTCACCAAGACGATGTCAATCGCTATTCCAAGATCGAGGACTTCAAGGTCGAGTATGCCGTCCACAGCCTAGCTGTTGATCCCGAAACCCATCGCGTTTACACCCCTGAGCAAGAAGAGCACGGCAAGCCTGCCGCGCAAATCATCGTGTACGAGGCTGCGGTTCAGCACTAGAGGAGTGGAAACGGTCACGGATCGGCGGCCATCCCTTATTCAAGCGCTCTGTCTGTGCGCTGGACGAGCAGCACCAAGCAGGGACCCTCTCGGGCAGCGGTGCCGTCCAAGGAACTGATTGCAACAGGCTCCCGGCCTCTTTAATAGGTTAGAAAGGACTGTGGATCGAGCACGGTGACCCGGCCCCGATACTTAGAAAGCCTTCCCTCTTGTTCCCATTTGGAGAGGAGTCGGCTTGCAGTAAACAGGCTGATGTCGGAGAGAGAACTGAGTTGTTCATTCGTGATGTCGATGGAAATTCCCGAACGCGAAACCACACCGGCATGACGGGCTAACTCCACAAGCTTGTTTGAAAGGCGGGCCTCGGCAGATTTGGTGACGATGCTGGCATGACGCTTCATGTATGCCCCCAGGTGTCTGAGAGCCACACGAAACCCGTTTTCGGCGAGCCGAGGATAGAAATTCACCAGCCTGTGAACCGTATCCTGATCCCAAACCAGGAACTCGCATTCAGAAACCGTCGTGGCGTTTACCATATACGGTGGCGGGTCTTGTAACAAAGACACCAACCCAAGTGCCATACCGGGGACTACCCAGACAAGCAAAATCTCTGAGCCTTCCTCCGTCACGATGTAGGACCGCACACGTCCCCGGTGCAGCACGAATAGATTGTCGGGCTTGGTTCCTTTTGTGATGACGTTTGCTTTTGCAGGAAAATGCTTAAGCTTCGCTTTCCGGACGATCTCTGACACCGAGGCATCACCCAACCCGGTAAATAGCTCTGACCGAATCCGCGGAGGGTGTGCTTCATCGGAGGCGAGGAAATTTCGTTTGGCGTTCGTATGCACAACATTCATCCTCGATGCGAATTAGAACTTCCAAAATAGCGTAGGTGAACTGTCAGGATTGACGTGCCCGGCTGCTAGGGACTGTTAAGTCCGCACATCGCTAGTTCTAGAAGTCATCCGTGGTGGCAACTGCAGTGACTCACAACCTGAAGCATATGCGACAAAAATGCTGGCCCTACGGTAATCCTTACAGTGGCGGGGTGAGTCCCCGCACCTTGATGATAGGTGAACGCTAACTGCGGCGGCAGCTAGACCGCATGAGCAACCGCGCCAAACAGAAAGACGGTGCATCCCTTACAGCGAGACCTGATCTCGATATTGCCGCTGCTAGGCATTCTGCCAGTTCTGGCACTGCAAAAGGCTCACCCGCAAGACCAAAGGCAACTCTTCCCCCCGGTTTCTTTCCAACCCTATCCGGTCCTTCCCATCGCATGTCGCGATGTCGAGGCGGATGCGGTTACCCAGGTACAGATGCTCTCCATTGATTGGATTTATTTAGATGAAGGTCACCCAAACTTACAAAAAAGCGCACAAGCAGTCCTTGGTTGTCCGCCGCGGCCTCTCGTTAGTTATGTTTTTTGCAATCGCTGGTCCATTCTTACATGCAGGAGAAGGGGAAGACCTCGATGCGCATACCATCCGCTTTAATGGTTTTTGGTTCTATTCACAACCATCGGGCAGTTTCCACGGCACCGGAACTGAGGGCAGGTTGGATCTTCAAAGGGACATCGATCTCCGTTCCTACAATACCGGTACGATGAGGGTGGAGTGGAGATTTACCCGAAAGAATCACCTCTACTTCGGGCTCCTTCCCATTAGGAGCACCAGGGAACTCGCACTGAGTCGAACTGTGGAATTTGAGGGACAGACGTTTCAAGCAGGCTTGGTGGCTAGAGGCAAATTGGAAACTTATGCTATTACTCCAGGCTATCAATATGACATCATCCGGCGAAGGAGAGGGTATCTTGCCATCGTGGCGCAGCTCGACTTGTTTTACATCCGCGGAAGCCTGAACGCGGCCGCACAGACTTTTAACGGAACGCCTCACTCAGCCCAGTCCTCGTCGTCTACAATTCGCGCTCCCTTGCCGGTCGCCGGTCCCGATTTTCGTTACTACTTAATTCCTGGCTCACGTCGATTGTTCGTTTCAGGCAATCTCTTGGGCATGTACTTTTTCGGATATGGCAATTTCATTTCTTCCTACGGAACCGTGGGTGTCGCGCTGAACCGACACTTGAACTTTCAGGGAGGTTATCAGTTGGCTTCGCGGTTAAATATCAACTCAAAGGGCAATCGAATCGGACTTAACCTTAGCCAAAGTGGGGCGGTTGCTGGGCTCGAGGTTTCCTTTTAAGGACGACCTGAGCGTGCACGCAAGCAAGGGATTTCACTTCAAGCGCGGACCCTCCTCCTGGTTCAGGATTGGATGTTCTGCTGCAGTCAGTCGCGGCCCTGCCAGGCCTCGATCGTCGCGGTTGCCGCGTGAGCGATCAACATCCTAGGTTCCTAAAGAAATCCTGCCCGGCCAGATCGAGCCAATCGATGGCATGAAGCTTTCACGAGAGTACTCTCCTTCTCCCAGCAGTCCCTCCCGTTTCGTCGACTGAAATAACACCCTGCTCAGCTTGCGATTGAACTGAGATCGGGCGTATAACTTCACGTTTGGCAAGACACGGAAGACCCGTTGCGGGAGGCTCCATGAAGAAGTTTTCACGGCGAGACGTTCTGAAGGCTGGCGTGATCGGTCCGGCGGCTGCGGCCGCGGTGCATGGCATGGGTCCGATTGCCGGCGCGATCGAGATGCCCTCAGCGGGAGAGCCATCCTTCGAGCCTCTGCTGGGCACGGGAAACGATGAAGCCAAAAAGGCAGGAAGGGAACGACTGCTTCTCGATTTCGGCTGGCGATTTCATTTGGGCCATGCCAACGATCCTGCCAAGGACTTCGGCTTTACGGGAAATTTTCAAAAGACCGGCAATTTCGTGCCGGCGGGCGGGCTTGCGTTTGATGACAGCGCCTGGCGTCAGCTGGATTTGCCGCATGATTGGGCCATCGAATTGCCGTTCCAAAACGATCCTGCCCTGATGGCCAAGGGTTTTTACCCAATCGGCAAGACCTATCCGGCGACCAGTGTGGGTTGGTATCGACGGGTATTCGAGATTCCAGCTGAAGACAGAGGCAAGCGGATCACTGTAGAGTTTGACGGCGCCTATCGCGAAAGCATGGTGATCTTCAACAACTTCTACATCGGTCGACACAGCGGGGGGTACGATCCGTTCGGCTTCGATCTGACTGATTTCGCGAGCGTGGGCGGCCGCAACGTTTTGCTGGTGCGCGTGGATGCGACCTCAAGCGATGGCTGGTTCTACGAGGGGGCGGGGATCTACCGTCACGTTTGGCTGGTGAAGACCAGCCCAGTTCACGTGCCGCAATGGGGCACATTCATCCAATCGGATGTCAAGAACGGAGCGGCGAGCCTTTCGATCTCCACCGAAGTGCGCAATCAGGACAAGACAGCGCAGACGATCCGCGTAATTTCGACCCTTCTGAGCCCATCCGGAGACACGGTTGGAGGTGTGAAAAGTGCGGCGCAGTCGATTGCTAGCGGCGAGAAAGAGGCCTTTCCGCAGAACATAACCGTGAGCAAGCCAATGCTGTGGTCGCTCGAAGAACGGAATCTCTATCGGCTAGTCACGGAATTGCAGACCGAAAACCGAGTGGTCGATCGCTACGAGACGCGCTTCGGGATTCGTACCGTAAGCTTCGATGCCGAAAAGGGGCTCCTTCTCAATGGAAGCGCTGTAAAGCTCATGGGCACGTGCAATCACCAGGACCATGCTGGAATCGGCGCCGCCCTCCCCGACGCGGTGCAGTACTACCGGGTACGCAAACTCCAGGAAATGGGATGCAATGCGCTGCGCACATCGCACAATCCGCCCACCGCGGAATTGCTCGACGCCTGCGATGAGTTAGGCATGCTGGTGTTCGATGAGACGCGCATGATGTCGTCGAACCCCGAAGGCCTGAACCAATTCGCCAATCTTCTGCGGCGAGATCGCAATCGGCCTAGTGTGTTCATGTGGTCGATGGGCAACGAGGAAGGGCAGGCCAATACCGACAAAGGACTGTCGATCCTGAGCGCGATGAAGGAACTGGCCAACCAGCTGGATGGATCAAGGCCGGTATCGATTGCACCGACGGGCGCAATTGGGACCGCTGGCGGACTAGCCGTTTGCGATGTCGCTGGCTACAACTATATGGACCCGCAGGCAGAGGAGTTTCACAAGAAGAATCCTGCGAAGCCGGTGATGGGCACCGAGACCGTGAGCGCGGTGGGCACCCGCGGCATTTACCTGACCGACGCGTCGAAGGGATTTGTGGCTTCGTACGACCCGTATACGACCACCGGGCGCGCCTCGGCGGAAGGCTGGTGGAAGTTCTGCAATGCGCAGCCATGGCTCTCTGGAGGGTTCGTCTGGACTGGGTTCGACTACCGTGGCGAGCCCTCGCCGAATGGTTGGCCAAACATCAGCTCGCAGTATGGAATCATCGACACCTG
>Ga0068855_100005512_pt1 | contig 15446 bp, 13 predicted proteins | sample KBSCornC52_FD_66592 | JGI IMG/M metagenome (GOLD analysis project Ga0068855, IMG submission 66592) | Corn rhizosphere microbial communities from Kellogg Biological Station, Michigan, USA - KBS Corn C5-2 | ecosystem: Host-associated > Plants > Roots > Rhizosphere > Soil ...
ATGTAGAACGAATACAACAGATTATTGGGCACTATGCCATGTGCAGCAGTTTTTGCCACACCCCACCAATTGGCAAACACATAAGGCAGAAAAGAACCAACCACAGCGCCAACACCAATGAGGCATGTTTGCATTGAAAAGCCGATGTTATGCTGACTATCAGGGAGGTTATCGGCAACTAAGGCCCTGAAAGGCTCCATAGCGACGTTGAACGAGGCATCCATGATCATCAGCATACCGGCACCCACTACTATCGGAGGAATTATTGCCGCCAGCATCGATGAATTCGGCATAAAAAACAAAGCCAGGCCAGACAATATAGCGCCGGTCAAAAAAAACGGACGCCTGCGGCCAAGCCGGTTCCAGGTACGATCGCTATAGTGACCGATAATGGGTTGAATGATCATCCCAGAGATTGGAGCGGCAAGCCAAAACCACGACAAATGTTCAACATCGGCGCCAAAAGTTTGCAGGATCCTACTGGCATTGCCTGTTTGCAGCGCAAAACCAAATTGGATACCCAGGAAGCCGAAACTCATGTTAAAAATCTGCCAAAAACTCATCTTCGGTTTTTGGAGAATGCCGGTTGTTGCCATAATTTATTTAGTCAATGTTGTCTGAATCAGAATTTACAGAATTTTAAAATTAACAGAATATTGCCGATTCTTTAACCCCCAAAAACTTCAATTCCTATATTTTAAAATTTGCAGAATTCTGCGGATTCTGCAAATTCTTTAATTCTGAAAATTCTGATTCAGACGGTAATTTTAAAATTCAAGTAACAACCCCCCTGAGGCAGGTAATGTTAAATCAATTCCGTTGTTTATATCATTCGTATTAAACTTAGCGCCGCTTAACAAGTCGGTAAACTGTTTGCTGCCAGATAAATTGAGTTGCTTTAACAAATCATCGGGCAGTTTAACCTGTATTTTGCGTTCGCTGCGGTTAAAATTGGTTATCACTAATATACGTTGTTTATCGGTATATCTCAGGAAGATATATAAATGCTGATCGAAACCCGGCTGGTGCTCGTTAGCCAGCATCAGTTCCCAAAAATTTCCAGCATTTAAGGCCTCGTTATGATGCACCGCGTTTAACAATGCGCTGTAAAAATTCCTTAAACTTTTCTGACTATCAGATAATCCGCCACCATCGAATAAGCCGTTATCCATCCATTTTTGGTGCTCGGGAACGCCCCAATAATCAAATATACTGGTGCGGCCATCATCACCGCTAAAACCTTCGACGCCTTTGGCGGGCTCGCCCACTTCCTGGCCAAAGTAAATCATTACCGGCCCGGTTGAAAGCGTCGCCGTAACAATCATCCCCGGGACTGCCAGCCAGGGATCACCCGCAAAATACGGCGATGCAATCCGCTGCTCATCATGGTTTTCCATAAAACGAAGCATGCGTTCGTCAATACCTCTGCAGTCGCGGTTCCAAACCTGGTTAATGTCCCAGGTGGTTGCATCGTGCTCATCGCGCGTCAGGCGTTTTATCGCATCGTACAAGCCAACTTTATCGTACAAATAATCAAACTTGCCGGTATAGATGTATTTTTGATAAAGCCCCCTGTCATAAGCTTCGCCGATAAATACCAGGTCGGGGTGTTTGGCTTTTAGCTTAGGGATAACCCAGCCCCAGAATTCAAAGGGCACCATTTCAACCATATCGCACCTGAAACCATCTACACCTTTTGCGCTCCAGTAATCTAAAATATCGTATATTTTATTCCATAACGGTGGTATGGGATCAAAATGCGGGGTGCGGCCAGCCAGATAATCCACCCCGTAATTCAATTTCATTGTCTCGAACCAATCATTTATACCGGGGGTGGCGCTAAAAACATCGTTACCCGTGGCTTTCGCCGGGCTTTCGTCAAAATGGCCATCTTTCAGCGGACTGCTAAATGCATCGCCACCCGGATTATATCCCTGCGGGACAACGAAAGACTGACCGGGCGTATAATAGAAATCATTAGCCGCGCTAAAAGCTTTTGATTTATCGTCATCCTGCCCAAAATCGTGAACGCCGGCGGGTTTAACATCGGAGGCATAAGTGCGGGCCACATGGTTGGGTACCAGGTCCATAATTACTTTGAGGCCGTTATCGTGGCTGCGTTTTATTAACGCCTCGTATTCGCCCATACGGTTTTTAACATCAACCGCCAGGTCAGGATCAATATCGTAATAATCCTTTATAGCGTAAGGCGAGCCGGCGCGGCCTTTTACAATATCCGGATCATCGGCTTTAATACCAAAGGCGGAATAGTCCGTCATGGTCGCATGCTCAATTACGCCAGTGTACCAAACATGGGTAAAACCCATTTTTTTTATTTCCTGCAGGGCTTTGTCGGTAATATCATTAAACTTACCTACGCCATTTTCTTCGATGGAGCCGTAGGTTTTATTTAATGTTTTGGTATTGCCAAACAGGCGGGGTAACAGCTGATAAATGATCAGTTTATGAGTGGGGTTTGATGGCATTTCAGGATATTTTATTGAAGGCACGGGTTGTGCGTAACCAATGCAGGTTGAAAGGAGAAAGATAAATATAATTAGCCAACCCAGCCTCATTTTTCATTTTGAGATAACATTTTTCCCCGTTTTTTATGGGCGATATAGCCCCCAAGGCTGGAGGCCGCCAATAGGAATATAAATAATGACTCGATAACGTAACCTAATTGAGGTAACATAATAAGCGCGAGCAATGTTATAAGACCAACCGGCAACCATGGCAATAACACAATGATCATTATGCCGTACCTGTCATTCTTCTCTATTAGGTAGATCATAAGGTAGCCAACAACCGCCGCTGTAATAAGCGCCAGCCCGTTAGCGCCGGCAACCTCAATAGCTTCCGTTAATGAGGGATAAAACAGAAAATGGATTAATGCAACAAAGGCAATAAAAATAAAGCCGGCAATTGCCACCCATTTCCAGGTTTTCATCATTATGCCTCAACCAATAATTCGTCGTTTGCTCTCACCACCTGTTCTTTATCATAAATTAATACTGTTGTTTCGCTACCCGAAAGGTTTTTTATCTGCACGCCATCTTTACTCACTTTTATATTGAGCAGCGATCCGCGGAAACCGATATGGAACGAAAATGATTGCCATTTACCGGGCAGGAAAGGTTGAAACGATAGTTTGCCATCGCGCACGCGCATACCGCCGAAACCTTCAATTACTGCCATCCAGGTGCCTGCCATCGAGGTGATGTGGCAACCGTCCTCGGTATCGTTGTTGTAGTCATCCAAGTCAAGCCGCGAAGTGCGGAGGTAAAACTCATAAGCACGGGCCTCGTCGCCCAGCTTTGCCGCCAATATGGAGTGCACGCATGGCGACAACGAGGATTCATGAACCGTACGCGGTTCATAAAAATCAAAATTGCGCCTGATGGTCTCCAAATCGTACTGATCCTCAAAAAAGTACAAGCCCTGCAAAACATCAGCCTGTTTGATATAGCACGAGCGCAAGATCCTGTCCCAGCTCCATTTTTGGTTTATGGGACGTTCGGTGGCGGGCAGATCTTTCACCAATATCTGCTCCTTATCCATGTAGCCGTCCTGTTGCAAAAACACCCTTTCTTTTTCATCGAAAGGGAAATACATTTTGGCAATAATATCCTTAAACCGGGCAGTTTCTTGGGCTTCGTTAAAGCTTATTTTGTATGCCAGGGCCTCATATTTTTCAGGCGCGTCAGCTTTTACTTTTCCAATAACATCCATGGTGTATTGCATGCACCACGTTGCCTGTTTGTTGGTGTACCAGTTGTTGTTTACGTTGTTTTCGTATTCGTTTGGCCCGGTAACGCCCAGCATTACATATTGCCGCCTGGCATCGGACCAGCTTACCCGTTGCGACCAGAACCGTGCAATGGCAATCAGCACTTCCAAACCATAATCGGCCAGGTAGGCTTCATCGGCAGTGTACCTTACGTAATTATAAATAGCGTAGGCAATTGCGCCGTTGCGGTGTATTTCTTCAAATGTTATCTCCCATTCGTTGTGGCATTCGGTACCATCCATGGTTACCATAGGATACAAGGCCGCGCCGTTCGTAAAGCCCAGCAATTTGGCATTATCGATAGCCTTGCCTAATTGTTTATATCGGTATAGCAGCAAATTACGCGTTACTTTCTGATCGGCTGTCGAAAGGTAGAAAGGCACACAGTAAGCCTCGGTATCCCAATAGGTGGAACCGCCGTATTTTTCGCCGGTAAAGCCTTTAGGGCCAATGTTCAGGCGATCGTCCTCGCCGGTGTAGGTTTGATTTAACTGGAATATATTAAAGCGGATACCCTGCTGGGCTGCAGCATCCCCTTCGATAATAATGTCGTTATGTTTCCACTTTTTGGCCCAGGCTTCGGCTTGTTCCGCAAGCATGGTATCGAAACCTTTTTGGCTGATGTTTATCAGTGTTTCTTTTAAAATATTTTCCAGCTCAGCCGCCGGGTGGTTTTGCGAAGATAAATTAGCCGCATATTTTATGAGGGTTGTGCTTTGCCCCTTGCTTACCGGCAGCTGAATTTTTGCGGCAATGTATTTTTCTTTTTCAATGGGATTAAAACTCAGGGTGATTTGTTCATCATCCTGCAAAACAGTAATTAACATACCTGTAGCAACCTCAAACCCGGTTTTTTTGGTGCGCATTTGCACGTAACCGCCATTTGCCCAAATTCCCTTTTCTACTTCATCCCAAAACTTTTCGTCGTAATTGGAATCCTGGTTTTTTATGTCACCGTCGATATATGGGGTTAAAGTTAGCGTGCCGTTAAAGTTTAACGGCGTAACGGTGTATTTAATGGCCCCGGCTTCATCATCAACAACACTGCAAAAACGGATGGCTTCCACCTCTACCATTTTGCCATTATCGGTTTTGGCGGTAAAGTTTCTTTTCAAGTAGCCTTCCTTCATGCTCAATTCGCGGCGGAAATTGGTCACCTCGCATTTAGCCAGGTCAAGCTGCTCGCCATCAATCAGCACATCAATGCCAATCCAGTTAGCGGCATTAATTACCTTAGCAAAATACTCGGGGTACCCGTTTTTCCACCAGCCTACGCGTGTTTTATCCGGATAGTAAACACCGGCCACATAGTTACCCTGCAGGGTTTCGCCACTGTATGCTTCTTCAAAGTTTGCCCGCTGGCCCATCCGGCCATTGCCCAGGCTGAATATGCTTTCGGATATTTTATTATGATGCGGATTAAAGCCTTCTTCAATGATCTTCCACTCATCAACTTCGATGTATTCCTTCATTCTAAATTGTAATAATGCGTATTGTTAGCAGTAATTCGTTAGTGTCCCGGTGGGGACTTACAAATCCTGCCTCCCGCAAAATGTGATTTTATAACTTATATAACTTTTCTAAACTCATTTTATTTAAGCCGCTTATCACTAAATCGGCTTCGTTAAGTACCTCCGGCGATCCTACGCCTACAGCCTTCATCCCGCCATTTTTGGCAGCTTCTACCCCCGCAATGGCATCTTCAAACACCACACATTCAGCCGGCTCAGCACCCAAAGCTTCGGCGCCCTTTAAAAACACTTCAGGGTCGGGCTTGGCTTTGCTAACCTTGTTACCGTCAATAACGGCATCAAAAAGGTCTGTAATGCCTACCTTCTCCAGTATCATGCCGCTGTTTTTGCTTGCCGAACCCAATGCTATCTTTAACCCCGCCTCCCTGCAGGTTATTAAAAACTCTTTTGCACCGGGCAAAATCTCGTCGGGCGTCATGTGGCTGATCATCTCCACATACCAGCTATTTTTCTCAGTAGCCAGCGCCTCCTGCTCGGCGGCGGTTTTGCTAACCCCTCCCCATTGTAATATCAGCTCGAGCGAACGCACACGGCTTACGCCTTTTAGTTTTTCATTGTCTTCAACCGTCAGGTCAAACCCCAATTGATTTGCTAAACGTTTCCATGCTTTATAATGATAAACCGCGGTATCCACGATCACACCATCCAGGTCAAAAATACAGGCTTTTATAGTACTCATTTATCTCACGCAAATTTAATTAATTAGGTATTAGTTGATTATGGATTACGTTTTGCCAATTGTTTTTACCAATTCCATAATTAACCGCTCAAAAAACCCCGTACAATTGCTAATTCCTAAAAATCGGGCCCCTAATAATTAAATTAAAAAATTTATATTCCATTAACACTTTAATAAACACCGTCTTCCGGGCGCGTTTTGTATTGTGCCGCACGTAAGATGTTAAAATTCTATCAGTTAACCAGTTCCAAAACCCATGTGGCCCTGGCCGGTATTTTAAATGCCGACAGATCGACTTTTTCATCCGTAACCACGTTTTTTGCGGTCTTTGCGCCTTTTATCCGCTCAGAATACCTATCAGTAGTTATTGATTTTTCCTCATCGTTCCCGTTATAAACTACCATTACTGTTTTTTTATCATCATACCTGAAATATACATAGATGCCTTTCTGCGGTATGTATTGCATCATTTTGCCGGTTTGCAACGCGCTGGTATTTTTGCGGTAATTGGCTAATTTTTTAACATAGTTAAAAGCGTCGTTTTCGTTATTGGTACGGCCGGCTGCGGTAAACTTATTAACCTTATCGCCATCCCAGCCGCCGGGAAAGTCCGCACGTACCAGGCCGTCGGGGTCCGAGTAGTTTTTCATCAGGATCTCGTCGCCATAATACATCTGCGCAACACCTCTAAGCGTCATCAGCATAGCCATAGCCGACTTATATTTGGTGATATCTTCCTTTACCATCGACAGTGCACGACTCATATCATGATTGTCTAAAAAAACCACGTTCCGGTTAACATCCTGGTATAAAAAGTCCTGGGCAAGCAACTCATACAGGTGTTCAACTCCACCATTCCAGTCCATTAATGCATCGTAAATACCGTTTTTTATAACAGCGTCGGTTATGCCGGGCAAATGGGTATCCATGCCACGGTTTACGGTATTCCCCTGTGTAAAGTAGGCTGAAATTAATGGGCTATTGGTAAGCACCTCGCCAAAGATGGACAGACGCGGAAACTCAGCCTTTACATCAACAGCCCATTTGGCCATATAATCAGGATCGTTGTATGGGTAGGTATCTAACCTCAAGCCGTCAACACCTGCATATTCCACCCACCAGATATGGTTTTGGGTTAAAAAGTTTTGCACGTAGGGGTTGTTTTCGTTCATATCGGCCATGCGGCGGTCAAACCAGCCGTCCAGCATTAGTTTACGGTCCATAGCAGCCGCATGCGGGTCCATTACGGCTTCGTATTTAAAGTTCGATTTGGTGTATTTTGACCACTGGTGTACCCAGCTTTTCATCGGCATATCGCTGATGGTATAACCTTCGGTACCGGCATGGTTATGAACCAGGTCCATAACCACTTTAAGGCCCATGGCATGGCATTTCTCCACAAACTGCTTATATAGTGCATTGGTACCATAACGCGGATCGATCTTATAATGATCGGTAACGGCATAGCCATGGTATGAAGCCTTGGGCTCGTCGTTCTCAATTGCAGGGGTAAGCCATATAGCGGTTACGCCAAGTTCTTTTAAATACTCAAGGTGGTTCATTATCCCCTGTATGTCGCCGCCATGACGGTAAAACATCGAATCGCGGTTAATGCCCACTTCGCGCATATTGGCAAATGAGTCGTTGGTTTGATCGCCATTGGCGAAGCGGTCGGGCATGATCAAATAGATAAGGTCCTTGCTGGTTACCCCCTGTTCGCGGCTTGTTTCGTTGTCGCGTTTCTTTAAAGAATATTGATAAGTGAGTGGCTTTTCGCCGGCTTTGGTAAATTTTATCGGGAACGTTCCCGGAGATGTACCGGAAAAAATGCGTAAATCGATGAATAAGTAGTCAGGATTTTCAACTTTGTGCACCGCTACCAGCTTAACACCGGGGTAGTTTAGCGTCACTTTTCGGTCGGCAATATGGTCGCCGTGAACGATAAGTTGCAGGTCGGGATTGTGCATACCAACCCACCAAAACATGGGTTCTACGCGCTCCAGGGCAGGAATTTGGGCCGAAGCACTAACCGCCGTGATGAGACAGCAGGCAACAAAAAATAAGATTTTTTTCATACCGGTTTATCAGGTAAATAATTGTGGCGGCGTAAACGTTCTTCTCATTAACCGCGTTCCAAATTTAAAATAAAAATGATATGTTGCAGGAAAAAATGAAAATGTTTGTTGGGGAGGTGGAAAGTCCGGGAAAGTCGGGAAGTCCGAAAGACGGAAAGAAATATTTGGTAAAAAATCCGCAAGGCCGAAAGATAAAGCTGGAGGTCTGATGTATTGGAGTGATTGATTGCAAAATCGCCGCGTGGCTATAATCTTTTTCTCTGTGCTCTCCGTGACTTCTTTGTGGCCTCTGTGGTTAGAAAAGGTCATAGTATGGTCGTATAATCTTTTTAATGATGACGATAATATGGGCGATGCCTGCGGCCCGGTCCGCCTTAAGGCGGATCATACTGCACAGGCCTTAGTCTCATGGCCGGTATCCGCTACCATCCCTATCGCGAACATTTCGTTGCTGAGGTGGGGAGTAAAACGGGGCTGCCAAAATAAAAACAGCATCACCTAAAGCGTGGCGATGCTGCTTTTAAATCATATATTAAACCAAAACGCCGCCACCGTCGCTTATGATCACCTGCCCGGTACTGAAATTGTTTTTCATGAGGTACAGGTAAGCTTCGGCAATATCTTCCGGCTCGCCAACTTTGCCGGTTAGCAGTTTACTGCCCACATCGTTAAACATCGCTTCGCGATCGGCTTCAGGTATATTAGCCCAAAGATTTGTACGTACCAGTCCGGCGCAAACTGCATTTACACGTATGGGGGCCAAATCAACTGCCAAAGCACGGGTTAACGATTCAATAGCGCCGGTTACTCCTGCGGCTACTGTCCAGCCCTTCCACGGCCTCAGGCAGGCAATTCCATTAGTAAGGGTAATAGAACCACCCTTACGGATAAAGGGGCTGCCATATTTTGCCGCCGTCACGGCACCCCAAAAACGAACGTCAAAAAACTGTTTGACTTCGTCGAGCTTTAATGCCGGTAATTCGCCTAACTCCAACGTTTCGCCTGCGGTAAATACCAGGTGATCAAACGCTCCTATCTTTGCAAATAAGGCTTCCACCTGCTGCTCGTTACTAATATCAGTGGCGTAGCCTGTGCTTCCGGGCGGCAAAGCCGATAATGCCTCATCAACACGTTGTTGTTTACTTGATACCACTATTATTTCGGCGCCCTCGCCGGCTGCTGCCAGGGCCGTCGCCAGTCCAAACCCCGATGTACCGCCCAATAAAACAATACGTTTGCCATTTAAACCCTTGCTTTCTGTTACTTTTTCTTTCATAGTTTTTTTATTTTTTATGACAGGTCAAAGTTCCGGCAAGCAAATCTGGAAGTATTTACCAAATGGTAAAAAGCGATGGTGGTGAAGATGGACGAACGAAAATAATGATGATTCAAATGATATTAGCAGGAATCAACACAAAAGAGTTAACAAAAATCAACGCATATTTTTGCGGATACGGCTCAGCGACTGCTGTGTTATGCCCAGGTAGGCGGCAATATCGCCCAAAGATACCCGGAGCGCGATATCAGGCTGGCGGACCAAAAAATTGCGATAGCGGGTTGCGGCATCCTCGCCGAGATAAATATTCCTGATCTGTATTTTTTCCAGCAAAAATTGTGTTGTTATGCTGTTAATCAATTCTTTGAGGTAAGGCAGCTTTTCATATAGCGCGAAAAGTTTCTGCCTTTTTAAAACAATTACTTCGGCATCGCATGCCGCCTCGATACCTTCGGGGGCAATCACATTGTTATTGAAGCTGTTGAGGATGCTGCAAAATTGGTTTTCCTTCAGGAAGAAATGGGTTACCTTGTTGCCCTTCTCGTTTTGCGAAACAATACGTAAAACACCTTTGCATATAAAATACATCTCGCGGCAAACCTTGCCCTCGGGAAAAAGGACCTCCCCTTCGGTAAATTGCGCGTAACTCAATTCGCTCTTAATGATGTCGATATCCGATTGAGGGATATTTTTAAATAGACGAAGAAAATTAATAAAGTTATCGTACATCAGGTAAAGCTAAAAATACCAGAACGATTACAAATTAAAAAAAATGAAAAATAATTTGCGTAACCAAAAGGTTACGTATATATTTGCGTAACCAAAAGGTTACTCATTATGACGCGAGACATTGTTATTAAATGGCATTTCCCCCACCCACCCAAAAAAGTATGGGAGTGCCTTACCGATCCCGAAAAAATTAGCCAGTGGCTGATGAAAAACGATTTTAAGCCTGTAGTTGGGCATCAATTTAATTTCCATACCAAACCGATACCTCAAATGGGATTCGACGGCATTGTTTATTGCGAAGTACTGGAGCTGGTTCCGAATAAAAAACTGGTTTATACCTGGAAAGGCGGCCCCAGGCCGGGCGTAATTGGTTTGGATACAATACTTACCTGGACTTTAAGCCCCGACGGCGACGGCACCCGCATGGTGCTTGAGCACAGTGGCTTTAACGGCTGGAAAAACTTTGTAGCCAGCATATTTATGGAAAAAGGCTGGAAAAAGATAGGAAAACGATTTGGTGTACTGTTAAACGAAATGAAATGAGGAACTGCGCAGATCCCTTCCAGGCAATTGCCGACCCCAGCAGGCGGGAAATTTTGATGCTGCTGACTAAAGACCGGCAGTCCATCAATATGCTGGCGGGCAATTTTGAGATGAGCCGCCCGGCGGTATCAAAACATGTTAAAGTGCTTTACGAGGCAGGGCTCATTTTGATTAAGGACCAAGGTCGCGAACGCTATTGCGAGCTAAACGCCAGCGGCTTTGACGACATAAAAAATTGGCTTATCTTTTTCGACCAATTCTGGAAACAGAAACTGCAAAATTTAGAAAAGTTATTGAACACAAACGCGGAAAACGATAAAACAGCTAAATGACCTCCGGTTAGCGAAATATCGCTACCGGCCCCTGAATATATTTTTGAACTATTTTTAAACCTGATTAATATAATAATGAAAGCCATTGAAATTATTTCCATCCCGGTGACCAACCAGGAAAAATCGAAAGAATTTTATGAAAACTTAGGCTTCTGCCTGATAGCGGAGGCGCCTTTTGGCCCCGGTCAGAAATGGGTTCAGCTGGGTTTCCCGGGCCACGATACCTCCATTACCCTGGTGACCTGGTTTCCCGGTATGCCTGCCGGCAGTATGCACGGCTTCGTGATAAAAACCGACAGCCTTGAACAGGATATTGAAGAATTTACTGCTAAAGGAATTGCCGTTGGCAAAATTGATGAAACGCCCTGGGGCAGGTTCCTTTCGGTAAAAGACCCGGACGGGAATGCCATCAGTTTTCATGAGGCATAGATCTACAGCCGTAATAGAGCGAGGAAATCGATTTAAAAAACAGCACTAGTTGACGTATACCTCGCATTTGAAGAGGCTGTCTTAAAAGTAAAGTATTGATCTTTCAGACTAAATTATATTTTGCTCCGATCAAGTTCTCTGTTTCTCCGTGCCTTCTTTGCGCTCTCTGCGGTTAAAAATATAACCACAGAGAGCCACAGAGGAATTCACAGAGAACACAGAGACGAAATTTGTACTGAGAACTTTTTTAATTCTTTTAATGCAGCCTCTTATCCTCCCGCTTTCGCCATTGCCCCGCACTCATCTTACTTGACCCCTAATACCAATAGCCTGTGGGATGATGTATTTATCAGGCAAAAAAGGTATAAAATAACCTTGTCATATTCCATTTAAGAAAAAATATTTCATAAAAAAATCATTGCCTGTTGCGTTGCAATGGGCTTTTCCAGTGGATTTTACGCTTTTGTTGAAAGCGTATGCAATATCTCCCCGAACTTATTTTATTTGCCCCCGTATAAACCCCTGTTTAACAGCAAAGTCTGTTGGCTAAAAAAAAAGGATTTGATACAACAAGAAACAATAAAATGAAACAAAAAATTTTAGCGATGATGGTACTGGCAGGGGCCTGTTTATCTGCTTGTCAAAAAGATGCACTTGTACCCAGTGGTTCATCGCAGGGCAACCAAACCAAATCTTCCACTACTACGGTATTAAACCAGGACACCGTGAGCAACGATACTACCCGCGGATACCTGCGTGTACAGTTAGCTGCAGATGCGACAAATACCGATAATGTTTTGATAGAATTTTCGCCAAACTCGAAAAGCAGCTATGTTAGCAACGAAGATGCCCGCACATTCAAGGGTTTCGGACAGGTGAGCTTATCGAGCATATCGAGCGATAACGTGCTCCTGTCCATTAATTCATTGCCGCTTTCAACCAAGGGAACTGCTGTAAAACTGGCAGTTAGCGCCAAATCAAAAGGAACTTTCAAATTAAATTTAAGCACCATACACGGCATACCCAATACATTTGATATTTGGCTGAAAGATAAATTCAAGAAGGATTCGACCAATTTCAGGGTAAACCCAAGCTACTCGTTTACCATCAGCAGCGATACCACTACCTACGGCAGCAACCGCTTTAGCGTGGTATTGCGTACGCATAAATAATGTTACCGGGATTTCACCGATTAAAGGAAAAGGATTTCACCGATTGGGTGGGATCCTTTTTTGTTTTGGGGATGCCGGTATTTTTCGGCGCGCAGAGATAAGGCGCTGCCATTTATAATCTGGTGACACGGTTTTGTCAGTACAGGTACGGATTTTTGACAAAATCAACATTGTAAACAGTTCATAATGAGGCGTTCCAAAAAGTAGTGGTGTGCGAAAACTGGAACATGGAACATTTTATTTTCATGAAAAACTGCGCGTTTTTTGTGTTTTGAAAAAATCGGGAGTCCTTACCCCCATCTTACAAAACAATTAAACCTTTCATGTGTCTGATAGCAAGTATTTTTTACCAATACCGGTTTGGATATATGAGGCTATTTTTAGTGATCTGTTTATTTACTACTCCTGCACTTGCGCTTGCCCAGTTACGCCCGACAACGGGCATCGGCAGTAAATTGATTGCAGCCCATAAAGATACCACCATTGAATCGGACACATCCAAAGAAAACAAAGAGCCCCGTTATTATTATGTTTCGCTAAATACAAACGTATTCGTCAATACCAAAGGCAGCGCCGCTAAAAGATTTTCGCCGGCAGTAGAGTTTGGGCGCACTTACGGCATTTTCGATATAGGCCTGGCAACCGGCAGGTTAAACAGTTTACCCGGCCACGATACCAGCAGGTATATCGAGTTGCGGCCCACTATCAACGTATTTTCAAAAGGCAGATTTGCCGAGTCGATTTGTCTTGGTGCAGGTTATGTATTTTCGGCAAAACAGGCTTTGATGTCGGAGATTTGCAACGGTATTAACTTTAATGTGAGCGCCAATTTCGCCATCGCGATGTTACAGGGCTACGTATTTTTCGATGGTACCAACAGCAGCCGCAGCGGACAATACATCGGCCTTGGTTTTACGTACAATTTTCTCAAACCGCACAGTGTAAACAAGCAACGCAAAAAAGCGGCAATAGTGAGCGATAATTGATTTTTCTAATAAAAAACAATATTAGTCCCGCTAATCCGGTAGCGATGGGATCTCCCCGACTTGGGCTAATATATAACTGCATCTTTCAAATACCCCAGCGGGGTACAAGGTCGGTAGAATTAGGGTACAAAAGCTATCTGTGCCGTAGGTACAGAACTTCACCGACTAACATAGGGAGCCATAAATAGTTTGTCGTGTATTGCACCTGCGGCGCAAAATGGCTTATTTGCGTGTTTTTCTACCGACCTGTTGCGCCTACGGCGCATTTAGAACCATGATAAACATGTGGGTACACAATAGTCCGGCAAACTGTAAGGCTTTAACTTAGGTGATATGTGAATTAAAAAAACACAACCTCACTCACCCTTCAACTCAATTTTGTTGGTGCCGTATTGAAAGCTATAATTCACCGTTGCATACAACTCGCTGCCGTTTAAATGACAGGTAATAGTTTCGGAATGGGGGCTTTCTATGTAGCGTAGTTTCAGTTCAACCGTGTTGGGATCTTTCCAGCGGTAACTGCCGGTAACTTTGGCGGGCAGCAAAAACGAAAAATCTTCTTTGGCGCCATTCAGCAGGCTTGGGCCCAGCATAGCCGTTTCGCCGGGCATCCATTCGCCCGAGCCAAAATTAAGGGTATAAGTTCCCGCGTCCTTCTGCAAGGTCACCTGGCAATTGGTGCTATTAAACTTAAAAGCTATCGATTTAATGTTGAGTTTATTGGTTTGAAAAGTAAACGTTTTGTTATCAAGACCAATTACATTATTCTCTCCAATTGGATTTTGTACCGGAGGCAGGCTCAAAGCGTCAAGGTGAACATCCAGCGCAGCGTCCGCATCAGCATTTGCAGGCAAAGCTTGTGGGTGCATAGCAGGCAGCAGGTATTTCCAGATCAGGTTGAGTTCGCCCTGCATATCGGCCGTTTCCGAAGTAATGGCAATTACGGCATCCTGCTCGGGCATTACGATAATATACTGACCGAAAGCGCCATCACCCCTATAACAGTTGTGGCGGCAGCGCCAAAACTGGTAACAGTAACCCTGCATCCAGTCGCTGGAGTCTTTTTTACTTTGGGCGACACCTGGCGCCTGGTCAATTTTAAAAGTTGTGGCCTGCTCAATCCACGCTTTGGGCAGCAGTTGTTTACCATTCCACATCCCTTTTTGCAGGTAAAACTCGCCCATTTTGGCCAGGTCTTCCGTTTTAAGGCGTAAGCCCCAGCCACCGGTATTGATGCCCAATGTACTGGCCTCCCAATCTTCCCCGGTTATGCCCAGCGGATCAAAAAGTCTCGGTTTTAAATAATCAAGCTCCTTTTGGCCGGTTACCTTTTGCACAATAGCCGAAAGCATAAATGTGGCCATTGTATTGTACAAAAATTTTGTGCCTGGCTCGTGCACAATCGGCGTAGCCAAAAAGCCTTTCACCCAATCGTCTGTGGCAAAAGGAATGCGGGCTGTTGGGTCGGGTTCCTGGCCGGCGCTCATGCTTAACAAGTCCTTTATCTTCAGTTGTGCCAGGTAAGGCGGCACAGTCTCCGGCAAACTGTTTGGAAAAAACGATATTACCTTATCATCTATCGACAGCTTTTTCTCGGTTACAGCAAAACCAATGGCGGTTGATGTAAAGCTTTTGCTGAGGCTGTACAGGCTATGTTTAAGTTGAGGCTGGTAAGGGTTCCACCATCCCTGCGTGATCACTTTACCATGCCGTAGGATTATGATGCTGTGGAACTCGTGCTTGCTTTGCCCTACTGCGGTTAAAAAACTATCAATACTGGCGGCCGATACACCCTGCGCTTCGGGACTACTTTGCTGAAAGGCCTTACTTTTTTGAGCGAACGCATCAGTACCTGATGCCACGAAAAACAGCACAAAAGCCGGCAAAAAACAGCTTTTTATAA
>Ga0068855_100005514_pt1 | contig 15444 bp, 13 predicted proteins | sample KBSCornC52_FD_66592 | JGI IMG/M metagenome (GOLD analysis project Ga0068855, IMG submission 66592) | Corn rhizosphere microbial communities from Kellogg Biological Station, Michigan, USA - KBS Corn C5-2 | ecosystem: Host-associated > Plants > Roots > Rhizosphere > Soil ...
CTGCAGATTCCGACCGACAAGATTCGCGAGCTGATCGGACCGGGCGGCAAGGTGATCCGCGGGATCGTCGAAGCCACCGGCTGCAAGATCGACGTGGAAGACGACGGCAGCGTGAAGATTTTCTCCTCCGACGGCACCGCCGCGGACCGCTGCATCCAGATGGTCACCGACATCTGCGCGGTGGCCGAAGTGGGCAAGACGTATCTGGGCAAGGTTGTCCGGATCGTCGATTTCGGCGCATTTGTCGAGATCTTCCCCGGCACCGACGGCCTGCTGCACATCTCCGAAATCTCGGAGAGCCGCATCAAGCAGGTGCGCGATGAGCTGAACGAAGGCGATCAGATCCTGGTAAAGGTCCTGGCGCTGGAAGGCAACAAGATTAAGCTCAGCCGCCGGGCGATCCTCAAAGAGGAGCGCGAGAAACTCAAGAAGACCGAAGCCGGCACCACGGCCTAGTCTTTCTCCTTCTTCCAACCTGGGGCAGCCTTACCGCTGCCCCTTTTTCATTTCCACAAGAGAGGTGGGACAGGTGATCTTGTCACCTGTCAGCTTTTCTCCACTACCACGGCCGTCCCGTAGCACAACACTTCAGTCACGCCGCTCATGACCTCGGTTGCATCATAGCGGCAACCGATTACGGCATTCGCGCCCATGTCCGTGGCGTGCTGGATCATCAGCTCGAACGCGTGGGAACGGGTTTTTTCGCACAGCTCGGTAAGCAGTGTGATGTTGCCGCCGACGATAGTCTGCAGTCCTGCGCCGATAGTCCCGAAGATGGAGCGCGACCGCACCACAATCCCGCGCACTAACCCGAGGTTTTGTACGATCCTATAGCCTTCCAGCGTAAAAGCGGTCGTCACCAGGTCATGAGTCATGTCCTGGATTATCTCGCAAGCCCGCAAAGGGCGCGCGGGGTTACTTAGAAGCAGGATTTCTACGTACGCCGTTTTTTGAGTGTCGCCTTGCGCTTTTTCTTGGACGTGACAAACCGCGACGCTGAGGCCAGCAGGCCGCGCAACTCGTCCTTCTGAACCTGGGATAGTCTCACGAGTACTGCCGGGTAGTTCACGTAGTGATCTGTCACGTAGTACGTTTCCGGTGCCTCCGCGAGTAGTGCCGCGCGCTGGTCAAAATCGATACGTACCATCAGTGAATCTGGTTTGGCTGATTTGTGAATCGCCGTGCAGGCCAAGAGGTTTCCGCGCACCTTCAGGGCGAACGCTCCGCGCGTGGAGCTTTCCTCAACATCCGGCAGCGCGAGGCCAATCTCGCGAACCACGTCGAAGGTGATCTTTGTCCGGGGCATGACTGGATTCTATCTCCGCTCGACTCCGCGACTTGCCGACTCAGGTCACATAGCATCACGCTCCGCGCTGATATCGTCAAGCCAAGGAATTCGCGCGCTCTTCCATTGGAGAGCCGAATCGGCCAGCCATCGGCATTCTAGATGCTGTCGTAAAGGGCCTGCGTATCAGTGGATGTTGCCGGTACACTCTCCGGACTCCCGCCGTGGGGAGTAAAAGCTCACGGCACGGGGCCCCAAGAAGGAAAATGGAGCAGATGATACCCTGAAGACGGACTCGAAATCCATGGAACCCGATCTCGCACAAGAACGCCGCCAGGCGCACGCGCTGCTCGATCTGCTCCCGCCAGCCAAGTTGGGCGCGGTGCGTTCTCTGTTGGAAGTGATGGTCGATGAGGATGACGAGGAACTTACCGACGAGGACCGCGCTGCCATCCAAGCCGGCATCGATTCGCTCGCCCGCGGTAAAGGCATCCCGCACGAAGAAATCCTCCGCGAGTTCGGCCTCACGAAATGAGTGAGGAGGCTGCGCCTCAGTAAGTCGCGGTCGTTTGGTCTCCGGAAGCTCGCGCCGATCTTCGCGCTGTCGATCGCGACACCGCTTTGCGCCTGCTGAAATCGCTCGATCGTTTTCTGAAAACTGGCGCCGGTAATGTCAAGCAACTCGAAGGTTTTAACCCGCCGCTATTCCGCATCCGTATCGGCGCGTGGCGCTTGATCTACCGGAAACAGGTCGACAACGCGATTGAGGTCGTCCGCGTCCGCAATCGCAAGGAGGCCTATCGCTGATGAAAACAACCCGCGGCTTACTTCCCCGTATCAAGAAGCATTACGTCGAGCCGAACATCCTGTCCCCTTTTCACATCCACGCATTTCAGTTGGTTTCTCGCTAGTTTCAGTGGCTTTCCCGCACGCGTGTAAGCCGCGATGCAATAGTGCCCTGGTGGAAGTAAAGCGATGTAGTCACCAGCCTTACCGGCAAGCGCAAGAGTCCGGTGTCGCGCCGCTAGTGAATGCAAGAACTGTGGCCGGTGCGTCTGTCATCGTTCCAGATGGCGAAGACGCCAGAAATCCCGCAGTACCAAAAACCTGACCGAAAACCAAATCGCTTTCTTGAGCGGCGGGAATCTGTAGACACGGCGTGAGGAGCACACACGCAAGACTCTAGTCGAGTCGTCATTTAAAGCTCGGATGGGCACTCGCTTCAAACGTCCGATAGGCCTGCCAGGACTTATCACAGAGGGTAACGAACCGAATCTACTGTCCCGCTGCGGCGACGATGGTCGAACGCTTCGCGAAGTAGTTTCCTGCGCTCAGGTTCTTGTAGACGTTACCGGCGACGCCCGCGGCCGTAGGACCACTAACAGCGCTGCCGCCAGTCAAGAGCACCACCACTACCAGGCGCTGGTCGCCGACCTCGGTAAACGATCCGAACCAGCCCAGGTGCGTCGGCGTGCGTGTGTCGGTACAGGTGCCCGTCTTGCCGTAAATAGGTTCGTTGGGATCGAACCCGATGCGGCGAGCCGTTCCATACTCCACGGCGCCCATCATGCCCGGCTTGATTTCGGGAATCAGGTAATCGATATCCAGCTTGCGCTTGATCTGAGGAATGATCGTCCCGGCTTGCTCCTGCGTTTTCGGATACTGCAGGTAGTACAGGGTTCCGCCGTTCGCCACCGCTCCCATCAATCCAGCCATTTCAAGCGGCGTAATCGTGATGCCGTCGCCGAAGCTGGTCATCATTCCCATTCCGCTCTTAGGAGTCTCGGCGGGCAGGATGCCGGGCTGCTCCTGGTCGATGTCCAGGCTGGCTTTCTCGCCCAAGCCGAACAGGCGGGCGTAATAGCTCATGCGTTCGAAGCCCAGCTTCTCGCCCAAGCTGGCGAAATACTGGTTGTTGGATTTGGCCAGCGCTTCGGTCATGGCCACCTTCGTATTTCCGTAGATACGAATCTTGGTCAGCCGATCGACCACGGTCTCACTCAGCGCCGCTAACGCCACCGGGACCTTGATGGTGGAACACGGTTGGTACCCGCTTTTGTACGCCAGCTTCTGGTTGACGATGGTCAGGATTCGTCCGGAGTCGGCGTCCGCCACCACCACCGAGCCGTTCAGCCGTCCTAACGCGCCCAACGCTGCATTGCGGGCCGCGATATCGTCGCCTTCAAAGAAATCGCCTTCGGCAGACGGTGCATAGTTCGGAACACGCCACGGTCCGCTAGCTACCTTGGAGGATTTTCGAATGGTTTTCTTTACGGAGGAAGACGTAACTTTGGGGGCAGTGGAACGCAGAGTGTAAGAAGCTTTCTTGAAGACCTTGGAGGTTGTCTTCTTCTTATGAACACTCTGGGTTGTGGCGCCTTGGACTAACGTGGCGGCCGCGGCAAACAGAACGGTCAGGTAACGGGCGTTGGCCCGATGGTTAAAGAGCAAGCTGACGGTCTCCTACATTAGATTGCGGGCTGAGGCTGAAACAATCATTCTGCATTATGTAACGTCCCTGGGTCAAGTCGCCCTCTTCTTTTATCGGCCGGACCGGGCTTGAACGTTAACTTCCGATAAGTTGATGATACGCTAAAGCATTGGCTGCCAGCCCCCAAATTGTACCCCGCGAACTGATCATCCGCGACCTGGATGGTAACACTGCAACTATTGCACTGGATCACGACCGCATCACGCTCGGCCGTTCCGGCGCAAATGAGCTGAGTTATCCCGACGATATCGGGCTTTCGCGCCAGCATTTGGCCCTGGTCAACCACGAGGGACACTGGACCGTCGAAGACCTCAAGAGCAAGAACGGGACCTTGCTCAACGGCGTCCGGATCGAGAAACCGATGCCGTTCCTGCCCGGCGACCGAGTTTCCGCGGGGCATCTGACCATCGAGTTTGCCGACGCCGGTCAGGCCGCGCTCAACACCGTCGTTTTCGTGGACAACACCGAGGAGTTCTCGAATAGCGCCACCACCGTGGTCGCCAGCCTGGACGGAGTGCTTGGCCCGCAGGCTGACGATCTCAACAAGACCCACGTCCTGCAAGGCAGCCCGCAGATGCGCGCGCTGATCCGCGCGGGTCGCGAACTGGCCGGCCACCGTCCCCTGGCGGAATTGTTTCCCCTGATCATGGACCTTTCGGTGGAAGCGGTCATGGCCGGACGCGGCGTGCTGATGACTCTGGATGGCGAGGAACTCAACGTGCGTGCGGCGCGTGGTGAAGGCTTCAAGATCTCGACCACGGTTCGCGATCGCGTGATTAACGAAAAGGCTTCCCTGCTGGTGCGCGATGCCCAGCTCGACCTGAATTTGCGCGAGCACATGAGCATCGTGGAGCAGAAGGTCCGCAGCATGATCGCGGTGCCGCTGCAAACCAACGACCGCGTGATCGGACTGATCTACGTCGATACGCCCAACACTATCCGCGAATTCACGCGCGAGGATTTGAATCTGCTCACGGTGATGGCCAACGTGGCGGCCATCCGCATCGAGCATGCCCGGCTCAATGAAATCGAAGAAGCCGAGCGCGCCATGGCCAAGGAGATGCACCAGGCCGCGCTCATCCAACAAGGGCTGCTGCCGTCGTCGGCTCCCGCGACCGACGGACTGGACATCGCCGCCAAAGCTGTGGCTTCCCGCTCGGTTGGTGGCGACTATTTCGATTTCATCAAGTATCCCGATGGTCGGGTCGCCCTGATGGTGGGCGATGTCGCCGGCAAAGGAATGCCCGCCGCGCTGCTGATGAGCAGCTTGCAGGCGCGCGCCCACGTAGTCTTCGAGGAGCCCGACGATCTGGCCAAGAAGATGGCCCGCCTCAACAAGAGCACTTGCGCCAGTTGTCCCGATAACCGCTTCATTACGTTCTTCACCTGCATTGTGGATCCTAAGAGCGGCAAGGTGGTCTACACCAACGCCGGCCACAATCCGCCCGTCGTCGTGCGGGCCAAGGGTGGATTCGAAACGCTGGGAGGCGCCGGCGGCATGATCCTCGGGATCCTGCCCATGGCGCAATACCAGGAGGCAGAAGTCATGCTGGAACCAGGCGATGTTCTGGTTCTCTTCAGCGACGGGGTCACCGAGGCAGTGGACCCGGAAGATCACGATTTCGGCGAAGAGCGCCTGGCGAAATTAGTCGCCTCCATGCGGGAACGTCCCGCGACGGAAATCGTTCAGGAAGTGCATCGCGCGGTGCACGCCTTCACACAGGGCGCCCCGCCCGCAGATGATATTACAGTAGTGGTCGCCCGGCGGCTGTAGTTGAAAGCCGGTAGTGCAGTCATAGTGCGGACCGTGGGCTAGAATGAGAGCAGCACTGAATGCCCGCCCAAGTTGATCTCTCCAAGCTGAGCGTTCGCCAGTTTGCGGAGCGGTTCCGGAGCGAGATGATCCCGCTCAGCAACACGTTCTCGTATTTCTGCGCCTCGGTTCCGATGAGCGAAGAAGACCTGAAGGAGTACCTGGAAGAGCCAGTTGCGGCTCTGCCTCCTGGGGTTGCCGCCGCGCTTCCGAAAATCTCCATTCTCCTGGTTCCCTATCTCGAGCGGACTAACGGCAAAGACGGCACCCGCACCAAGCCGTCCTCCGCAGAGTACGTCTCCATCGAGAAGCCCCTTCACGGGCGCATCTCGGCCGCTACACAGCTCAGCCTCGGCGCGGAGACCGTTCTCGCATTCGCGCTCAAAGAGCAAGAGGTCGCCGAGTACCATTACCGCCTGTACCATCTGCTGGCGACGGTCCTCGGTGGACAGTGGACCGAAGCGATGGAGGCTAAATACAGCCGGTTGGTGCGTGAAGAGCTAAACGCCGACGTCCATGGCGAAGTCGACGAAGCCAGCTGGAGACTCAAGCAGGTCCTGCGGCGATCCCAAACGACCCTGCATGCCAAGGCCTTTCGGAAATATGCCCTGCAGTCTTTCATAGACACCTTGACGCTTTACCTGCACGGCATTTGCTGCGACATCGATGTGGATACGGGACCCCGCCAGCTTCCCAGCCGGTATCTACGAAAACGTCTGGTAGTACTCCAGGAGTTATTCCCTCCCCCCCAGGGCTACGCCGTTTTCCCCGAACAGTTGGGGTCTTGACGAGCGTTTTGGTCCCCCGGTTGACACTTTCTTTGCAATTTTAACATTGCAAGTTTTTAATATCCCGCAAGTTGTGGTATGCTCTCTCATCGGCAGTGCAGCTTTCTTCTCGGGGGAAGAAAGGCGGGGATTTCTAACAAAGTGTGCGGGATAGCTGGGTTTACTCATCTTAAGAAGATCCCGGATCCGGATCGGATCTGGGAAATAACCCGAACTCTGACTCATCGCGGGCCGGATCAGCAAGGCGTCTGGGAATCAGCGGAAGTGTCTCTGGGAGCCGTCCGGCTCCGCATTATCGATCTCGAAGGCGGGGACCAGCCCATGTCCGCCAACCACGGCGACACGGTGCTGGTATTCAATGGCGAGCTCTATAACCATGCGGACCTGCGCCAGGAATTGACCCAAGCCGGTCATCAGTTCCGCTCCAACTGCGATACCGAAACCGTCCTGCACGCATTTCTCGAGTGGGACATCGATGCCTTCCGCAAATTCCGCGGAATGTTCGCGGCAGCCTTCTGGACGCAATCGCAAAAGCGGCTGGTCCTGGTGCGCGATCACATCGGTATCAAGCCCCTCTATTTCTCCCGCCACCGGGAGAATGTTTACTTCGGTTCGGAGCTGAAAGCCATCCTGCCGCATCCCGAGATCAGCCGAACCATTGACCTCGCGGGTCTTTCGGATTATCTCTCGCTGAACTATGTTCCCGGCCCGCGCACGCTGGTAGAAGGAATTGAAAAAGTACCGCCCGGAACCTGGCTGGAATGGCGGGCCGGAAAAGTTACCTCCGGCGAATACTGGCGGCTGGAATTCGCTCCCGATCCCCGCAGAGACTTGGAATCCGCCAAAGAAGAATTGGATGGACTGCTGCGTTCCGCCGTAACCGAACAGTTAGCTTCCGACGTGCCCCTGGGCGTGTGGTGCAGCGGCGGCTTGGACTCCTCAACAGTTCTGCACTATGCCAGCGAGAAAGCCAGCGGCCGCCTCAAGACTTTCTCGGTATCGTTCCCCGGGCGATCCTTCGATGAGAGCCGCTATTTCCGCCAAGTCGCGGAGACGTATGACACCGACCACCACGAATTCGAACTAAACCCGGATGCCGATCTGGCGCGCGTGATCGACGAAATCCCCTACTATTCCGACGAGCCCAGCGCCGATGCTGGAGCCTTGCCGGTCTGGTTTCTCTCCAAGATGTGCCGGCGTTACGTCACCGTCGCGCTTTCCGGAGACGGAGCCGACGAACTGTTCGGGGGATACAAGACCTACCTGGCGGATCGTTATTCTCAGAGTCTGCGACGGCTGCCGCCCGGGGTACTCCGCTTCGGTGCGAATACGGCGCGCCTGCTGCCGGTTTCCAACAACAAAATCGGATTGGACTACAAGATCAACCGCCTGCTTCAGGGTGCTCTACTCGATCCAATCGAGGCCCACTTCTTCTGGAACGGTACGTTTTCCCGAGGCCAGCAAAAGGATCTCAGAAACGGCCGGGATGTCCCAGCCGGACAAATTGGAAACGGCCATGGCACCGGGCACGGTGATCGCTCCGCCACCGGCCTGACCCGCTTCCTTTGCATGGATCAGCTGTACTATTTGCCCGACGACATTCTGTCCAAAGTCGATCGCATGAGCATGGCGCATTCGCTGGAAGTCCGGCCGCCTTTTCTGGATCACCGGATCGTCGAGTTCGCATCGCGGCTTCCCGAAAATTTCAAGATCCGCGGCGGACGCCTGAAGTTTGTGCTGCGGGAACTGATGAAGGATCGCTTGCCCAAAACTGTCGTAAGGCGCAGCAAAGAAGGCTTCGATATTCCCACGCATCACTGGTTCCGGACCATCCTGAAGCCTCTGCTTTTGGAAACGCTCAGTGAGCGAAATGTTCGGGAATCGGGCATCCTCTCCTGGCCCGCGGTGGAGGGAATTATTCGCGCCCATCTGGATCGCCGTGCTAATCTCGGTTATCACTTATGGGGACTGGTGGTTCTGTTCCTCTGGATGAAACAATGGGGGATTACAGCACCAGCGCACGCGGAGGAGCGTCCGGAAATTTCAGTGGTTCTGCCTACCTCGGCCTAATCGTAGTCGCGGTAGCCGCAATCGTTTTTCTCGGCTGCATCGTTAGTCCGCCGTCCTTAATGGACGACGTGGACGCGGTACAGGCGCAGATTTCACGCAACATGCTGGATTCCGGCGACTGGGTTACGGCTCGCCTGGACGGCATCGCGTATCTCGAAAAATCGCCGTTGAAATACTGGATGATCGCGCTCGCGTTCAAGGTCCTGGGCGTGCACGACTGGGTGGCGCGTTTGCCCGTCGCGCTCTCAGCCGTGCTGTTATGCTGGCTGGCGTATCGCATGGGAACCTGGGCGTTCTCGCAGCGGGCCGGCATGTATGCGGGACTCGCCCTGGCAACCTGCGTCGGATTATTTCTATTCACCCGCATTCAGATTCCGGACGTCACGATTACCGCCACCATTGCTCTGGCGCTGTGGGCATTCTTGCGGACTTTAGATGTTGAGGAAACCCGGCCCAACCTGTGGAGCGCCGTCATGGCTGCCGCCATCGGCACGGGGTTACTGCTCAAAGGCCTGATCGCCGCGCTATTCCCGGTGGCAGCGGCGGTGCTGTTCTTAGGGTTTACGGGTGAGTGGAAATCGCGCGAAACATGGAAGCGCCTGCACGTGATTCGCGGGATCCTGATCGTTCTGGCCATCGCCGCGCCCTGGCACATTCTGGCCACGCTGCGGAATCCGCCGTATTTCGATTTCACGATGCACAGCGCCCGGGGAGAATATCGCGGATTCTTCTGGTTTTACTTCTTCAACGAACATCTGCTGCGATTCCTGAATTTGCGATACCCGCGCGATTACAACACGGTCCCGCGCCTGTACTTCTGGCTGTTTCATTTACTGTGGCTATTTCCCTGGAGCGTGTACCTGCCGGCGGTTGTGAAGCTGAACTTCAAGCCCGTAGATCGCGCCGGGCGGATGAGGCTGCTGTGCCTGTGTTGGGCCGGATTCCTGCTGATCTTCTTCACATTTTCCTCCACGCAGGAATACTATTCGATGCCGTGTTATCCGGCGTTGGCGCTGCTGATCGGTAGCGCATTAACCGAAGAGCGCGCATCCGAATGGATTCGATGGGGACAGCGGGCTCTCGCGGCGGTTGCCGCGCTGGCGCTGGCAGTCATCGTCTTTATTCTGTCTCAGGTCTGGAATCTGCCGGCGCCGGGCGACATCTCGCGCGCGCTCACGCAGCATCCCGAACTGTATACGTTATCGCTCGGCCACATGGGTGATCTGACGCTTGCATCGTTCGCCTATCTTCGCGTGCCGCTCCTGCTGGCGGGGACAGGCTTCCTTATAGGCACTCTATCCGCCTGGCGAGGCAAGATTTTGGGCGCCGTCGCCATGATGATTCTATTTATCCACGCCGCCCGGCTGGCGCTGGTGGTGTTCGATCCGTACCTCGCTTCGCGGCCATTGGCCGAAGCATTAAACAATGCGCCGCGCGGGAAGCTGATCCTCGACGACCAGTACTATACATTTTCCTCGGTCGTATTTTACGCCGAGGCCTATCACGGCCAGCGTGTGCTGCTGCTGAACGGCCGCGTCAACAACCTCGACTACGGATCTTACGCGCCGGACGCCCCTCGCGACGTGTTCATCGACGACGCAGGGTTTCGGGAACGTTGGCTCTCCGGCGACCTTTATTACATCTGCGTGGAGAAACCACAGGTCGAGCGGCTGGAGAAACTGGTCAGCCGCGACGCTCTCCATCCGGTGATCGAAAGCGGCGGAAAATTCGTGTTTCGCAATCGAGCTTAGTGCGGTCAGCCATGCGGATCACCATCGACGCAACTTCTGCTCTTCTTCGGAGCGCCGGTATCAAAGGCTACACCTATCACTGGCTGCGGCACCTGCGCCGCCAGGCCGGGGCCAGCGAAGAAATTCGCGCGTTTCCCCTAGTGGGCGATTGGGATGTTCTGGATCATGAGCATTCCGCATGGCCGCGTGCAGCCACCCTGGGACGGCTGGCCTTGCTGCATTCCGTCAACGTGTTCGGCAGCATGATTCTCGACCGGGCCCTGAATGGCGCGCAGGTCTTTCATGCCAGCAACCTGGTCCGCAGGTCGCCTGGGCGAGCGCGTCTGACCGCGACCGTTCATGACGTGACGTCCTGGATCATGCCGGATGTTCACACCGAGGCCACAGCTCGCGCCGATCGATCCTTTGCAGAGCGCATCCTGAAACGCGCCGATGCTTTGATCGCCGTCTCCGAGAACACCCGCCAGGATGCCATCCGAGTGCTGGGCGTGTGTCCGGAGCGTATCCACACCATCTATTCCGGAGTCCCCGACGAATATTTCGATGCCACTCCGCGCCCGCGTGAGAAACCATATATTCTGTACGTGGGTACGGTCGAACCCCGCAAAAACCTGGACACATTGCTGAATGCGTGGGGCGCTCTCAATCCGGATGTGCGCCATGATTTCGACCTAATCATTGCGGGACCCGAAGGTTGGCACTCCTCTGCCACCATGGCGCGCATTCGCAAGGAATCGGTTTATCTGGGCTACGTGCCGGAAACGGAGCTGCCCGGCCTGATCGCAGGAGCCACGTTGTTCGTTTATCCGTCTCTGTACGAAGGCTTCGGATTTCCGGTGGTCCAGGCCATGGCCGCGAATGTTCCGGTGCTGTGTGCGAACACGTCGTGCTTGCCGGAGATCGCCGGCGGCGCAGCGGCGCTCGCGGATCCGCGCAGCGTATCGGAAATAGCGGCCCAACTGAATCGCTTGCTGGAGTGTCCAGAGGAACGGACCAGGCTGGCCCAGCTCGGCCGCGTCCAGGCGGAAAAGTACAAGTGGGATCGATGCGCTACCGAATCGCTCGAGTTCTTTAGAGAGGTAGCAGGACAGTAGTTACTTGCCCGCCGGGCCGACTCCAAAGTCCCAGAGCTGAAGATTGAGCGAACCTTCTGTGTATTCCACCAGCGCATACTCGCCCGGGTCCAGCGGCTTCTCGGGCCAGATTTTGTAGCTTCTGTCACCGATCTGCTTCTTGAACGTAGCCACCTGTTTCAGGTCCTCGATGACTTCATTGGTGACCGGTAGGATGGCGACGTTTTCCACCAGGCGGGAATTCTTCTTACGCGTCAGCTTAATGATGGCGAAGCGCTCGTCCTCCATCAAGCGGAAGTAAAACTCGGGTGTATTTGACGCTACGCGCAGGGCGGCCGTCTCACCCTTGATTTCCACGCTGCTCTTGCCGGGCACGATCGGGACGGGCGACAACACCTTCAATACTGTCCGGCTCTTGCTGGAAATAACCTCGGTTTCGGCGAGCGGGATGGTTTCGAGCTTGTCGCCGTTCACGTAGTACACGCCGGGTTCGACCGGAACGCGGGCAATTTCTTTGCGTTCCTCGCGAATTGCCTTATCTTCAACGTCCTGCTGTTTGGCTTCCGCGTCGATGGCCGCCTGGCGCTCCGCCGCGTCTTTCTTGGTGCGCTCCAGATCCACTAGTTCGATCGGGATTTCTTCCCAATCGCCGCGCTCGGTGCTGAAGTAGCGGACGCGATCGGCCAGTACCTGATATTCGCGGACAAGCTGATAGTCGCCATCCTTGAGATAAAGCCGGCCATTGGCGCCCAGGGCAGCCACGGCCACGGTAAGTAGAATGGCGATGCGGAAGTACATACCGCTCCTGCCTCTATTATGGAATATCGTGCGCATCGGGTTACATACCTCAATCGCGGGCGCTCTGGAACGCTCGGCGCTCAAAGCAGCGGAACTGGGCGCCAACACGTTTCAGATATTCTCGTCGAGTCCACGGCAGTGGAAGGCGTCTGTGCCCAGCCTTCCCGCCATTCGCCTATTGAACCAGGCCCGCGAGAAGCACGACCTGTATCCGCTGGTGATTCATGACAACTACCTGATCAACCTCGCATCGGCGCACGAAAAGACCCGCGAGTTGTCGATTGAAGCGTTTCGAGGCGAATTGGTCCGCGCCGCGGCGATCGGCGCCGAGTATTTGGTAGCGCACCCTGGCAACTATAAGGGCCACACCGTCGAGCAAGGGATCATGCACTTCCTTGAAGGCGTCGGCAGGGCGGCGCAAGGGTTAGACCTGGGCAGGCTGATGCTGCTGATCGAGAACACTGTCGGCGCCGGCGCTCAACTGGGCGGACGATTCGAGGAGCTGCACGTGATGCGGGAGTTCGCGCCCAAAATGACCGACGTGCCTATCGGATTCTGCCTCGACACCTGCCACTTACTGGCATCGGGATTTGACATCGCGAATGCCGCCGGATTGAGCGACATGCTAGCGGAAGCGGATCGCCTTCTGGGCCTGGACAACGTCCACGTGATTCACGCCAACGATTCCAAGGGAGCCTTGGGTTCGCACATCGACCGGCATCAGAATATCGGCAACGGTTATATTGGATTAGACGGGTTTCGCCGCATCCTCCAGCATCCGCAGCTCCGCTCCAAAGCATTTATTTTAGAAACGCCGATGGACGACGGCTGGGATAAGAAAGATCTCGACACCCTTAGAACACTATGGAAGAAACCGCCCCCGAAATCCAGGCAGACCCAACGCGCTACGACCACAACCAGATCGAGCTGAAGTGGCACGAGCGCTGGAATAACGATCCCAACCTCTACAAGGCCGAGGTCGATTCCACTCGCCCGAAATACTACGTGCTCGAAATGCTGCCCTACCCCAGCGGCAGCCTGCACATCGGGCACCTGCGAAATTACGCGATCGGCGATGCGCTCGCGCGTTACATGTGGATGAAGGGCTACAACGTCCTACACCCCATGGGTTGGGATGCATTCGGATTACCAGCGGAGAACGCAGCGATTAAGAACAATCGCCATCCTCACGAATGGACCCTCTCGAACATCGCCGAGATGAAGCGGCAGCATCGCCGCATGGGTTTCAGCTACGACTGGGATCTGGAAATCACCACCTGCGAGCCCGAGTATTACCGCTGGAATCAGTGGTTCTTCCTCAAGATGCTGGAGCGCGGCCTGGCGTATCGCAAGAACGCGATGGTCAACTGGTGCTCGGAGTGCGGAACTGTTCTCGCCAACGAACAGGTGGTGGATGGATGCTGCTGGCGGCATGAGAAAACGCCCGTCGAACAAAAATCGCTGGAGCAGTGGTTTTTCAGGATCACCGCCTACGCGGACGAGCTGCTGACCGCGATCGACGAGAAACTCGAGGGTCACTGGCCTGACCGCGTGCTCTCCATGCAGCGCAACTGGATCGGGCGTTCGGTGGGTTCCGAGATCGATTTCAAGCTGGAGAAAACCGGCCAGTCGATCCGGGTGTTCACGACTCGTGTCGATACCATCTACGGCGCGACCTGCGTCATCCTGGCTCCGGAGCATCCGCTGGCAGCCTCGCTGCTGGATGAATCCGGACGCGCGCGCGCCAAGCAGATGATCGACAATCGCGCGCAGCAGGATCGGGGCGATGTCGAAAAGGACGGCCACTTCACCGGCGCCTACGCGATCAATCCGTATAGCGGCGAGAAGGTGCCCATCTGGATCGGCAACTTCGTGCTGATGGGGTACGGCACCGGCGCGATCATGGCAGTCCCGGCTCACGACGAGCGCGATTTCGAATTCTGTACGACCTACAAGATTCCGATCCGGCCCGTCATTCGTCCGGTGGACGGTACGCTGGATGAGAATCCGAAAGCCGCCTTTACCGAGGACGGCATCGTCGAGAAATCGGGCGAGTTCAGCGGACTCCCCAGCGCTGAAGCGCGGGCCCGCATGAACCAGAAGGCCGAGAGCGAAGGCTTCGGCAAGGCTGCCATTACCTATCGCCTCAAGGACTGGGGCATTTCACGGCAGCGCTACTGGGGCACGCCGATCCCGGTGATCCACTGCCCCAAAGACGGTGTAGTTCCCGTGCCTGAAAAAGATCTGCCGGTGATCCTGCCGGTGGACGTCCAGCTTACCGGTAAGGGACGCTCGCCTCTGGCAGACGTGGCGTCATTCGTGAACGTAAAGTGTCCCAAGTGCGGAGGCGACGCCCGCCGCGAGTCCGACACCATGGACACCTTCGTCGATTCATCCTGGTATTTCTACCGCTACTGCGATTCGAAAAACTCGCAGGCGCCTTTCGATTCCAAGAAGATCGCCTACTGGTTCCCCATCGATCAATACATCGGCGGCGTGGAACACGCGATTCTTCACCTGATCTATTCCAGGTTCTTCACCAAGGTGATGCGCGACATCGGCGTGATCTCCAATGACGAACCCGCGGCGCGCCTGTTCACCCAGGGCATGGTGATCAAAGACGGCGCGAAGATGTCCAAGAATAAGGGCAACGTGGTTAGCGCCGATGAAATGATCGATCGCTTCGGTGCCGACACCGGCCGCGTGTTTGAGCTGTTCGCCGCGCCGCCCGAGAAAGACATGGACTGGACCGACGCCGGCGCCGAAGGATCGTACCGATTCCTGAGTCGCGTCTACCGATTCGTTACTCGCAATCTGAATCGAACAGGTGCGGGGGATCCGGCGGCGGACCGGCGCGCACTGCGCAAGCTCCATCAGACCATCCAGAAAGTAACCGAGGACTTCGATAATCGCTGGCACTTCAATACGTCGATCGCCGCGTTGATGGAGCTGATCAACCGCTTGTATGACGAAGAGGCCTCGCTCTCGCGCACAGCGCTCGATCAGATTCTTCCGTCACTGGCGCTGCTGCTGGGTCCGTTCGCGCCCTATCTCGCCGAGGAGCTATGGGAGCAGCTCGGCCGCAAAGGTCCTGTGTTCCGCCAGCCCTGGCCGACGTTCGACCCGGCGCTCGCCAAAGAGGATGCAGCTGAGGTTGTGCTGCAGGTAAACGGCAAGATGCGCGGTCGCATGTTTATTCCCTTCGGCACGCCGGAGGACGAGCTAAAGAAGCTCGCCCTGGCGGATCCGAAAGTACAGCCTTCCATAGACGGAAAGCAGGTCGTCAAGGTCATCGCGATTCCGGACAAGCTGGTGAATATCGTCGTGAAGTAGTTACTGGATCTGGGTGATCACAAGATGGGCGGACACCGGACG
>Ga0068855_100005517_pt1 | contig 15439 bp, 13 predicted proteins | sample KBSCornC52_FD_66592 | JGI IMG/M metagenome (GOLD analysis project Ga0068855, IMG submission 66592) | Corn rhizosphere microbial communities from Kellogg Biological Station, Michigan, USA - KBS Corn C5-2 | ecosystem: Host-associated > Plants > Roots > Rhizosphere > Soil ...
GGGAGGATGCGGCCGCCGAATTATTCCAGCGGCACCAGGCGCGAGTCGCCCGCTGGTGCTACCGGTTTACCCGCGATCGGGAATCCGCCGCCGACCTGGCGCAGGAGATTCTTCTGCGAGCGTTTCGCAATATGAATAAATACCGGGGAGAATGCCGCTTTTCCACCTGGCTGTACGTTATCGCGCGCAATCTGTGCATGAGCGCGATCCAGAAGCGGTCCAATGAACCCGTGTGGGTGGCCAAGACCACCGCCGCGGAACTGCCCGATCGGGCCACTATCGACGTGCATACGGAGATCGAGACCGAGGAAACCCGCCGCAAAAGCTGGCGCTTCATTCTGGATACTCTGGATCAGACCGAAGCCCGCGTGATGCTGCTGCACTACGGCCAAGAGATGCCATTGAACGCGGTCAGCCGCAAACTGGGCTTGACCAATAAGAGCGGCGCCAAGGCCTACGTGGTGAGCGCACGGCGCAAGCTGAACGCAGCGCTGCGGAAAACCGCCTAAGCAGGCAGGCGCAGGACGAATCGCGCGCCGTCTTCCTTACGGTCCGACCACAAGTCGCCGCCGTGCGAAACGACGGTCTTCCGCGAAAGCGCCAACCCTAACCCAATGCCATTCTTCTTTCCGGCTGTTACAAAGGGCTCGAAAAGCTGATCGGCAATGGCCGAGGGGATGCCGGGACCGTCGTCCTCGACGCTCACCACGATTTCACCGTCGCGCCGATCCGAGGTGACACGCACCGAGCCGCCGCTGGGCATGGCTTCGATCGCATTGCTCAACAGATTCTGGAACACACGCTCCATGGGCGAGCGATCGAGGGGCAATTCCACGTCTTCTTCCACTTCGATGCGGACGGAGACGCCGCGGGACTCGGCCGAGGCAGCCAACGGTTCGAAGGCTGCGGTGATCACTTCGTGCAATCGGCACACTTCGCGTGCATGGGCGCGACCTTGGGTGACGTCGGCCAACTCTTGCAGCAGGTTCTGGACCTGGCGCGATGCCTTGTAAATATTTGCTGCCAGCCGCTCCACCTGGGTGCCCGACAGCTTGCCATCCACCAGCATTTCAGCGCCGCCATAGATCGCCGCCAAGGGATTGCGAAGGTCGTGAATGATGGATGTGGACAAACGCCCGATGGTGGCGATGCGCTCCTGACGAATCAGGTCCTCGCGGGCTTTGGTGAGCGAAGCGCACATGCTATTGAAGGACTCGGCCAGGCGCGCGATCTCGCCGCTGCCTTGAATCGGAACGCGGACGTTGTAGTTACCCTTGGCGATCTCCGCTGCCGCGCGGTCCAGCCCGGCCACCGGTCCCAGCAGCCGGCGAGCCAGCAGGTACGTCACGCCGATTCCCGCGAGTACGGTGCCCAGCCACAACACGGCCAGCCGGGATCGCACCGCGGTGATCTGGTCCAGCGCGCCTTTGAACGAGCGCAGAATGCGCAACTCGCCCACCGGATTTCCATCCACGTCCGTCAAGGGCGACGTGAACTGGAGATAGTCCGAGCCCAGCAGCTGGATCTGGCGTTCCGGAGAAGCGCCGGCGTCCGCCAGAGCATGTTCCGCGGCGGGATCGAGCGTTGACGCGGCGACAGGTCCGTGCTCGAGAGAGCGGGCGAGGAAGACGAAATCACTGCCGCCGGTGGCGTCCTTAAGTTCGTGAGCCAAATTGGAGTCCACCGCGATTCCCGCCACCAGAACGTTCAGCAGGGCGGAATCCTGGGTGGTCGCCACGTAAACCGGCGTCACTACAATCTGATAGAGGTGGGCCCCTAGCGTGACGAAACCTCGGGCCTGCTTGGGAAACTCGCGGGATGCCGCCGGCACAAAGGCAAGCTTGGACATCCGCAGCGCCGGCTTCTCTTTACCTTCCGCTCCTGCGACGGCGGCGATCACCACGCCCTTGGGATCGCATACCAATAACAGCGTCTCCGGATGCGAAAGCTGATCCCATACTTCCCTCGCGGAATCGCGGATGGTGGCTCCGTCCCCTGTGCCAAAGGCCGCACGCACGCTCGGCAGCCGGCTGAGAATCAGGCTCACGCTGGCCAGTTGATCCCCGCGCGCGCGCCACAGCGATTCGTACGCCCGGAAGCTGGCACGCACCTCGTCTTCGAGAGTCGCCGACGCGATGCGCACAAACTGATCCTGCAGCAGCCATCCCATCACACCGAACAACAGCGTAATGGCGATCGAGGTGGAAAACAGGATCCGCCACAGCAGCGATACCGAATGTAGTTTCACCTTCATTCCGTGTGCTTACTTACGAACCGCCGGATAGACTCCACCATCGTCGGGCGAGGCAGCGTAGTCCTGCCCGTACTTGTTGTGGTGCGAAATCACGATATATCCGCTCTCCGAGATCCCGATGGCCGGTAGGCTGACACTTCCCTCCGTCACCGTGACCCGCCGGGCAAGGGAATCGAGTGTCGCCTGGGTTGCCCGCTCGTGGAAAAACCGCAGGGTGTATTCGCCCGCAGGAACGTCGCGGAACTGATAGCTCCCGCTCTTCTGTGTGGTTTCAAAGTAGGGCGTGTTCAATACCACGATCACCGCGCTCATGGTCGCGTGGATGTTACAAAACACGCGGACGATCCCGGGCCGGGCGAAACGAACTGGACGCGTGGTTCCGGGTGGGTAGAGTCCCACATCGAAAAGCTGGCCGTTGTAATTGGAAAACGCGTTGTGGAAGATGGGATCGAAGTTAGGGAAATCAACGGTGGTTCCCACCCGAATCGGCAGTACGTGCGGGGTGAACGCCTTCTCCTTCTGGACCATGCGCGCGGTTGCGCCGGCAGCAGCAGCCGGGTAGGGCGATCCCGCCAGCGGCTCCAGCCAGACCACCACACCCGAGTAGTCCATGTGCTTGCGCACGGCCGCATCCTGCGAATCGTGCAGCTCCACTTTGCCGGAGACAGATCCGGCCAGAATATTCGTTGCCGCCGTGAGACTCAGCAGCAGACTAAAACAGGTATGCGAACGCGAGGTCATAGTGCGGATTGATGCGTGTTCCCGATCCCAGGTACGTGGTGCGCACCTGTGAAGATTCGAAACTGGTCAAGATATTGGATCCCAGGCGATAAATGATGTTGGCGCCGTAGCTCTGGTTCTTGGCGATGCCGCCGGTGTTTAAGTCACGGTTGCGGTCGTCTTCCTGGCCGCCGTAAAAGTGAAACGAAGCGCGCTCGGTGGCACGGAAAGTAAACTGAGCCCAGCCGCCGGTGGCTTGCACGGCGCGCGCGCGACCGTTAAATACCGTTACGCCTTGCCGCAGACCGCCGATCACGCCGGTATTCTCTCCGTGGAAAAATGTGCCGGTGAAGTCCACCCGGCGGGCAGGACGAATCAACCAGTCGACCGCAAAAATCCTGGACGGAACGGACTGTCCCAGCACGCGCGTAGAGCTGGCATGAAACGCCGGAGCAATCTCGATGCGCCGGCTCCCGCTCTGCTTCCAGAACTCGAAACGGCCTTGATATCCGGGCCGTGACCGCGCTAGATCCGGATATTCAGTGGATAGTCCGGTGCCGCCTTCCGACGTCTGATACAAACCGAACTGAGCTCGCAAGCCTGCGTTCTCGTTCAGCGAGATCCGATGCTCCACGCGGGCTTGCGGTTGCCATAGCCAAAGATTCCCGGAGGCGGTCAACGGCGAGACGCCGACCTGCGCCAGAGAATCGGGTTCGCGCGGCGAGATGATCGGCTTGTCAAACGCCAGACCCAGCGTGGTGTTCTTCCAGGTGGCATCGAGCGTGGAAACTCGCAAGCGAGCTGTTTGGTTGAGTCCCGTCCCACCGCTGAAAAAATCCATGTACACGGCGCCGGTCACCTTGCCTCCGCCGATCAGCCGGGGGCCGTCCAGTTTTATGCCGATGACACTTTGGCGGAAGGTAGCGCCAGCAGACCCCTGCTTTCCGGCCGGGGGAACCACGGTGGGATTATCGGCTCCCACAGCGTCTCTGCCGTTCCAAAATGTATTGAACAACAGCATCCCGGTAAAGGTCAGAGGCAGGCGATGCTCGCTGGAAACTTTGGTCTGATCCAACTCGGCCAGGCGCCGCTCAGCGATTTCGACCCTCTCAGAAAGCGGTTGCGGAGGAACTTCGGCGGCGGTTTGCTGGCCGGTATCCGCCGGCGCAGGCTGGGTCGCGGCCAGTTGCTGCCGCAAAGCGAGGATTTCGGCCATCAGCTCGCGGTTTTGCGCTTCCAGCCGGTCCAGTCGTTCGACCACTTGCCGCAGCTCCGGCTGCTGTTGGGCGCTCAGGGAACCCGCTGCTAAAAGAAAACACGAGAGCCTAAGACGCATGAATCAGCTCCTCCAGTTTCTTGCGCATCGCGCTGGGCGAATACGGCTTGGCGAAGTATGCATTCGCACCCAATCCGAGCGCGCGCGCCGGTGTCGAGGGATCTGGATCGGCGCTGACCACAAGGATCGGCAGGGTGCGAAAACGGGGATCCTTCCGGATCCGTGCTACCAGCTCCAGTCCGTTCATTTCAGGCAGGTGGATATCGGTGATCACAGCCGAGACTGTATCATGCTCCAGGAAGGCTAGCGCAGCTTCAGCCGACGTCTGCGCCCGGATCACGATTCCTGGAAGCGTTTGCAGCGCCAGATCCAGAGTGGCGATGCAATCTTCAGCGTCGTCCACTACCAGAATGGCCTTCATGGCAGGAACCGGTACCCCACCCCGTGCATGGTCAGGAAATGGCGCGGGATCTCAGGGTTCAGTTCCAGCTTCTGCCGCAACCGGACCACGTGGGCGTCCACAGTCCGGGTGTTCGGAAATGAGTCATAGCCCCAAACCGAGTTGAGGATCACGTCACGCGAGAGCGCCCGGCCGGGATTTTGCAGGAAAAACGCAAGCAGATTGAACTCGGCGCGGGTCATGCGGGTCTCAGCGCCGCTGCGCCGGACCATTCTCTGGTCCAGATCCACTTCGACGTCGGAGAAAGATAGCACCAGGTCGGACCCTTGAGTGGTGCGTCGCAGCAGAGCCCGGATGCGAGCCAGTAACTCGCGTGTTCCGAAGGGCTTCACGACATAATCATCCGCCCCGATTTCGAGCAGCAGCACTTTGTCGATTTCGTCACCCATAGCGCTGAGCACGATTACTGGAGTCTTCATCCCTCCGGCCCGCAGGCGTTTACACACCTCAACGCCGCTCAGCCCGGGCATCCGCAGATCTACCAGAATAAGATGCGGACGGAGGGACACAGCCTGTTCGAGGCCGGTGGTGCCGTCGGCCACCAGTATGGGATGAAAGCCTTCATTTTCAAGCATTAACCCGATCGTGTCGCGCAGGCTCTCATCGTCGTCGATGACCAGGATGTTCTGCATTTAGGCTTACTTTAATTGTAGACACGGCGGCTTCGGCAAATGGAACACAGAGAAAAAAGGCCGTGTTCTTCACTGTTACTGTATGCACATCCATCAGACCGCGATCATTGAGTCGCCGCATATCGGCGAGGGGACGCGGATCTGGGCCTATGCGCACATTCTTCCGGGCGCACGGGTCGGCCGGGATTGCAACATCTGCGATCACACCTTCATCGAAAATGACGTAATCGTGGGCGACCGGGTCACCATCAAGTGCGGCGTCCAGCTGTGGGACGGAATGCGGATCGAAGACGACGTTTTCATCGGCCCCAACGCCACCTTCACCAACGATCGTTTCCCGCGGAGCAATCAGCACCTGGCGGAGTATCCGCCCACGGTAATCAAGCGCGGCGCTTCGATCGGCGCAAATGCCACCCTGGCGCCTGGAATCGTGATCGGCGAAATGGCGATGGTCGGCGCGGGCGCAGTGGTGACGCACAACGCCCCGCCGCATTCCAAACTGGCCGGAAACCCGGCGCGCATCATCGGTTACATGGACGCCACGCCGGAAGCGGCTGTACCGTTAGTGGAAGAAATCCGCGACTCAACGCCCCTGGGCGAGGCCACCATCCGCCGGATGCCACGCGCCAAAGATCTACGAGGCAGCCTCAGCTTCGGCGAGATTCATCGTCAGGTCCCCTTCGAAGTGAAGCGCTATTTCCTGGTTTTCGACGTGGCCAGCGAACATATCCGCGGAGAACATGCCCATCGCATGCTGCATCAGTTTCTGGTGTGCGTCACGGGGCACTGCAATGTGGTCACCGACGATGGAACCAGCCGCCACGAGGTCGTGCTCGATTCGCCCTCCAAGGGCGTCTATATTCCGCCCATGGTGTGGGCTACACAATACAAGTTCAGCCGCGATGCGGTCCTGATGGCGCTCGCGTCCGAATACTACGATGCAGCGGACTATATTCGCGACTACACGGAGTTCCTCGCGCTTCGTCGCGTTGACAACGTTCGGGCACATTGACATACTCACCCGAAGGGACTTATCGCATGAAGCAACCTCTTTTCATTCTTCCGTGTGCGCTGATTTTTACCGGTTCTCTGTGGGCCGCAATTTCCGATCCTGTCCGGCTGGATAGCGGGTCAGTTTCCGGAATCCCGGCTGGCGATTCCGGCGTCCGGATCTTCAAAGGCATTCCCTACGCAGCCCCTCCGGTAGGCGACCTGCGCTGGAAGGCTCCGCAACCCGCGGCGCATTGGGACGGTGTTCGCAAAGCCGAACAGTTCGGCCCGAACTGCACAGCGGGAGGCGGCGCCGGCGGACGTGGCGGCGGTAAGGGCAAGGGTCCGGGTGGGGGAGACAAAGGTCCGGCACCGCAGCCTGCCCCGGCGAAAGCGGCTGCTCCTGCAGCACCAGCGGCCAGTGAAGATTGCCTTTATGTGAACGTCTGGACTCCGGCCAAATCGGCTGGCGACCGCCTGCCCGTCATGGTGTGGACATACGGTGGTGGATTCACCGGCGGTTCGGGAGCTGAGGCTCGCTACGACGGAGAGGCTCTGGCCAAGAAAGGCATCGTCGTCGTTACCTACAACTACCGCCTGGGTATGTTTGGATTCCTGGCACATCCCGAACTGACCAAAGAATCCGGTCATAACGCTTCGGGCAACTACGGAATGATGGATATGGCGTCTGTCTTGCGCTGGGTACAAAAGAACGTCGCGGCTTTCGGCGGTGATCCCCGAAAAGTGACCATTGCCGGCGAATCGGCCGGGGCAATTCTGGTGGCTGCCATGGTCGGGTCACCGGAGGGCAAAGGACTGTTCCAACGTGCGATCGCGCAGAGCGGGGCTTGGATGGGATTGAACATCGCCAAGATGCGAACGCTCGAACAGGCCGAAGAAGGCGGCAAGCGGGCTGCCGGAACCCACAGCATCGCCGAATTGCGCGCGATGTCGACCCAGGAGTTGGCTCAAAACGTAACGGGCGTCCAGGCGGGCGTGGTGGTGGATGGCTGGATGGTTCCCGAGGATCAGTCGCTCACGTTCGCGAAAGGCAAGCAAAATGATGTCGACGTTCTGGTCGGCTCTAATCAGGACGAAGGAACGTTCTTTGGGGGCGCGCCGGCATCGGCTGAGGCCGCCAGGAATCGAGCCAAGCAGACCTACGGGGACCTATCCGATGACTTCCTGAAGCTGTATCCGGCCAGTACGGACGCCGAGGCAGTCGCGTCGAATCTGATGCGCAGCCGCGATGAAACCGGCTGGCACCAGCGGACGTGGGCCCAGTCGACGGTGAAACGTGGCAAGAAGGCATATCTCTTCTATTTCACGCATGTGCCTCCCGGAAACGGCGCTCGCGGCGCGACGCATACGGCCGAACTACCGTACATGTTCAATAATCCGCCCGCGAATGGTTCGTGGACCGATGTCGACCACAAGATAGCCGACATGATGTCGTCGTACTGGGCGAACTTTATCGCCACCGGAGATCCGAACGGCAAAGGACTCCCCACCTGGCAAGCCTACGGCGCCAAGAACGACAGCCAGGCGATGGTGTTCGGTGACATGGTGCAGTTCGGGCCACAGATCGAAGCCCCGCGGCTCGCGTTTTTCGACAAGTATTACGCCGTCTTCGAGAAGAAATGATCGTTCGGGCGAGGCATGCCTCGCTCCTTACAACTCGCGCACTGAAGACGTGGCGCCGATGCGGGCCAGATCCAGTACTATGTGACCCTCCGGAGCGACGTCAAACGCCGGAGTGAACCGAGCCAGCCACTCGATTTCCTCCCAGCGATACGAGTAGCGGGTGTTGACTACCTGCGTGAACGAATCGTCGTATCCGCGGATCAGAATCAGCACCTCGGCTTGCAAGCGCTCCAGATCGGCTGCAGTTTTTCCCCATAGCGGACTGGATTCATCCATGGGGTGAACCACCGTCCAGGTGAGGGCTAGAAAGAATACCTTCTTCCGCTCGAGTTTCAGCTCCACGAAATTGCGTCGGAGCTTACCCTGGGAATCCTGCTCGACGGTCATCAGCATCATATCCGCCTGCACGTCCGTGAGGACGTTGTGACGGCGATTCGCGATCCGGAATTGAAGGCTCAGCCCCGTCCCATAAGGCGCGATCACCATACGGTCGCTGAAGATCAACTGGGCATTGGGGCGAGAGAAACGCGCAAACAACAGGCCGGTGGCCAGCGCGAACCCCATCAGCCCCAGGCCCGCCTCGAAAGCCGCGAGGATGTTGGCAGGCATTCCCAGGGGATAGACGTCGCCGTAGCCGACCGTAGTGAGCGTGTGGACGCTGAAGAAAAACGCCACGGCGAAATCGCCCAGACCCATATGGCCGTCCACAGTCCGCAGCGCGCCCGGTCCCAGCGCCGCGTAGATCGCAGCGAAAATTAAGTTAATCAGCAGGTAGGCTAGCGCGACCAGCCCGAGAAATCGCGGCCAGGACAGACCTACCAGATGCTGATAGAAGCTTCCTGCCAAACTGCGTACACCGCGCCGGCGCACGTTGAACGAGCCGTCTTTGTTGATGGCACGCAGCAGTGGTCCTGTGTATTGCTGCGTCAAGCCGGGATCGAAAGAAGTGGGAGCGGAAGCCATTCCTGAACTATGCCACGAGAATATAGACCTGCGGGGAGTACTCCGGCGTCAGATTTTTCTCTTCATTTCAAGATGCGCCACCTTGTTACTCTGGACGCGTCCTGACTGTTACGCGCCACTTGCTTCTTCCGCGCAGTAATCCCTCCCGGGTCTCTCTCGTGATTCCGATGTACAACGAAGAGGCTGTTATCCCGCCCCTGCGCGATGCGGTTGAGCGCTTCGCCGCCACCTTGGCTAGCACGTTGGAACTGGTTTTGGTGAATGATGGCAGCACGGATGACACACTGAGCCATCTTGCGGAATGGGCCGGCGCCGACTCCCGCGTACGCGTGCTGCATCTTTCCAGGAATTTCGGACACCAGATCGCCGCGACCGCCGGGCTGGATTATGCCACCGGCGACGCAGTGGTCATTATCGATGCCGATTTACAGGATCCGCTTGCTGTGATCCATCAAATGATCGATCGCTATCGCGAAGGCTACGACGTGGTCTACGGCCAAAGAGCGTCCCGCACCGGAGAGCCGGCATACAAACGATTCACGGCTTGGGCTTTCTACCGGATCATGCGGACCATGGTCTACCGCCAGTTGCCAGCAGATGTGGGCGACTTTCGCCTGATCTCGCGGGCCTGCCTGGATGCCGTCCAGCAGATGCGTGAGACGCACCGGTTTTTGAGGGGCATGGTGGCCTGGGTGGGATTTCCGCAGGCTGCCGTCCGCTATCACCGGCAGGCTCGCATCGCAGGATGCACCAAGTACTCATTGGGACAAATGCTGGCGTTTTCGTGGACTGCGGCCACTTCGTTTTCGACCTTGCCCCTGCGCTTCAGCATGATCATGGCTGCGGTCGCGGCGGCGGTTGGAATCGAGGAAGGCATTCGCGCCGTGCTGGCTTACTCTCTGGGCTGGTACACGGTTCCGGGATGGACTTCCCTCACGGTAATCGTTTCGCTAATCGGCAGCGCCATGTTGATGAGCATGGGAATCCTCGGCGAGTACGTCGCGAAGATCTACGAACAATCCAAAGGACGGCCCTTATACGTCGTGGCGCGAACCTTTGGAAGATGCCCCGGGTGCGCCGATGCGGCCGACACGATTCGATGAGCTGTCGTCGTCGTATGACGATCTCCTGCGCGATCCTCTTCGTGATCGGTTCACAGGGCAGGAATCGATGTTCTTCCATCGCCGTAAGAGCGAGCTGATCCGTCGATTCTTCCGGCGTAGAAAGCTAGAAACATCCGGTCTTCGACATCTGGATGTAGGGTGCGGAAAGGGTGAGTTGCTCAATTTGCTTCAAGCCGATTTCAAGCATTCGGCAGGTTGTGATGTGTCGGTGGATATGATGCGAGAGATTACTGGCATCGAGACGCGGGTTCAAGCCGATCCGCTGCGAGTCCCGTTCGAGGACGGAGCATTCGACCTGGTGACGGCGGTGTGCATCTATCACCACGTTCCTCCCGTGTCGCGCGCGGCGCTGACGCAAGAAATCCGGCGAGTTCTGAAGCCCGGCGGGATCTTCTGCATGATCGAGCACAATCCTCGGAATCCCGTAACGAGGCTGATCGTCAGCCGAACGCCGGTCGATGCGGACGCTATTCTGCTGCCCGCGTCGGAAGCTCGAAGGTTAACCGCCGGCGCTGAGTTGCTGCCGGTGGAACAGGCTTATTTCCTTTACTTTCCGCAAATGCTGTATCGCTATTTGGGGTGGATGGAAAGAATGCTCGCCAAGGTGCCGCTGGGCGGGCAATACGCGTTATTCAGCCAACGGCGCCTAGCGTAAGATGCGTATGCGATGGGCCTCGCTATCGCCCACATATAAAACTCCGTTGGCAAATAATACCGAGTGCGGACGATTCAACTTACACTGCAGCGGGTCCCGCTCCGGCCCATCGCCGATCTGCCCAGTCCCGAGCACAGTGGAGATGATTCCAGTCTTTAGGTTGATCTTGCGGATCGCGTGACTCTCGGTGTCGGCGACATAGAGGCTGTCGTCCGGTCCCAGCGCGAGACCTTTGGGACCGGCCAGGCGCGCCGCAGCACCAGTGGCAGACCCACCGAATTTCGCCTGAAGCGCTGGCCCGCCGTCGCCGCTGAATCCCAACTCACCCGTCCCGGCCAGACGATGATACGTCTGGGTCTTCACGTCGATGCGGTAGATCGCGTTGCCCTCGCGCAGTGCAAGATACAGATCGCCATTCGCGGCGCGCACGATGGTACGCGGTCCGATCACCGGCGTTCCCATCACCGATGCGCCTTCAGGAGTCTCCTTCGTCTCACCCGTTCCGGCATACGTCTCGATGACTCCCGTATCCAGATGCAGCCGGCGGACGCGATGGTTCCCGATGTCGCAGATCAGCATGGAGCCGTCGCGATCGAGCACGATGCTGTGCGGCTGATTGAATTGTGCCCTTACGCCAGGACCGCCGTCGCCCCCGAATCCGCGCATCCCAGTTCCGGCCGCAGTTGAAATGATGCCCGTCTTCATATCGATCTTCCGGATCACATGATTGTCGCGCTCGGCTATATAGAGGTCGCCTTTGGCGTCGAACAGCAATTCGTGGGGCATGTTAAGCGAAGCGGCGGTAGCAGGTCCGCCGTCGCCCTGATAGCCCTTCTGGCCGTTTCCGGCGATGGTGGTGACCCGCTTGGTAGCCAGATCCATCCGACGGATTCGGGAATTGTCCAGATCGCAGAAATACAGGGCGCCGTCCGGGCCTATGGCGAGGCCATAAGGGTTGTTTACTTCGGTATCGGAATACCCGGGCTTGCCGGTGCCGATGAGGGTCGCCACGGTGGCGGCGAAGGAGGGGATTCCAGACGTCAGCGTGAGGGCACAGAGGCACAGCAGGATCTTCATCACATTACTGTAACCCTGCGGAGATGAAGTTATGAGGGCGGGCCGGGTCGCCGAGCGGCTCGGGCGTCCATACCGGGCCAGTGGTGGCGACCTGTCGCGCCCTCAAGCATTGATGATCGGTAATTAGCCGCCCAGGCTCTATAGACCGAGCGTACGGACTGTACTAGGAAGTAGTAGTACAAATGCTTCGCTTTTGTTACGGCACTACTGGGGTAGACTGGCCAGAAGACGATGGGCCTTACAATGCTGCCACGCTCGCGCCCAGCCATCTACGGCTTTACGGTGGTGTGTGTCGCGCTGGCGGGCCTACTGAGCTGGGCGTCCGGGGTGATTCTGCACATCCCTGCCATGCTGCTGCCATTCACCCTGGCGGTTGCAGCAGCAGCCTGGTTTGGCGGCCGGCAAGGCGGCCTTTTCGCCACCGGCTTGGGCGCGATCGTTTTGTTCGGGATATTCCGCGGCGTCGTTTTTTCCATGCTGGCCGTTCCTCCAGGGGCTCCTTTGCTGCTGACTTACTGCCTGATCGGAACTACCGTCAGCCTGGCAATCGATCGGGCGGCTCGCAATTATGCGGACTTGCAACGCACTAAGGCGGAGTTGCAGGAAGCCATCGAACGACTCTCTGAAACCAATAAATCCCTGGAGCACTTCGCCAGTTCCGCAACCGACGCCTTACGTACGCCTCTGCGCGCGATAGGAGTATTCGCTGAATTGTTGTTGGCGCGGCACGCCGCTCTCTTGGATAGCGAGTCCAAGGAATACCTGCGAATCATGGTAAGCAGCGTCCGTGATATGAATAGCGCCATCGACGGGCTGCAGGTGTACGCCCGCGTGAAGCTACCGCCACCGGCGCTAGTGCTGATCGATTCCAACTCGGTTCTTCGTCAGGCCATGCGGCACCTCGAGCCCGACATTATTGCGGCCAAGGCAAGGATCACCTTGGACGATCTTCCGACCGTTCGAGCTGATGAGGACGGCTTGCTCCAAGTGATGCAGCATTTGCTCGCCAACGCTCTGCAATATCGGGATGTTCCAGCGCCTCGAATTCACGTGACCGCGAAGCGGCAGGAATCCGAATGGATTTTTTCGCTTGCGGACAACGGTCCCGGCATCGAGACGAAGGACGCCAAGACCATCTTCGATCTATTCGAGCGGGTCGATGCCAGGACATCGGATGGGCGTGGAATCGGACTGGCCATCTGCCGCGCAACGTTGGAGCGTTTCGGGGGACGGATCTGGGTGGAGTCTACGCCCGGGGAGGGTTCCACTTTCTATTTCGCCCTTCCCGCGGGCAACGCGGCGTTGAGCCAAACCGCCGGCGCCTGATCCTCGATTTTCAGGCAGCCCGGTGCATTGAAGCTGCATTCGTGGGAACATTTCCTAAGCAGCCAGGAAGGAGTTCCCGACCATGCTTCCAAGAGCAGCGTTCCTAATCGCAGCGATGCTGGCAGCTTGTCCACCGCCTGCCCTGGCCCAGGCCGCTGGACCAGTCAAGTGGCAAAACGATCTGGCTCCCATCGGTCCGGCAGATTGGAATTACGACTTTGCGGCGCACCTTCTCGAGCGGGCCGGATTTGGAGGAACGCCGGAGGAGATTCAAGCGCTGGCGAAGATGACTCCCGCGCAGGCCATCGCCAGGCTGGTTCGCTTCGAAGGGACGGATATCAGCCAGCTGCCGCCCTTCGAACATTCCGGCATTCATGATCCAGGCCTGGAACCGTTTCCACCCACGCGACCGGCCGTGACCGATCTAGCTAAGGAAAAAGGCGAGGCGCTGGGAATCAAGGTCAAACCTTCCGGAAACCGCCGACTGCAGCCCATTGTCGATGAGTTTTTCTACTGGCTCCGCGCCAGCGTTCTCGAAACCAACCGCGTGTCTTATTGGTGGGCGAACCGCATGCTCACCAGCCCGCGTCCGCTGCAAGAAAAGATGGCGCTGTTCTGGCACGGCCATTTTGCATCGAATGAAGCTAAGGTTCGCGATTACCGGAAACTCCTCGGCCAATTGGAGCTGTTCCAGCAAAAAGGGACGGGCAATTTCCGGGACCTGACCGTCGCTGTGGCTCAGGACCCTGCGATGCTTTCGTTCCTGGATGCCGGCGTCAACGTCAAGGGTGCTTCCAACGAAAACTTCGCGCGCGAAATCATGGAGATCTTCACCATGGGTGTGGGCCACTACACGGAGAAGGATATCCGCGAGGCTGCCCGCGCATTCACCGGCTGGAATTACGTCGACGTGAAATTCGTGGTGAACAAAGATCAGCACGACGACGGCGAAAAGACGTTTCTAGGACACACCGGGCGCCTGGATGGCGTCGATGTGATCGACATCATCATGCAGCAGCCGGCCACGGCGGATTACATCGCCGGGAAGATTTATCGCCATTTCGTCCGCCAGGATCTTTCGCCGGAGCTTCAGAAGCAGCTAGGCGCGGTGCTGCGGGACGGCCACTACGAGATCGCGCCGCTGCTCGAAAAGATTTTCCTGTCGCGCGACTTCTACAGTCCGGCATCGGTGGGCACTCAGATCAAGAGTCCCGTGCAGCTTGCGGTGAGCACTTACAAGAAACTTGGGCAAAAGAATATTCCGGGTGTTCCGGACTTCAATCTGGCGACATCCGCGCTAGGACAGCAACTGTTCTCGCCGCCAACCGTCGCGGGCTGGGCGGGCGGGCAGAGCTGGATCACACCCGGCCTTTTGCTCGAACGCGGCAATCTTGCCCGCGACATTCTATTTCCCGACATTAGCTTCCTTCCGCCGGATCGTTACACGGGAGGCGGAGAGATCCGCAGGGTCGCCGAGCGTATCCGACAGGGCATGGACATCAGTACTGCGACCAAGGATGACGCCAAATCCGGCGACATCGCGGAATCCAACAAGAATGCGGATCGGGATGAAGAATTCAACACGCGTTACGGTAGTTTCCGGGGATCGCAGCTGGCCATCCAGCGCGTTAAGCCTATTCCTCGCGACACGGCGCAAATCAATTTGTCGCGGATGGTGCTGGATGCCAAACTTCAGAACACCACGCAGGTGGTGGATCATCTGATTCATCGTTTCATGCGGGTCCCCCCGGATGACGGAGCTCGCCAGAAACTGATTGCCTTCCTGAACAAAGATCTGGGGACCGCCGAGATCGCCGTGGCCCAGACCTATATGGAGGACTCGCTGCGGCTGGTTCTTCACTTAATCATGAGTCAACCCGAGTATCAGTTGGATTGAGGAACGCTCGCATGAAGACAAGATTTTCGTTCTCGAATGCCACCCGGCGGGATCTCCTGCGGGCCGGCATGTATGGCGTCGGCGTCACGGCCGGAGCGTTGCCTCTGCCGTTATTCGCGCAAGCGGGCGCAGCGTTGGCTGCTCAGGGCAAGACCGACGGGAAGATTCTGGTGGTGCTGGAACTATCCGGCGGCAACGACGGCCTCAACACTCTTGTCCCCTTCGGCGACGACGCGTATTACAAGCATCGCCCGCATATCGGTATTCCCAAGAAGGAAGTCCGGCCCATCGACGACCATTTTGGTTTCAGCGGGGGCATGGCTGGTTTCGAGCGCTTGTACAAAGACGGGAAGCTGGCTGTCGTCCACGGCTGCGGCTACGAAAATCCATCGTTCTCGCATTTCACGTCCATGGCGTACTG
>Ga0068855_100005519_pt1 | contig 15435 bp, 15 predicted proteins | sample KBSCornC52_FD_66592 | JGI IMG/M metagenome (GOLD analysis project Ga0068855, IMG submission 66592) | Corn rhizosphere microbial communities from Kellogg Biological Station, Michigan, USA - KBS Corn C5-2 | ecosystem: Host-associated > Plants > Roots > Rhizosphere > Soil ...
GGAGACGTTCGAAGCGGACTGGGAGAAGAGCGCGGCGACGAAGCCCGCCCGTGCTGCCGCGGCGAACGAGGAGCACGCGGATGCGGAGCTCAATGCGGCGGTGACGACGCTCCCGGCCAACGTCGTGAAGGCAGCCGTGAAGGAGGCAATCCGGGACGCGGTACGCGAAACTTTCCAGGAGATTCCGGCCGCGCTGCCGCTGCGGGAGACGGTCAAAGACGCCACGAAAGAGGCGCTTCGGGAACTGGTTCAGGCGGCGTGCCTTGCCCCGGCTTCGTAACCCCTCAGAAGTCGGAGAGCTCCGCGGGAGGAAGCGCGGCTCGGAGGGAGTTGAGTACCGCCAGCACGTCTATCACCTCCTGCGCAACCGCTCCCGCCACCGGAGTGAGGGCGCCCGCGCTCGCGAGAATCATGCCCGCGACGCTGAGCGCCATCCCGCCAACCGCGCTCTGCAGCGCGATTGCGCGCATGCGGCGCGCGACATGAAACAGTACGTCCACCTTCTCCAGGGAGCTGTCGAGGATGACGGCGTCCGCGGCCTCTCCCGTGATCTCGCTATGATTCCCGAACGCAATTCCAACGGTCGCAGCCGCCAGCGCCGGTGCGTCGTTGATCCCGTCGCCGAGAAAGAGCGTCTTCGCCCTCTTCGTCTCTGCCCGCACGATTTCGAGCTTCTGCTCCGGGCTCCGACCGGCGTACACCTCGTGAATACCCACATGCTCTGCCAGGCAGCGGACCTCCGCCTCACGGTCGCCGGAGACGAGCATCGCCCGGGTGATTCGGTGCTTCGGGTCGAGGTGCCGGATGAACGCGAGACCTTCCGCGCGCGGCTCGTCTCGGAAATGCATGACGGCCGCCATCCGCCCTTCGGCCACAATGACGCATTCCATTCCGGCAACGGCCGGGGGCAGTGAAGGCGCGACGTCCGGATATAGCGTCGCGACCTGACGACGGCCGGTGACGTGAATCCGCCGCCCCGCAATGGAGGCCCTGAGCCCCTCGCCGGGAATCTCGTGGACCTCGGCTGGCTCGGGCAACGTGATTCCCTTCTCTTCCGCCGCGCGCAGAATCGCGACTGCCAACGGATGGCGGGAATAGCGCTCGATTCCGGCGACCATGCCGAGGATCTGATTCTCATCAAAGCCGTCCTTCGCCAGAATCTCAGTAAGCGCCGGGCGGCCATACGTGAGGGTGCCCGTCTTGTCGAAGATGGCCGTCGTGCAGTCGCTGATTCCTTCGAGCACGGCGGGGTCCCTGATAATGATCCCCTGTCGCGCCGCGAGCGAGATGGAGCCGATGATTGCGACAGGAATGGCGATGAGGAGCGGGCAGGGTGTTGCGACGACCAGCACCGCCAGGAATCGGTCCGCGCTGCCGGACAGGACCCATGCGCCGCAGGCGATGAGGAGCGCCAGAGGGGTGTACCAGGCGCCAAGCCTGTCACCCAGCCTCCGCAGGCGGGGCCGGCGTTCCTCCGCATCCCGCATCACCTGCATGATTCGGGCGTAGCGGGAATCCTCGGCTGGCTTTTCGCACCGAATCGTTAGCGCGGCGCCGCCGTTTATGGCGCCGGACAAGACAGGTGTGCCAGGCGCCTTGCTCACCGTATAGGGCTCGCCGGTCAGATAGGATTCGTCCATCGACCCGTGCCCCTCGACCACCGTGCCATCCACGGGACAGAGGCTGTGCGGAAACACCAATACAAGATCGCCGACTTGGAGCTCCGTCAGCGGCGCCTCGACGACGCGATCGCCCTCCTTGCGGTGGGCGATGGAGGGCATCCGGTTCGAGAGCGCCTTGAGAACCGAGGACGCGCTTCGGGTGGCGTATGCTTCCAGCGCCTCGCCTCCCGAAAGCATGAGCACCACGAGCGCGCCGGCCAGATATTCGTGCAGGAGGACCGACGTGACAATCGAGATTCCGGCAAGCAGGTCAGAGCCGAACTCGCCTCGGATCAGCTTTGTGGCGAGCGCGGCGACGAGCGGGATTCCGCCCAGCGCAAGGACGACGTAGAGTGGAACCATTGCGGCGCTCGCTGACACCCGAGGCGTGAAGTGCGGCGCCGCATAGCGGAGGACGAGGTGCAGCGCAATCCCGGTTACCGCGAGAATCGCGATTCCGGTCTGGAGATAATGCGCGCGGCGATTGGCCGCTGGTTCTGTCGCCGTTACGCTCATTACTGCACCACTTCCCATCCACCACCGGCCAAACAGAGAGAGCCCCGCGGAACGTGACGATGTGTCAGTCCTGCAGGGCCCGTGGTCCTGTTGCCTCTCGCAAGGAGGCCCGGCCGCGCCCCGCTCGCGAAAGCGTCGCGAGGCCGCCTGTTCTGATAAACGCAGCCAGATATGTGGCGGGCGCGCGCACGCGGACGCCGTACCTGTATAGTCGATTATACCGAGGTGGCTTCGGCGGCACATCCCCCTAATGGCGGATAGCGACAGACGTCATGGAAGTGTGGTACGCCTGGCCGAAACAAATGGGCGCGGCCTTCGATCTGACGTGGCGTTGGGTTTCATCGTCCCCTGGCGCTCACTTCGCAGCTGGCGCCGCAAGTGCGTCCGCATTCGTCAGCCTCGGGCGCCGAATCAGGCCCATCCGCATCAGGCGCGACCGCCCGATCTTGTTGAGAATATCGCCCGCCTTCTGCAGGACGGTTGCCCGCGGAAGGGTGCACGCTGCCGCTTCGGCGGGCGGGGCGAACATGTAGGTCGCCACATCGCCGAGCTCCTCGTACCTTTCGATGCCCTGCGTGTGATCCCCGAGTCCCGACGGCTGAATGGCCCGCCACGCCGTCTCGGTAAACAGTACGTAGCTGGATGCCTCGACGGAGTTCTTCAGGAGCCGGTGGGCCATGATGACGTCGATACCGGCAAGCTCGTGGAACCGCCCGATTCGCTGCGCGGCCGCGCGGCCGCTGTGGATGACCACCTTCAGCTCCAGCCCCTCGACGTTGCAGCATGCTTCACAAGGGCAGACGTTGGCCGCCGCCAGCATTGCGCGCCGCGACGCAAACGCCGCGAATATACGCGAGACCGTCTCCTGCGCATGGCAGGCGAGCTCCGCGTCACCACGATCCGTCCGCGGCCACCAGGAGTAGAGGAAGAGCGCGTCGCCCTCCAGCTTGGAGACCTGTATCGGACTCCGCACTTCTTTCAGCGCTGCCCGCATCAGCTCGGTCACGACGACATAGCTGTGGATCCGAGCGTGACCGCTGGCGCTCATGAATCGTGTGTAGCCGCTGATGTCGCAGAGAATCAGGAGGGTTTCGCGGTCTTCGTACTGCATTTCCATGCACTTTCCGCGCCATACGCCGGTGCGATGGTCCAATACTTGCGATGCTCATGTCGATGGCGCTTCCGAGGTCCTCCAGTTCGTCGGATTGGTTCCTGGTTCCCCCTTAACAAGGAGTTGAGCCGCCTGGCGAGCTAGATGAGGGTCCGCTCATGGAGCGTATGTGGGGACGGCATCGTCGCTTATTCGCAATCCGGGATGCTCCCGGATCTGCCGAAGTCTTGTATAATGCCGGTAGGGCGATATGACGCCCGGAGGCTTCTCCATGACACTTGCCGCACAGGAAGAACGCACAATGACCCTCGCCGACGCCATTGATCGGATTGGCGGGGTTCCACTCGATCGGATTCGCTGGCGCCCGGCGCCCGGTACCGCCGTCGAGCAGGACGTGGTCGAAATCAACGATCACGAGAACAGGTTGTTCGAGCTGGCGGACGGCATTCTGGTGGAGAAACCAATGGGATTCCTGGAATCTACGGTGGCCATGAAGCTGGGGCAGCTTCTCGGCGAGTTCGTGGAGCGGTTCGATCTGGGTATCGTCGCTGGAGAATCGGGGATGGTGCGCATTGGCGTGGGCCTCGTGCGCATTCCAGACGTATCGGTTGTTCTCTGGAATCGGCTGCCCGAGCGAACGGTTCCACGTGAACCGATACCGAATCTTGTTCCTAACCTCGCGATCGAGGTCCTCAGCGCATCGAATACGGCGTCGGAAATGGACAGGAAGGTCGCTGAGTATTTCAACGCGGGGTGCCAATGCGTTTGGCTCATTGATCCTGTCACGGCCTCGCTTCGTTCCTTCCAATCGCCCAGCGAGTTTACGACATACAGTGGAGACGAGACTGTCTCCGGGGTGCCGGTCCTCCCCGGATTTCAATTCACAATCTCCGATCTCCTTAAGCGAGCAGGCGTTTGACTCAGGCGACCAATCCAGCTGGCATCCGGGCGTTTTCCTGGCGTACGCCATGCGTTCGGCCGTGCGCCGCTATAACCCGGCATACCAGTCGTAGCCCTGCTCGGCCCAGTAGTCCGGCGGGCGTTGCTGAACGTAGCGGATCGTGCCGATTCGCTTGATGTTCTTCACGCCGTATCGCACCGGAATCACGAGCCGGAGCGGCGCGCCGTGGTCGGCGGTGAGCGGCTGGCCGTTCATCTCGTAGCAGAGCAGCGTCTGCGGATGGAGCGCCGCCGGCATGTCCAGTCCTACGTAGTAGCCGCCGTCGGGCGTGGCGAGGCCGACATACTCCGGCATGTCATCCGGCCGGTCCACACGTGCCGGATTGCCGCTCTGCGTTACGGGCGGGTGCTTCGCAATAAAGTCGGAGAGGCGCGCGCCGGACCAGTGGACCACCTGGCTCCAGCCCTCGATGCAGCGCAGCTCGGTGACGACGTCCACCTTCGGCAGCGACCGGATGGCATCCATCCTGAGCGTGATCGGCCCGGGCGCCCCTGCAACTCCCTCGACCTTCAGCGCCCATGCGCCGGGGTCCAGCTCCTCCTCCATCCCGATGTCGCCGTTCCTTCGAGGCTCGCCCGCCGCGGAGACCGGATAGACTGTGGAAAGGCGCGCGGGCTGGAAGTAGTCGCGATTCAACTGCTCGTTCATCTCCAAAGTACGGCGGAGTGGCCACGGAACGCCTCCATCGGGCCGGCGGTTGATCAGCCACTGCCATCCCGCATATGCGCCGGCCAGCGCCGCGCCGCCCCATAGAAAGCTGCGGCGCGACAACCTTCGCATCCGCGATTCGGGGTCCAGAGTGTCCATCTCGCTCACCGGGCTGCCTCCTGAACTGTCGCGCCTGCCACGATTGCCTCCGCCGGCAGCTCCGGCAGCTCCTCGTCCGCCAGCTCATATCCCGTAATCATGGCGCGGAAGTTGTTCCATCCCGCCCGCATCACCTGCGCGACGTGGACCACGAAGAAGAGGCAGTAGCCGACGGTGAGCCAAAAGTGAAGAAATCGCGCCATCATGTAGCCGCCCAGGAGCGTCGCGACCCAGCCAAATTGCACGGGCTTGTAGATCGCGAGGCCTGTTGCGAGCGAGCCGGCGCCCATCAGGATGATGCTCGTATAGGCAATCTGCTGCGCTCCGTTGAACTTGCGGCGCGGAAGCCTCGCCTTCGAAAGATGCAGATCGTGAAGCACCACCTGGGCGGCCTCGCGCAGCGTGCCGCGATTCGGCAACAGGTACCGCCACTCGCCGGACATACCCGTGTAAATCACATAGAGCAGGCCGTTGATGGCGAAGAGCCACATGAACAGGAAATGGAACGCCATTCCCATCGCCAGCTTGTGGTCTACCTGCAGGCGCGCATAGAACCAGTCGGGGAAGAATTTCAGCAGCGTGCGGTCGCCGAACCCGATGCGGTATACGTCGTTCGCCCAGTAAATCAGCAGTCCGCTCCAGATCATTACCATCAGCACCGGGAAGTTGATCCAGTGAAACCACCGAATCGCGAGCGGGTGCTTCTTCTCCAGTCGTTTCATCCTCTTACTCCCAGCCAGAATCTCACCACAAAGACACGAAGACACGAAGAACGGCGAAGTCAAAGACATTTTGACCGCGAAACACGCGAAAAGCCGCGAAAAAACCCTGACCCCATGCCCTTCCCCGTGTCCCCCGTGGTTCAGTGGTCTTTGACGTCCTTTGCGTCTTTGCGGCTTTGCGTGAGAATCCGCCGTTACTTCTCGTCAAGGAGCGACTGGATGCGGCGGGCCATCTTCTCCTCGCCGCCCGCGCCTTTCCAGTCGAGCTCGCCGGTCCAGCGGTACCGCGCGTGGCCGCGCTTGTCCACCAGGTAGACCGTCGGCCAGTACTCCTGTTGCCAGCGCCGCCAGTTCTCGCCCTTTCCGTCGATCAGCACCGGATAGGTGATTCCACGCTCCTTCACGTACCTGCTGACGTTCTCCGGCTTCTTCTCCTCGTCCGTTTCCGGGGTATGGATGCCGATGATGGTCACGCCCTGCTTCTCGAATCGCTTCTGCCATCTGCCGTAACTCGGCAGGTTCCGCTTGCAGTTGATTCACCCGAAGGTCCAGAACTCGACGACATAGACCCTGCCCTTCTCGAAAGTGAGCGCTTTGCCATCTGTATTGAGCCAGTCTGCCTTGTCGCCGACAAGTTTCGGGGCCGGCAGATCGAAGGCGACGGGCGTCTGCGCGGACGCTACGCCAGCGCAGCCGAGTGCAATTATGGCGAGCATGATTTTACATGATCTCGATGCGCGAATCATCCGGCCAGTTCCTTTCCGCGAGCCGCGCTATCGGCAGCTCCCTGGCGATGCTCTGTAACGTATTGGACGAGCGCGGACAGGTCCTTCCCGGTGGCCCGCGGGAGTATTCCCATCTCCTCCGGTGGCAGGCCGAGGCGGTTGAGCCAGAAGGTGGGATAACCGAACCACGTCGCGCCTGCCGCGTCCCATCCGGCGAACGCCACGAAGAGAATCGCGTCTCGTCGCAGCCGAAAGGCGTCGACCGCCATGCGGTATGCCCGTGGATCCGGTTTGTAGGTGCGGATCCGGTCCGTGCTCAGGACATGCTCGAAGATGTTTTCAAGACCCCCGTTGCGGATTCCATCGCCCAGCATCGATTCCGTCATATTCGAAAGAAACGCCAGCCGAATCCCGGCCGCCATCAGGGTCGTTAGCGCCTCGTGAGCCTCCGGCCAGGGCTTCAGCTCCATGCTGGCCCGCATCAGCCGACCGCGCGATTCGGCGGTCAGGTCGATTCCGCGCAGTTTCGCCGCGAAAAAAAGCGCCTCTTCGGTCGTCTTCTTGAAGTCCGCGTACTGGCCGGACAGTGCACGTAGCCACTGGTACTCGAATTGCCGCGTTCGCCAGGCGGCAACCAGCTCGGCGCCCTTTTGCGGGAAGAGCGTCTCGGCGACGGCGGAGACCGGCCGGGGATCGAAAATCGGAAACGCGTCAAAAGCAATAGCCTCGATTCGTGCTGGTTTCCGACCCGACGCCCGGCCTGACAGCGCGACTGCACTCGACAGACCGCACCCGGCGGACCCGCAAATGAACTCTCCGCGATTCAGTGACATTCGATTCTCCAATCCTGCCCTACGGACCGATTCGCTCGGTCACCTCGCGGGTGAACAGCTCCAGGTCGGCGTTGTTCACATCGGAGACGGCGTAGAAGACCATCCCGCCGCGCGACCAGTGAGTCACGTGGTAGCCGTGAATCGATGCCGTGACGGGCCCGCCGGTCAATGCATCTCCGTTTTCTTGTACGGGCCAGACGAAGAGATTGATTACATGCAAACGGCGATGATAGACCAAGGCGGCGACGGGGCGGCCGTCGAGGTAGTCCAGCCGGCCGCCGGTCAGCGGAAAGCCTTTGTCCGCAAGGTCGACAACCGGCGGGGAGTAGTCCAGTTTGCCGAGGAACCAGGGCTTCACCGTGTGCTGATCGGTCGAGGCAACATCGAAAAGATGGCTTGCCTGTAGTGAGCGGACGTGGCTGGTGACCGCCTCCTGCACGAGCGAATTCGGTGCGCCGGGGCGGACCGATAGATGAAGCGCGCCCCACGCGAGCAGTGCGACGAGCGCAACGGCCGCCATCCCAAGCGCGAAAGAAAACCGAATCGCGGGTCGCTTCCGGTCCTGCGCATTTTGCGCCCTGCTCTCGTTCCGCACGGACGCGAGAACACGATTCTCCAGACCCCGCGGCGCTTCGTAACGGAGGTCGGCGGCCCGAATCGCATGCGAGAGTGACTTGCAGGAGTCGAGCGCCTGATGGCACGCGCCGCAGTCGGCAAGGTGGTTCTCGACCTCCACGCTCCGGACCAGGTCGAGCTCGCCATCCACATAGCCGTCGACAAGCTGGCGGACCTCTCTACAATTCACGTCGAAGCTCCTTCGCGCCAACCGCCGCTCCTCTCGCAAGGCTCTCCTGAAGCCGCTTTCTCGCGCGGGCAAGCCGCGACATCACGGTCCCGATGGGAATGTCCGCGATCTCTGCGATCTCCCGGTAGGAGAGGTCTTCCATCTCGCGCAGCACGATCACTTCCCGAAACTCGACGGGCAGGTCGTCCAGCGCCGCAGAGAGCGCCTGACGATCCGCGTTCCGCAGGACCGCCGCCTCGGGGCCGGGACTGTCATCGGCTACGTTCAGAAGGCGGTCGTCGAGCGGAATCGTGAGCTCCTGCCGTCGATTCCGGTGCAGCCATGTGTAGGAGGTGTTGCGGACGATGGTCAGCAGCCACGGGCGACCGTCCGTTCCGAGGAATCCGTCGAGAGAACGGAAGGCGCGCATGCATGCCTCCTGGACGATGTCCTCCGCGTCCTGATCGTTGCGCGTCAGCCAGCGGGCCAGATTGTAGGCCGCTTCGAGGTGGGGCGTGACGGTCCTTTCGAAGCGCGCGAGCCTGTTGCGATCCTGCAAGTAATCTCCATCCCGCGGCCCCGGCGGCCGGTCTTCCTTCACTAACGAGACTCGCGAATTCGTGCTCATATTCCCGCGAAATTTTTTCTCTTTCGCCGGAATAACCGGTCCGCGCCGCGGGTCTGAAACGGTGAGGCGGCCGGAGCCCTTCAGCCGGCCCTCCATAACCCGGAAGGAGCACAAGCGAATGAGCGACGAGATTATGTACAATCAGAACGACGACAACCAATGCGACAATCAGCAGGACGACGGAATCGACCGGCGGGGATTCCTCAAATGCATGGCGTGGGCCGGGACCGGCGTCCTGCTCACCATGCGGGCCGGCGTCCTGGAGTCCTCAGCCTTCGGCAGTGTCCTGGACAGGGGAATTCGGCCAGCGGGCGACTTCTCCTTCGCGCAGGTGAGCGACAGCCACATCGGGTTCAGCAAGCCGGCCAACACCGACGTGGTCGGGACGTTTCAGGAGGCTGTGAAGCGGCTCGACGCGCTCCCCACGAAACCCGATTTCGTGATTCATACCGGCGACATCAGTCACCTGTCGAAACCCGAGGAGTTCGACACGGCGCAGCAGGTGCTGCGAGGAAGCAATATCGACCGCGTCTTCTACGTGCCAGGCGAGCACGACGTGCTCACGGACGACGGCAAGAGGTACCGCGAACAGTTCGCCCGCGATTCGAAGGGCGCGGGTTGGTACAGCTTCGACCACAAAGGCTGCCACTTCATCGGTCTCGTGAATGTGATGAACCTGAAGGCCGGCGGCATGGGTTCGCTGGGACCCGAGCAGTTGGAGTGGCTCGAAAAGGACCTGAAGGGCCGTTCGAACAGCACGCCGATTGTGGTCTTCGCGCACATCCCGCTCTGGACGGTCTACCCGGAATGGGGATGGGGAACCGACGACAGCGCGCAGGCGCTCTCCCATCTGAAGCGGTTCGGCTCCGTGACGGTGCTGAACGGCCACATCCACCAGACGCTCCAGAAGGTCGAGGGCAATGTCACTTTCCACACCGCATGCTCGACCGCCTTCCCGCAGCCGAAGCCGGGCGCGGCTCCCTCTCCCGGACCCATGAAGGTGCCGGCGGAGCAGCTCCGGAGCATGCTGGGCCTGACCAGCGTCAAGTTCGTGCGAGCCGGCCACTCGCTGGCCATCATCGATTCGAGCCTCGAATCGAAGGGCGCACCGACCCCGGCCGCAGCTGGCGGGAAGATTACGATCGACAACTTCGCGTTCGCGCCCGCCGATGTCGTGGTGAAGCCGGGCGCGACCGTAACGTGGATTAACCATGACGACATTCCGCACATTATCGCGAGCAGAGACCGGTCATTCAGGTCTCCGGTGCTGGACACGGACGGAGAGTATTCCCGCGCTTTCAGTAAGCCCGGCGCATACGAATACTTCTGCTCTATTCACCCGCACATGACCGGAAAGATCGTGGTGCGCGCATGACACGACCAGCCGCCCTCCGACTCCCCATTATGGGGGGTCGGGGGGCCGCGATCAGGATTCGGTCGCCTTTGGGACGAGCCCGGCATCGACCCGATCCAGCGCGGCATCGAGGGAAGCCCACCGTTCGGGCGAGAGCGTTGCTGGCGCGCTCCCGCTGATAACCGCGGACCGAAGCCGGTCTCGAAGAAGACGAAGGGCTTCGAGAGCTTCCCTGCATTTCGGGCAGCCGGCCGCATGCAGATTCGTGTACCAGCGCGCGAATCCTCGCAGCGACCCATCCGCCAGCGCGCTGACCCAGTGACGCATGTGCCGGCACGGCTTCAGCTCGGCGCTGAAATCGTTCGGATTCTCCCATGATCTCCCCATCAAACCCTCCTGCGGTCGCGGCCATATTCATAAAGTGAGGAATAGAGGCTCAACCGGGCGCGGTAGAGGCGCGAGCGCACCGTCCCGACCGGAATGCCGAGCGCCGCGGCCGCCTCGGCGTATTCCCATCCCTCCATGTCCACCAGCACCACGCATACCCTCATGTCCGCGGACAGCGATTGAAGAGCATTTTCGACCGGCTCGTCCAGCGTTGTGGACATGAGCGCTGCGTCCGGCCTGGTCGACGGCGGCGAATGCATCGCGGCGGGTACATTGGCGCCATCACCAGAAAGGGCGTCCAGGCCTGAATCCCACTTGCGCCGCCGCTTCTCCGCGTTCAGGAATGCATTGTAGAGGATCCGCATCAGCCAGGCCCGCGCGTTGGTGCCGTCGGTAAACTGGCCGCGCACATAACCCTCATAACCGCGCACGAGGGCCTCCTGAACGAGGTCCTGCGCTTCGTCCTCCCGCAATTCACACAGGCGGCGGGCTACCCCCAGGAGCGCGGGAGCGGTTTGGCGGGCCATCTCGCCGTATCTGGCGCGCGCGCGGGCAAATTCCGCGCAATCCATATTCGGCCTGGACTTTCCGAATTCGTCTTGAACTTCGCTCACGACACCTGTATTGCCCGTGCGGGCGACGAAAGATTGCGGCACGCGTTGTGCGTGCATGCCCGGTCCACACACTGTAAACAAACCGCGGCACCTGGAAGTTCACTCAACGGGAACTTCCGGGAAGCCTCGATTGTTGATAGTGCAATCCGGCCCGGACGCCGGCACTATCCACGAAGGAGAATCGCAATGAAGTTTGTCAGGATCGGAACGCGTCTCGGCATCGGACCCATTATCGCGATACTGACGCTCGGTCTGGTGGTCCGCAATTCAGCGGCCGCGGGAAAGTCGACGGGGTTCGTGTATGTGGCGACGAACGCCGCCGCCAATTCCGTCATCCAGTACGTTCGGGCAGCCGATGGCTCCCTAACGATGAACGCCGAGGTATTGACCGGGGGGAGCGGCACGGGAGCGACTGCCGTAGATCCGCTGGGTTCGCAGGACTCTCTCGTCACGAGCGCGGACGGGTCGCTCCTGGTTGTCGTGAACGCGGCGTCGAACGAGGTCACTTCGCTGAGAGCCGGGAGCGGCGGACTTCAGGTTGCGAGCACCGTCTCCTCGAACGGGACCTTCCCGAACAGCGTGGCGATTCGCGGCGACCTCGTCTACGTTGTCAATGCGCAGTCCACTCCGAATGTCACCGCCTTTCGCGTGGACGCATCCGGAGCGCTCACCGCGATACCGGACTCGACGCGGAACCTGCCAGGCGGCGGCTCGGCGGCGCCGCACGATGTCGTCTTCAGCCCGGATGGAACGCGACTCCTGGTCAGCGAGGGAGGCACGAATCAGATCGACGTATTCCAACTCGACGACAACGGGCTGGCGACGGTCGTGACCACGTCACCCTCCGCAGGGTCCGGGCCATTTGGCATGCGGTTCGGGCGGAATGGCGCGCTGATTGTGGTGGAAGCGGCCACCGCGTCCGCCTCATCGTATGTACTGACGCCGCGGAATACGCTTACCGTTGTGAGCGCGGCGGTCGCGAACGGACAGGCGGCCTCCTGCTGGATTTCGCTCGCTCCGGACGGTAAGTTCGGCTTCGTCTCGGACACGGGGTCAGGCGTATTCTCGTCTTACCAGGTGAGTGGCAACGGGATGCTAAATCTCGCGAGCGCGGTCGCGGCGTCGGCAGGCGGCGGCGCTCCCATCGATTCGTCCATAACCGGGGATGGCGCATTCATGTATGTGGTGGATTCCTCGAAAGGTCGGGTTCTCGCCTATGGCATCCACGGCGCGAGCCTGCACCCGGCAGAAGTCGTCACCGGGCTGCCACTGAGCGTGCAGGGGATCGTCGCTCAGTAAGGCTTCCCGTCGGGCAGGCAATTGGTTATGAGTCCAGACTCGACACGGTCGGCGGGCTGCACCCCTCCGCTTCCATGCCTGCGGCCAGCTCCGCACCTCCGTGCGCAGAAGCCTACACCCATATACGTCCTGCCCGCGGAGGCGGGAGTTGGCGCGTAGCGCATGTGAGCGGGAGGGTGCAGCCTCCTGTTCGCCGCGGAGTGCACCAAATCTGTTGAGGCCGCCTGCGTAACGTGAGTCAGTAAAGCTTCCCGTCCGGTCAGGGTAATCAGCCGAAAAGGCCGCTCGGTCGTGATGACCGGGCGGCCCTTAATCGAATGGTCGCGCTGATACCGCAACCTTCAGACGAGGTCGAATCGGTCGAGGTTCATGACCTTCGTCCATGCGGCGGCGAAGTCCTGTACGAACTTCTCTTTGGCGTCGTCACATGCGTAGACCTCCGCCAGCGCCCGGAGCTGCGAGTGCGCGCCGAATACGAGGTCGACGGCCGTGGCGGTCCAGCGGAGCTCGCCTGTGGACCGATCGCGACCCTCGTATACATTCTCCGCCGAGGTCGATGGCCTCCATGCCGTGCGCATGTCGAGCAGATTCACGAAGAAGTCGCTGGTAAGCGACCCCGGCCGGTGGGTGAAGACGCCGTGTTTCGACTGCCCATGGTTGGCGTCGAGGGCGCGCATACCTCCTACGAGAACGGTCATCTCGGGCGCGGTCAGCCGCAGGAGGTTGGCCTTGTCCAGCAGGCGCGTTTCGGGCGACAGATGGTCACCCGCTTGCATGTAGTTCCGGAACCCATCGGCGACCGGTTCCAGCACGCTGAATGATTCCGAGTCCGTCATCTCCTGCGTCGCGTCCGTGCGGCCGGGCGTGAACGCGACGGTGACGTTGTGCCCTCCGTTCCGGGCCGCCTGCTCCACGGCGGCGCATCCGCCCAGAACAATGAGGTCCGCCAGCGAGACTCCTTTACCTCCGGATTGGGACCGGTTGAAATCCTGCTGGACCTGCCCGAGGGTTTTCAGCGCCGTGGCGAGCCGGTCCGGCTCGTTGGATTCCCAGTCCTTCTGCGGCGCGAGGCGGATCCGCGCTCCGTTCGCGCCGCCGCGCTTGTCCGTTCCGCGGAAGCTGGCCGCGGCGTTCCAGGCGGTGGAGACCAGCTCCGGGATGGTGAGGCCGGAGGCGAGAAGCGTTCGCTTGAAGGCCGCGATGTCCTCTTCCCCGATCAGCGCGTGATCGACGTCCGGAACGGGGTCCTGCCATAGCAGCGGCTCCGGAACGAACGGGCCAAGATAGCGCGAACGGGGACCCATGTCGCGGTGAAGCAGCTTGAACCACGCTCTGGCGAAGGCGTCAGCGAGCTGGTCCGGGTTCTCATGGAAGCGCTTCGCGATTGGCCCATAGATCGGATCCTCTCTCAGCGCCAGATCCGTCGTGAACATGACCGGCGCGTGCCGCGTCGACGGGTCATGGGCATCCGGTACGGTACCCTGCGCCTCGGGATTCTTTGGCGTCCACTGCTTCGCGCCGGCAGGGCTGGTGGTCAGCTCCCACTCGTACTTGAACAGGTTTTCCAGGAAACCGTTGTCCCATTTGGTCGGATTGTTGGTCCATGCGCCCTCGAGTCCGCTTGTGATCGTGTCCTGGCCCTTGCCGCTGCCAAAGCTGTTCTTCCAGCCGAGGCCCTGCTCCTCGATGGGAGCGGCCTCGGGTTCCGGGCCGACGTGCTCGGTTGCGGGTGCGGCGCCATGCGCCTTACCGAATGTGTGGCCGCCGACGATGAGCGCGAGAGTCTCCTCGTCGTTCATTGCCATGCGCCCGAAGGTATCCCGGATGTCCCTGGCGGCCACCAGGGGATCGGGAGTGCCCCCGGGCCCTTCGGGATTCACGTAGATCAATCCCATCTGCACGTTTGCCAGCGGTTTGGCGAGCTCGCGATCGCCGCTGTAGCGCTCGTCTCCCAGCCAGGTGTCCTCCGGGCCCCAGAAGATATCCTCCGGCTCCCATACGTCGCGCCGGCCGAAGCCGAAGCCGAACGTCTTCAACCCCATCGACTCGATGGCGACATTGCCGGCGAAGAGCAGCAGATCGGCCCAGGATATCTTCCGGCCATACTTCCGTTTGATCGGCCAGAGCAGCCGGCGCGCCTTATCCAGGCTCGCGTTGTCGGGCCAGCTATTGAGAGGCGCAAACCGCTGCTGGCCATCTCCGCCGCCGCCGCGGCCGTCTTCGATGCGGTAGGTCCCCGCGGCATGCCAGGACATGCGGATGAAGAGGGGACCGTAGTGGCCGTAGTCGGCCGGCCACCAGTCCTGGGACGTGGTCATAAGCTCGACGAGGTCCTGCCGCAGCGCGTCGATGTCGAGGGATTTGAACTGTTCGGCGTAGTCGAAGTCCTCTTCCATCGGATTCGACAGATGGGAGTGGTGGTGGAGAACCGAGAGGTCGAGCTGATTCGGCCACCAGTCCTTGTTCGTCCTCGGCCTGGCCCGCTTCGGAGTTGGAGACGGGATTGAAGGGTTCTCGCTTTCGCTGACGCTTGTGGTGTGGTCCTTATCTGGCACGTCGATCTATCTCCTTTCGGAAAGCCTCGCAGGATGCTGACGGTTCCCGCCAGCTCGCCGCCTCCGCGCGTGAGTGTAAACGAGGCGCGAATTTGTCCCCAGTCTTGAGAGAAACGACTTTTCGTTCCTGCCGACGGACTATGAACTGCGCCACATTGTCGCGGCGAGAAGAGAACCCGGGACATCGCGCAGGTCGCGCACGGCTCCGCCCCTTCCCGCGGGCACATCGAGCACACAGGAGGCGGACTCGTCAAAGGTCCTCTGGCTGACAGTGGGGACACAGGCCCCAGAAAATCACTTCCGCCTCCTGCACGACGAATCCATGCGTAGTGGAGGGCTCCAGACAGGGCGCGTCGCCGACGGCGCAGTCCACGTCGGCAATCACGCCGCAGCTGCGGCAGACGATGTGATGGTGGTTGTCTCCGACCCTCGCTTCAAAGCAGGCCGGATGGCCGGAGGGCTGGATGCGCCGGACGAG
>Ga0068855_100005520_pt1 | contig 15434 bp, 14 predicted proteins | sample KBSCornC52_FD_66592 | JGI IMG/M metagenome (GOLD analysis project Ga0068855, IMG submission 66592) | Corn rhizosphere microbial communities from Kellogg Biological Station, Michigan, USA - KBS Corn C5-2 | ecosystem: Host-associated > Plants > Roots > Rhizosphere > Soil ...
GGTTGCTGCGGCTCGCGTGGTTGCTGCGGCTCGCGTGGTTGCTGCGGCTCGCGTGGTTGCTGCGGCTCGCGCATGGGCGCCGCGTCGTGCCGGGCTTCCTCGCGCCGGCTTTCCTCGTGCGGCGCCGCCTCGATCGCCGGTTGCGGCTCTGCTTCGGCACGGGCGACGATGCCGGCTTCCCTCGGCGCGCGCTCGCCCTGCTCGCCTCGATCGCCGCCGCGTCCCCGCCGGCGCCGACGGCGACCGTGCGTGCCTTCCTCGTTCTCCGCGGCCGCGTGTGCCCCGGGAATCGAGGGGGCTGCCTCGCTGCGCGCGACATCCTCGGCTGCGTCGCCACGCGCGGCTTCGGCCGCACGCGGCGGCCGCTGCGACTGGCGCGCCTCGCGGGATTCACGCGGTTCACGCGGCTCTCGTACCTCGCGGGGCTCTCGTGCTTCGCGCGGCTCTCGTACCTCGCGCGGCTCACGCGGTTCTCGTACCTCGCGCGGCTCGCGTCCCTCGCGCGGCGGTCGAGCCTCGCGGGGCTCCCGCGCCTCACGGCCTTCGCGCGGCTCTCGTCCTTCGCGCGCTTCGCGGGGCTCCCCGCGCGCTTCACCGCGCGGCGGCTGGCCGTCGCGTTGCTGCTGGCGCGGCTCGCCGCGACGCGCTTCCCCGCGTCCTTCGCCGTGGCGCTGCTCTCCACGCCGGCCGTCGCGCCGTCCTTCCTGGCGCTCGCCGCGGCCGCGCTGCTGTCGCTGCCCGTCGCGCGAGGGCTTGCGCTCCTCGAGCGCGGGCGTCTGCGCCGCCGCGGTTCTCACCGGAGCGGCAGCCTCCGGCTCGGCGGGCTTGCGCAACCAGCCGAACAGGCGATCGAGGAGGCCGCCGTGCTTGTCTTCGTGCGCCGCGCCGGCCGCGAGCGGCGCTTGCGGCGCCGGTCGCGCCGAGACGATGGGTGCCTCGATGGAGATGGGGGCCGGCTGGTCGGGCCGGATGCCCTTCACCAGCGGCTCGGGACGCGGCGCGCGCGGCTCCGGCGCCTTCGTCGGGAGTCCCACCGGTTCCTCGTCGGGAACCGACACCAGCTCGTAGCTCGGCGTCTGCACGTCGAGCAGCGGCGAATCGTGCCGCAGGCGCTCCACGTGGTAGTTCGGAGTCTGCAGGCCCGGATTGGGGATGAGCAGGACGTGCACCTTGAGGCGCGCCTCGATCGCGAAGATCTCGGAGCGCTTCTCGTTGAGGAGGTAGGTGGCGACATCGACGGGCACCTGGGCATGGATCGCCGCGGTGTTCTCCTTCATCGCCTCCTCCTGCAGGATGCGCAGGACATGGAGCGCGGTGGAGGCGGTGTCGCGGATGTAGCCCGTCCCATGGCAGCGCGGGCAGGGAGAGTGGGTCGTCTCCTCGAGCGAGGGCTGCAGGCGCTGGCGCGAGAGCTCGAGCAGTCCGAAGCGCGAGATCTTGCCCACCTGCACCCGCGCGCGATCGTGGCGCAGCGCGTCGCGCAGGCGGTTCTCCACCTCGCGCTGGTTCTTCGCGCTCTCCATGTCGATGAAGTCGATCACGATGAGGCCGCCCAGGTCGCGCAGGCGCAGCTGCCGGGCGACCTCGTCGGCCGCCTCCAGGTTGGTGTTGAACGCGGTCTGCTCGATGTCGTGGCCGCGCGTCGCTCGCGCGCTGTTCACGTCGATCGCGACCAGCGCCTCGGTGTGGTCGATCACGATCGCACCGCCCGAGGGCAGCGTCACGTCGCGCCGGTACGCGCTCTCGATCTGGTGCTCGATCTGGAAGCGCGAGAAGAGCGGGATGTCGTCCTTGTAGAGCTTCACCTTGTGCACGTTGGCCGGCATCACGGTGCTCATGAACGAGAGCGCCTGCTCGTGGATCGCGAGCGTGTCGACGAGGATCTCGCCGATGTCGGGCTGGAAGAGGTCGCGGATGGCGCGCACGACGAGGCTCGACTCGAGGTAGATGAGGCAGGGCGCCTTCTCTTCCTCGGCGGCCTTCTCGATCGCGTTCCACAGCTGCAGCAGGTAGTTCAAGTCCCACTGCAGCTCCTCGACGCTGCGGCCGATGCCCGCGGTGCGCGCGATGAGGCTCATGCCGTCGGGCACCTGGAGCTGGTCCATCACCTCGCGCAGCTCGTTCCTCTCCTCGCCCTCGACGCGGCGCGAGACGCCGCCGCCGCGCGGATTGTTCGGCATGAGGACGAGGTAGCGTCCCGCGAGCGAGATGTACGTGGTGAGGGCGGCGCCCTTGTTGCCGCGCTCGTCCTTGTCCACCTGCACGATGAGCTCGCTGCCCACCTTGAGGTGGGTCGCCATCTTCGAACGGCCGAACTCGCCGCCGTCGGCGTTCACCATGTACTGCTTGGCGATTTCCTTGAAGGGAAGGAAGCCGTGGCGTTCCGCGCCGTAGTCGACGAAGACCGCCTCGAGGGAGGGTTCTACGCGGGTGATGAGCCCCTTGTAGATGTTGCTCTTGCGTTGTTCCTTGCCGGCGGACTCGATGTCGAGGTCGACCAGCTTCTGCCCGTCGACGATCGCGACCCGGAGTTCCTCCGCCTGGGTCGCATTGAACAGCATGCGCTTCATTTTCTGCATTCTCCCGCGCTCGAAACACGGAAGAGGGCCCAAGCGTTGGCGGGCCCGGGCGACGAGTCAGCTCAGAAGTCGATTCTTGGAGGCGTCACTGGAGGTGAGCGGAGAAGGGACGATTTCTGGTTTTGTTCGTCTGGCTCCTGCGGGCCTTGGCGCGCAGGGGCGTGGAATGTGGTGCGTCGAGCGCGTGTGATTCGTTTACCATCGCTGCTTGGTCTCGCAGGCGAGCGACGTTGGCCTGCCCGGGCGCCGCATCGCGGACGCCCTCCTTGCGAAGCCGATTTCCGGGAGCGCGAATCCAAATGCTCCGGCTTGGAAATCAACTAGATATAGTATATACGCGGATGGCGACCGAAGGCAAAGCGGCGCATGGCGCCGCCCCGGCGGTGCGCTGGATCGACGTGGCCGAGGACGAGGCCGGGCAGCGCATCGACAACTACCTGATCGCGCGCCTGAAGGGCGTGCCGAAGAGCCGCATCTACCGGATCCTGCGCAGCGGCGAGGTGCGCGTGAACAGCCGCCGCGTGCAGGCGTCGGACCGGGTGGCCGCCGGCGACCGCATCCGCATCCCGCCGGTGCGCGTCGCCGAGCGCGGCGAGGCGGTCCCCGCGCCCCATTTCCGGCTTCCGATCCTGCACGAGGACGAGTGGATCCTCGCGATCGACAAGCCCGCCGGCCTCGCCGTGCACGGCGGCAGCGGCGTGGCGCACGGCGTGATCGAGTCGTTGCGCTCGATGCGGCCGGAAGCGCGCTTCCTCGAGCTCGTCCATCGGCTCGATCGCGACACGTCGGGCGTGTTGCTCGTGGCGAAGAAGCGCTCCGCGCTCACGGCGCTGCACGAGATGATGCGCACGCACTCGATGGACAAGCGCTACCTCGTCGGGGTGAAGGGACGGTTCCGCAACGAACGCCAGCACGTGCGTCTCGCGCTCGCCACGCGCGCCTCGGGCGAAGGCGGCAAGCGTGTGTCCGTGTCGGAGGATGGCCAGGCGGCGGAAACCATGCTGCGGCGAATCTCGCGCGGCGCGGAAACGAGCTACCTCGAGGCCCGGCTCCTCACCGGCCGCACGCACCAGATCCGCGTGCACCTCGCGCACCTCGGGCACCCCGTGCTCGGCGACGAGCGCTACGGCGACTTCGAGCTGAACCGGCGCCTGCGCAAGGACGGACTCAAGCGCATGTTCCTGCATGCGGCCTCGCTCTCGTTCACGCACCCGGCGACGGGCGAACCGGTGACGCTGCGCGCGCCGCTTCCCGCGGACCTCGCGCGCTTCCGCGATCGCTTCATGGCGGACCCCGCGCCGTGAGCCGCTACGACCTCGTCGTCTTCGACTGGGACGGAACGCTCATGGATTCCACGCGGCTCATCGCTTCGTGCCTCCAGGAGGCGTGCCGCGACGTCGGAGCGCCCGTGCCCAGCGAGTCCGACGCGCTCTTCGTGATCGGGCTGAACCTCGCGGACACGTTGCGCCGCGTAGCGCCCGGGCTCGACGCAGACGGGCAGCGGCAACTCGCCGAGCGCTATCGCCACCATTTCCTCGCGCGCGAGCACGAGGCGCCGCTCTACGCGGGGGTGCGCGACATGCTCCAGGAGCTGCACGCGAGCGGAAAGCGGCTCGCGGTGGCCACCGGCAAGGCGCGCCGCGGGCTCGAGCGAGCGCTCGACTCGACGGGGCTGCGCGCGTGGTTCGAGGCGACGCGCTGCGCCGACGAGGGATTCGCGAAGCCCCATCCGGACATGCTGCTCATGCTGCTCGACATCACGGGCGTCGAGCCGCATCGCGCGGTGATGGTCGGGGACACCACGCACGACCTGGAGCTCGCGGCCAACGCGGGCGTCGATGCGCTCGCCGTTTGCTACGGCGCGCATCCCGGGGAACTGCTCGCGACGCGGCCCGCCGTGGGGCGCTGCACGAGCGTCGCGGACCTGCGCTCATGGCTCAAGACGAACGCGTGATCTGCGATTCGGCCGCGCTCGCGGAGGGCGGCACCGGCGTGCGCTTCGCGCTGGGCGAGGGCGAGCGCGCGCCGACGGGATTCGCGATCCGCTACGCCGGATGCGCGCATGCGTTCGTCAACCGATGCCCGCACATGGGCACCGAGCTCGACTGGCAGCCGGGCGAGTTTTTCGAGATGTCCGGGGTATACTTGGTGTGCGCAACGCACGGTGCGTTATTCCAGCCGGCCACCGGTTTCTGCGTGGCGGGCCCGTGCAAGGGCGCCTCCCTCGAGGTCCTGCGCACGCGCGAGCAAAACGGCCGGGTGTTGCTCCTCAACCCTTCGGAGCCGGCCCGCGCGCCGGATGAAACGCGATGACCGATCCCACGCCGACGCCGCCCCAATGGGAACGCGCCGTCCTCGAGCGTGTCGCCCTGCGCGCGCTCGACGAGCAGCGCCGCGCGCGGCAATGGAGCGCCCTCTTCAAGTTGTTGTGGCTCATCTTCGCCTTCCTCGTCCTCGCCGCGTGGATGGGGTGGATCGGCCGCGGCGAGAAGGATTCGGTGGTGAGCGGCCGCCACACGGCGGTGGTCGACCTCGAAGGCGTCATCGCGCCGGAAGGCAAGGCCTCGGCGGAGCGCATCATCCGCGGCCTCGATCGCGCTTTCAAGGATCCCGACACCAAGGGCGTGGTGCTGCGCATCAACAGTCCCGGCGGAAGCCCGGTGCAGGCGGGCTACATCTACGACGAGATGAAGCGCCTGCGCAGCAAGTATCCGCGGATCCCGCTCTACGCGGTGGTCGAGGACATCTGCGCCTCCGGCGGCTACTACGTCGCCGCGGGAGCCGACCGCATCTACGTCGACAAGGCGAGCCTCGTGGGCTCCATCGGCGTGATCATCGACAGCTTCGGGTTCACCGGCGCGATGGAGAAGCTCGGCATCGAGCGGCGTGCGTACACCGCCGGCGAGAACAAGGATTTCCTCGACCCGTTCGCGCCCGAGAAGCCGGAGCAGCGCGAGCAGGCGCAGAAGATGCTCGAGGAGATCCACCAGCAGTTCATCAAGGCGGTGCGCGACGGCCGCGGCTCGCGCCTCAAGGAATCCCCGGAGATCTTCTCGGGACTCGTGTGGACCGGAGCGCGCAGCGTGGACCTCGGGCTCGCGGACGCCTTCGGCAGCGCCGAGTCGGTCGCGCGCGACGTGATCAAGGCGGAGAGGATCGTCGACTACACGCCCGAGGAGAGCGTCTTCGACACGCTCTCGAGGCGGCTCGGCACCACCTTCGGCGGGGCGTTCGGCCGCGCTGCGGCCTCGGCCGCCCTGCGCGGCGCCGCGCAGCAGCTGCACTAGACGCGTGAGCGCCGTCGCACAGGGCGGGCCCCGCACCGACCTCGACCTCGCGCGCGAGGCTTTCGACCGCACGGCGGTGGGCCTCGCGGTCATCACGCCCGACGGCATCTTCCGGCAGGTGAATCCGGCGTTCTGCAGGATCACCGGCTACGCTCGCGAGGAGCTGGAGGGCCGGCGCTTCTCGGCCATCACCCATCCCGAGGACCTCGCGCGCGACGAAGAGGCGCTCGCCGGCTTGCGCTCGGGCATCGAGCTGCCGAGCACGATGGACAAGCGCTACGTGCGCAAGGACGGCTCGGAGGTCTGGGTGCGCCGCAGCGCCGCGACGGTGCGCGATCCGAACGGCGAGGTGCGCCTCCTGATCGGCGCATTCGTCGACCTCACCGAGCAGCGCAACCAGGACCGGCAGCTCCACCAGGCGCACGCGTTCCTGCGCGCGATCGTCGAGACCTCGCCGATCGCGATCTACACGACCGATCGCGAGGGGCTCGTCACCTTCTGGAACTCGGCGGCCGAGCGCACGTTCGGCTTCTCCGCCGAGCAGGCGGTGGGGCGGCTCGCCCCCTTCATTCCGCCCGACCGCGGCGACGAGTCGCGCGCCCTGGGCGCGCGGGTGCTCGCGGGCGAGGTGCTCGACGGCCTGCGCCTCGAGCGCGTGCGCGCCGACGGCAGCGCCATCGTGATTCGCAGCTCGGTGGCGCCCCTGCGCGACGACGAGGATCGAGTGGTCGGCGTGCTGATCGCGTGCGTGGACATCACCGAGGCGCAGCGCACCGCCGAGGAACTCGAGCGGCACCTGCACTTCACGCGCGCGCTGATCGACGCCATTCCGAACCCGGTCTACTTCAAGGACCGCGAGGGGCGCTATCGCGTGCACAACCGCGCGTGGGCCGAGCTCTTCGGCGGAGGCGAGAACTGGATCGGCAAGACGGTCCACGACATGTATCCGGCGCCGATCGCGCAGGCGCACGACGACCGCGACCGGGAGCTTTTCTCGCGCCCCTCGTCGACGACCTACGAGCTGCTCATGCCCACCGCGCTCGGCGAGACGCGCCAGATGCTCTACAACAAGGTGAGCTTCGTCGACCGCAAGGGCGAGGTGGCCGGGCTCATCGGCGTGGTGACCGACGTGACGCGCTACAAGGAGACCGAGCGCGCGCTCGAGGCGAGCGAGGCGCGCTTCCGCGTGCTCACCGAGAGCTCGCTCGACCTCATCTCGGTGATGGATGGCGACGGGACGCTGCGCTACCAGAGCGGCGCGCTGAGGAGCCTGCTGGGCTACGACCCGATGGAGACGCTCGGCAAGAACGTGTTCGAGCTGGTGCACCGCGACGACGCGGAGCATTTCCGCGCCGCGATGCGGCGCATCATCGAGACGCGCCATTCGACCTCGCCCGTGGAGCTGCGCTTCCGGCACCGCGACGGGGCCTGGCGCACGTTCGAGTCGCTCGGCACCAATTGCCTGGACAACCCGCACATCCACGGCGTGGTGTTCAACTCGCGCGACGTCACCGACCGCAAGGTGATCCAGCAGCGCATCCAGCACCTCGCCTACCACGACAACCTCACCGGGCTGCCGAACCGCTCGCTGCTGCAGGACCGCCTCGCCCACGCGATCGCGCGCGCCGAGCGCTCGCATCGCAAGGTCGCCGTACTCTTCATCGACCTCGACAACTTCAAGAACATCAACGACACCCTCGGGCACGACGTGGGCGACGAGCTGCTGCGCCAGGTGTCGCGCCGGCTCTCCGACTGCGTGCGCGTCGAGGACACCATCGCGCGCCAGGGCGGCGACGAGTTCATCGTGCTGCTCGACAGCCTCGAGGACGGGCGCGGCGCATCGCTCGTCGCGCAGAAGGTGCTGAACGGCCTGAGGCTCCCGTTCGCCCTCGGCGCGACCGAGCAGCACGTGAGCGCCTCGGTCGGGATCGCGCTCTATCCCGAGGACGGGCGCGACGCGCAGACGCTCATGAAGAACGCCGACACGGCGATGTTCCACGGCAAGAGCCTGGGCAAGAACACGTACCAGTTCTTCACCTCGCAGATGAACATCGCGGTGAAGCGGCGCATGACGCTCGAATCGGCGCTGCGCCGCGCGGTGATGCAGAAGGACTTCGTGCTGCACTACCAGCCGCAAATCGACCTCGAGACCGGCGAGGTGATCGCCGTCGAGGCGCTGGTGCGCTGGAAGACCGAGGATAGCGGCACCGTGATGCCGGGCGACTTCATCCCCCTCGCCGAGGAGACCGGGCTCATCAACGAGATCGGCGAATGGGTGCTGCGCGAAGGCTGCCGCCAGGCGAAGGAATGGCAGGAGCAGGGCCTGCCGCCGCGGCGCATGGCGGTGAACCTTTCGGCGCGCCAGTTCGCCGACCGCGGCTTCTTCGACATGGTGACGCGCGTGCTGGCCGACACCCGCCTCGATCCCTCGTGCCTCGAGCTCGAGATCACGGAGAGCCAGGTGATGCGCCAGACCGAGGGCGTCATGACGCTCTTGAACCGCCTCTCGAAGATGGGCGTGCAGCTCGCGATCGACGACTTCGGCACCGGCTACTCGAGCCTCTCGTACCTCAAGCGCCTGCCGATCCAGAAGCTCAAGATCGACCAATCCTTCATCCGCGACATCACCGTCGACCCCAACGACACGGCGATCGTCGTGGCGATCATCAACATGGCGAGGAGCCTCGACCTCGAGACGATCGCCGAAGGCGTGGAGACCGCGGGTCAGCTCGCGTTGCTGCGCTCGAAGGGGTGCCGGATCGGGCAGGGGTTCTACTTCTCGGCGCCGATGCGGGCCGAGGCGCTGTATCCGCTTCTGCGCACCAACAATTTATATACAGCCGCGGAGTAGAAGAAGCGGGAACGGTGTTGGAGCGGACGCACGGCGCCGCTCAACACCGGCAGGCAAGCCTGGCTGCGCGCTCAGGCAAGCAGGAGGAATATCGCCGGCCGCTTGCCGATCGCTGCGCCGGGGCGCCCCTTCCAGTCCTCGACCCGGGCGCTGCGAATCCATTCGGTCGGCCCGGTGAGATCCGCGGCGACGCAAAGGCGCGTCTCGCCCTTGCAAGCCTGCAGCGCGTCGGCGAGCAGTGCGTCGTTGCGGTACGGCGTCTCGATGAAGATCTGGGTCTCGCGATCGCGCGCGGAATCGCGCTCGATTTCGCCCAGCCGCTTGCGGCGCGCGGCGGCGTCGACGGGAAGATAGCCGAGGAAGCGGAAGCGCTGGCCCTCGAGGCCGCTCGCCATGAGCGCGAGCAGGATCGACGAAGGGCCCACCAGCGGGACGACGGCGATCCCGCGCGCGTGCGCCGCGGCGACGAGGAGGGCTCCGGGATCGGCCACCGCGGGGACTCCGGCTTCCGAGAGCAGCCCGACATCGCGTCCTTCGAGCAGCGGCGCGAGCAGCGCCGGCACGGCGGCCGGCGGCGTGTGCTCGTCGAGCTCCTCGAACCGCAGCTCGCGCATCGGCTTCGGATGGCCGCATGCCGCGACGTAGCGCCGCGCCGATCGCGCATCCTCGACCACGAAGCATTCGAGCGCGCGCAGACGTTCGAGCGCCTTCGCCGGGAGGATCGCCTCCGGGCTCGTGCCTTCGGAGAGCCATGCGGGTACGAGGAAGAGCGTGCCGCTCGCCATCACGGAACCTCGAAGCCTTCGGCGCGCAGGATCTCGGCGAGCGCGATCAGGGGCAGGCCGACGAGGGCGGTCGGATCGTCGCCGCCGAGCCGCGCGAGGAGACTGATGCCGAGCCCTTCGCTCTTGGCGCTTCCCGCGCAATCGAGGGCCGGCTCGCGCTCGAGGTAGCGGTCGATCTCCGCGTCGCTCAACGCACGGAAGGCGACCTCGGTCGTGACGAGCCTCTCGTGCTGCTTTGCCATCGCCGCGTGCGCGACGCACAGCGCCGTGTGGAAGAGCACGGTCCTCGCGCTCAACTCACGCAGCTGCCGGCGTGCGTTTTCCAGCGTGCCGGGCTTGCTCACGGCGCGTCCGTCGACGTCCGCCACCTGGTCGGAGCCGATCACCCAGGCATCGGGCCAACGGGCTTGCGCGGCGCGCGCCTTCGCGCGCGCGAGCCGTGCTGCCGTCGCGGCCGGCGCTTCGCCCGGCAGGGCCGCCTCGTCGAGGTCGGGCGACCAGCATTCGAAGCGCAGCCCGAGGCGGTCGAGGAGCTCCCGGCGATACCGTGAGCCGGAAGCAAGTACGATGAAATGTGGTGTCAAAACAGTCTGTTGTCTGTAATAGTTAATGTGATCTCTGAATACGATTCTGCTATAATCGCCCGATGTCCGAAGACCTCCTCATCCATCCCGAGCGGCTGACTTCCAAGCCGCATGTCTGGGACGGCGTGTTCAAGCCTGGCGAGCTCGAGCGGCTCGAGGATTCCCTCGCCGGTCCCGAAGGCGAGCTTCGCTATCGCATCACGGCGGGGCTGGACCGGCAGCGTCGCAAGGTGGTGTCGTGTATAATCAATGGCTTCGTTTTTCTCATGTGCCAGGCGAGCCTCGAAGCCTTCCGGCACGAGATCTCGATCTCGGAGCGCCTCGTCCTCGTCGATAGCGAGGCGGAGCTCCCGCCGATCGAGGAGGAAAGCGATGCGGAAGATTACCTCGTCGCCGATGAGCCGCTCGACATCCGCGACCTGGTCGAGGATGCGGTGCTGCTCTCCCTGCCGATGGTGCCACGCAAGCCGGGCCTGGGGGAGGCCCCGGGAGGACGCGAGGGCGATTCCCGCGAGCCGTCGCCCTTCGCGGCGCTCGCGGCGCTCAAGCGCAAGAAATGACGATCCGGGCCTTCCCGTAGCGAGGGAAAGGCCCCTTCAGGAGAAATACATGGCCGTTCAACAGAACAAGAAGTCGCCGTCGAAACGCGGCATGCATCGCGCGCACGACCATCTCGGCAATCCGCCGACCGCCGTCGAGCCCACCACGGGCGAGACGCACCTGCGCCACCATATCTCGCCGTCGGGCTACTACCGCGGCAAGAAGGTCATCCAGGCCAAGGATTGAGCGCCGCGCCGCCCGTCGGGGCGCGCGCATTGCCTTCATGACGACCGTCATCGCCGTCGATGCGATGGGCGGGGACCACGGGCCGCCGGTCACCGTGCCCGCATGCCTGGACTTCCTCGCCGGGCATCCCGGCTTCGAGCTACTCCTCGTGGGTCTCGCGAAGCCGATCGAGCATGAGCTCGCGCGTGCCCACGCCAAGGGCCGGGCCGGCATCTCGCTCGTTGCCGCGAGCGAGGTCGTCGAGATGCACGAGGACGTGCGCACCGCGATCCGCACCAAGAAGGATTCGTCGATGCGCGTCGCGATCGACCTCGTGAAGGAAGGCCGCGCGCAGGCGTGCGTGAGCGCGGGCAACACCGGCGCGCTCATGGGAACCGCGAAGTTCGTGCTGAAGACCATGGCCGGCATCGACCGGCCGGCGATCTGCGCCGTGCTGCCGACGCGCACCGGCGGCCAGGTGTACGCGCTCGACATGGGCGCCAACGCCGATTGCACGCCCGAGAACCTGGTGCAGTTCGCGATCATGGGATCGACGCTCGTGAAGGCGGTGGAGGGCAAGGAGCGGCCCACGGTCGGCTTGCTCAACATCGGCGCCGAGGAGATGAAGGGCAACGAGGTCGTGAAGAAGGCAGCGGAGCTGCTGCGCGCGAGCCCGGTGAACTTCCACGGCAACGTCGAGGGCGACGACCTCTACCGCGGCACCACCGACGTGGTGGTCTGCGACGGCTTCGTGGGCAACGTCGCGCTCAAGACCTCGGAAGGGCTCGCCCGCATGCTGGGCGACTTCCTCAAGGAGGAATACACGCGCGGCCCCTTCGCGCGCCTCGCGGCCCTCGTTTCCTGGCCGGTGATCCGCCGCTTCCGCCGGCGCGTCGACCACCGGCGCTACAACGGCGCGGCGCTGCTCGGGTTGCGCGGCATCGTGGTGAAGAGCCACGGGTCGGCCGACCGCCTCGCGTTCGCCACCGCCATCGAGCGCGCGGCGAACGAGGCGAGCCACGGCCTGCTCGAGCGCATCGGCGCGGAGATCGCGGCGCTCGCACCCGGGCAGCAGGCACCGCCCTCCGCGGAGCAGGCCGCATGACGGTCCGTTCGCGCATCACGGGCACCGGCAGCTACCTTCCGGAAAAGATCCTCACCAACAAAGACCTGGAGTCCATCGTCGACACGAGCGACGAGTGGATCGTCGCGCGCACCGGCATCCGCGAGCGCCACGTCGCCGCCGAGGGCGAGTTCACGAGCGACCTCGCGCTGCACGCGTGCCGCAACGCGCTCGCCGCCGCGGGGCGCGGGGTCGACGACGTCGACCTCATCGTGGTCGCCACCTCCACGCCCGACATGGTGTTCCCCTCGAGCGCGTGCCTGCTGCAGGGAAAGCTCGGCGTCACGCGCGGCGCGGCCTTCGACCTGCAGGCCGTATGCTCGGGATTCGTGTACGCGCTCGCGACCGCCGACCTCTTCATCCGATCCGGCGCGTATCGCTGCGCGCTCGTGGTGGGCGCGGAAGTCTTCTCGCGCATCCTCGACTGGAAGGATCGCGCGACGTGCGTGCTGTTCGGCGACGGCGCCGGCGCCGTCGTGCTCGAGGCTTCCGGAGAGCCGGGCATCCTTTCCAGCCACCTGCACGCCGACGGCCGGTATGCGGGCATCCTCAACACGCCGGGCCACGTCTGCGGCGGCGCGGTGCAGGGCGATCCGACGCTCAAGATGGACGGTGCGGCCGTCTTCAAGCTCGCCGTGCGCGTGCTCGAGGAAAACGCGCTCGAGGCGCTCGCCGCCAACGGCCTTTCGATCGCCGACGTCGACGCCTACATCGCGCACCAGGCCAACGTGCGCATCCTCTCCCACGTCGCGAAGAAGCTCGGCATCCCGGATTCGCGCTGCGTGGTCACGGTCGATGTCCATGCCAATACCTCGGCCGCCTCCGTGCCGCTCGCGCTCGATGTCGCCGTCCGCGACGGGCGCGTGAAGCGCGGCGACACCGTGCTGCTGCAGGGCGTGGGCGGCGGCTTCACCTGGGGCTCCGTGCTCCTGCGCTACTGACCTCGATCCATGACGCTCGCCATCGTATTCCCCGGACAAGGCTCGCAATCGGTCGGCATGATGAAGGGATTGGCCGCCGAGCCGGTGGTGGAATCCACTTTCCGCGAGGCGAGCCTGCTCGCCCACGTCGATTACTGGGCGATGGTGAACGAGGGGCCGGCGGAAGCGCTCAACCAGACCGTCAACACGCAGCCGCTCATGCTGGTCGCGGGCGTGGCGTGCTGGCGCGCATGGCGCGCGAAGGGCGGCCCGATGCCCGCCTGGTTCGCGGGGCACAGCCTGGGCGAGTACACGGCGCTGGTCGCGGCCGGCGCGCTCGACTTCGAGGAAGCGGTGCCGCTCGTGCGCCTGCGTGCGCAGGCGATGCAGGAGGCGGTGCCGGAAGGCACCGGCGGCATCGCCGCGATCCTCGGGCTCGACGACGCGCGGCTCGCGGAGCTCTGCGAGAAGTCGGCCGAGGGCGAAGTCGTGGAGCCCGCCAACCTGAATTCGCCCGGACAGGTGGTGATCGCGGGACATCGCGGCGCCGTCGAGCGCGCCATGGCGCTCGCCAAGGAAATGGGGGCGAAGCGCGCGGTGATGCTGCCGATGAGCGCGCCGTCCCATTGCAGCCTGATGAAGCCGGCGGCCGAGCGGCTGCGCGCACGCCTGGAGCAGGTGAATCTGCGCGCGCCTACGGTGCCGGTCGTGCACAACCGCTTCGTCGAGGCGTTCACCGACCCGCAACGCATCCGGCAAGCGCTCGTGGAGCAGCTCGATCATCCGGTGCGCTGGATCGAGACGGTGCGCTTCCTCGCCGCTCACGGCGCGACGCGCATCGTCGAATGCGCGCCGGGCAAGGTGCTCGCCGGGCTCGTGAAGCGCATCGCGCCGGATGTCGAGATCCTGGCGGTCGCCGATTCCGCGGCGCTCGAGGCGGCGATCGCGAAGGAGGGCGCATGCTGAAGGAACAGGTCGCGATCGTCACCGGCGCCTCGCGCGGCATCGGCGAGGCGATCCTGGAATCGCTCGCGCGCGCCGGCGCGACGGTGGTCGGCACCTCCACATCGGACCAGGGCGCCGCGGGCATCTCGGCGAAGCTCGCCGCGATCGGCGCGAAGGGCGCGGGCAAGGTGCTCGACGTGCGCGACGTCGCGCGTTGCGCGGCGCTGGTGGACGAGGTGCAGGCCGAGTTCGGCCCGGTCGCGATTCTCGTGAACAACGCCGGCATCACGCGCGACAACCTGCTCGCGCGCATGAAGGACGAGGAGTGGGACGAGATCCAGGCGACGAACCTCAAGTCGGTGTTCGCGATGTCGCGTGCGGTGCTGCGCGGGATGATGAAGGCGCGCGCGGGCCGCATCGTGAACGTGACCTCGGTGGTCGGGTTCACCGGCAATGCCGGACAGGCGAATTACGCCGCGGCGAAGGCGGGCATCGTGGGCTTCTCCAAGTCGCTCGCGCGCGAGGTGGGCAGCCGCAACATCACGGTGAACTGCGTCGCTCCCGGGTTCATCGAGACCGACATGACCCGCTCGCTTTCCGAGGAGCAGGCGCGCAAGCTGGTCGAAAACGTGCCGCTCGGGCGCCTGGGGCGCGTCGAGGACGTGGCCCAGGCGGTGCTCTACCTGTGCTCGCCGGGCGCCTCCTACGTGACGGGCGCCACCCTGCACGTGAACGGCGGAATGTACATGGATTGACCCTCGGTCATGGGTCGGAAACGCTGCTCCCGTATGGTAGAATTGCTCGTTTTTTTGCCGCACCATGAGTCTTTTGCCGCAACACAAATCAGAAATCCGCTTGGAGGAAGTCGATGGACAACATTGAAGCCCGCGTGAAGAAGATCGTCGCCGAGCAGCTCGGGGTGGCCGAGGCCGACATCAAGAACGAGTCTTCGTTCGTCGAAGACCTCGGCGCGGACTCCCTCGACAACGTGGAGCTCGTGATGGCGCTCGAGGAGGAGTTCGAGTGCGAGATCCCGGACGAGGAGGCGGAGAAGATCACCAACGTCCAGCAGGCCATCGACTACGTCAAGGCCCACGTCAAGCAATAGTCCCCGCAAGATCCGCGGCGCGCGCGGCGGCATCGCGCAAGCGTCCCGCTCCCGCGAGCAGCCGCGCCTTCCCCATGTCGAAGCGTAGAGTCGTCGTAACGGGCCTCGGCCTCGTCTCGCCGGTCGGCAACACCGTCGCGCAAGCCTGGGAGAACCTGGTGAGCGGCGTGACCGGAGTCGGTCCCATCACCCGGTTCGACGCGTCGGCCTTGCCCACGCGCATCGCCGCCGAGGTGAAGGGGTTCAATGCGGCCGACTGGATGCCGCTCAAGGAGACGCGCCGCTCCGACACGTTCATCCACTACGGCCTCGCCGCGACGAAGATGGCGCTCGAGGACGCCGGGCTCGTCATCGACGACTCCAACTCGGAGCGCATCGGGGTGGTGGTGGGGTCGGGCATCGGCGGCCTGCCCATGATCGAGGACAACATCCGCGAGATGATCGCCAAGGGGCCGCGGCGCATCTCGCCGTTCTTCGTGCCCGGCTC
>Ga0068855_100005521_pt1 | contig 15431 bp, 9 predicted proteins | sample KBSCornC52_FD_66592 | JGI IMG/M metagenome (GOLD analysis project Ga0068855, IMG submission 66592) | Corn rhizosphere microbial communities from Kellogg Biological Station, Michigan, USA - KBS Corn C5-2 | ecosystem: Host-associated > Plants > Roots > Rhizosphere > Soil ...
GTAGTAACAGCCAGCGAGGCACGGAAAGGCTGAAGAGCATGGCTGCCGTGCCGTTTTCCGTGCCGAAGCGATTACAGAGCAGCTGTACTTGCCAGAGAACGGTGTAGATGACGCCGCCTAGCCCTAATAGCTCCTTCAGGCTGTAGACAGGGTCGCGGCCCATGTCCGGCGCGAGGAAGCCCAGTACGCCGAGCAGGATAATGCCGGCCGGTTTGCGCAGCGGCAGATAGGCTCCTGGCTTCCGCAGGAGCAGTCTCAGCTCCGTTACCGCAAGCCCGAAAAGCTGCGTCGCCGATCCCGCCCGCAGCGCAATCTGTACCGCGTCCGGAGGATGTGACGTGCGCGGCCTGCCAGACGCCGCGCGTCCTCCGGAGACCGCACCCTCGCGCCGGTTCAACGCGACCGCTCCGGCCAGTGTTCCGAGTGTGAGCGCCGCCAGGGCTCCCATCGACCCGCACTCGTGCTGAGGATTGCCCGCGCGGACAGCCGCAACCATGCCGGACGCGTAACAGGACGGCAAGAGTGGGGACGGGTCGATCGTGGGTATCGACGGCATCTGAACGTGAATCGCCTTCGGATTTTGGCTGGGCGCGGTTGTTAGGGAAGCAAACGCGGGTGGCACTCCTACGCAGAGGCCGACCAGCATCAGCGCTGTGATCGCAGGAATCTCTGCAAATCGCTGGATCCGTCGGACCAGGAGCGCGCTGCCGGACACGATCAAGCGAGCCATACAGACGGTTTGGAACACCAGAAAAGTGAATACAATAAGACCCATGAATGCCTGCGCAAACAGGTCGTGCGTGGCCAATTGCCAGAGCAGAGGAAGTAGCGAAAGGACTGCAATTAGGGTAGGTGTGTCGATCAATGAGGCCAGGAGGTCTGCGCAGAGCTTCTGGGATGGACGGAGCGGAAAAGCGCGCAGTACCGGTGGCTGCGGATTGGGGCCTAGCAGCGAAATGATTCCGGGCACCAGCAGAGCAAGGAGCCAGAAGAACTGAGTCTCAGTCCACAATCGACTCAGCGCCGACTCTGCAGAGGTCGGAGTCAAATTGGTCCAATGCGCTCCAAGAGATCCCGATCGGCTCATTGCCGCCAGACAGAGAATCAGCGCCAGCAAGGCGCGGCCGAGAGCGGCAGACGGATTCTCCGCAAAATCGTTGGCTGCAGCCTGTCGTCGTACTTTGAGCAGGACCAGGATGGGTTTCCAGTAAGTCAGCATAGTGCATAGGTAGAACGCAGAAGCAACTCTTGTGGCTGCCTCAGGAATAGGCGGTCGTACACAGATTTGGCAGCTACAAAGACCGCCATTATGCGCCGTCCTCCGCTTGCAGGGCCAGTCTTGGAACGCCCTTCTTCACCTCGAACACCTGGTCGCCTCCGCCTTCATAATAGCTCGTTTGCACCACAATCTCCATGGCGCCGTCGCCATTAAGATCGAGTATCTGTCCGATTGCGTATTTGTGGAATACGCTGTCGTCCCCTTTGCGTGCAAACTCGCCATTGAGCACCGTCGTGCGAAGGCCTCCAGCCATCGGAGTGCGAAGCATCACAAACGAGTAGGTCTTCAATCGAACTGTAGCCGGCTTGCTCTCGTTACTTACGGAAAAGCCAGGGCTGGCGGCTTCAATGATTGCGGACTCCTGGCCTGTACCGGCTAAATCAACGCGCACAATCCGAGTGATGTGCGGCGTCGCGCGGCGAAGGCCGTGCGCCGCCAGAACTTTAGCGACCTCGGCTAGATACAGCTTTTGATCGCTGTTCTGCACCTTTGTCAGCCTGGGCGTTGCGTTCCAGTTTGCCGCAATACCGATCAGACCAGCGCTTTCGTCAGATTTCCGGTCCGGAAACGGTATCGTGTAGGCGTTGCCGCTCGCTTCCGAGAGCACCGGCTTCCCACCAACGCTCTCGCCCTCTGCGCCTTTTGCACCGTAGAACCGATACTTCTCTCCACCTCTTATCGCCGCGTGCGTTCGCTTCCACGAGATCCACTTGCCATCGCTTGTCCCACCGACCAGGAGCCCATAGCCATTTACGATCGGAACAACTCTTGAATTCTGCCTTGCTGGCGCCGCCGGTGATTGCGCGATAGTCGCGAGCAACCCAGCAAACCCGGCTGCGACGAGGCGGAGCGCTGTTTGCTTTCTAATGCTTCTGACCAGAGCGGTTCTCATCAAGGAATCTCCATTTTAGGCACAAAGGCCAAACAACACGTTCGCTATTTCTGTATCCGCTTCCAGGGCATGCCAGCGGTCCCGCAACGCGAACTGCGCACGTTCTCCTGCGGTTGGCGCGGCAGCAAATGCCCGGCATGCGGGCAAGAAAGAACCAAGGTAATCGAGCCGCGACTGTATGGGCTGTCACGAATTATGCACGCTTGATACCGGATAATACAATTATCTGAGATTCTTTGTTTGGATCGCGAGGAAGCCGGTAGACTATTCCACGGTTCTGGCGCTCATCGGAATTGTGAGATGCTCGCGCCGCTTATGAAACCGGTTCCAGCAGACCTGTGCCATGTCCAGCACTTAGTGACTGAATTGAGCCGCGACATTCGGCCGTGGGAGACCTCGCAACGTGCTATCATCAGAACCCGCCGGCTTAGATTGGCGCCGCCGGTGATTGTGATCGATCGCGATCAGGCCGCAAAAACCAGCCGGGGCGAAATTGCGATGCGCCCGACGCGCGGAGACCACGCCATGGCCGAGCTTAAACTCAGTGAGTGAAGAGAAACTCTTTATCTGTCAGGACGGCCCAGAAGAGGTCCTCAAGGACGGCGCGGCGGGCGTCAGGGCCAATGACAGAGCCCGGCTTCGACGCCTCTGCCAGGATCGACATGGCACGGCTGCGCTCGGCGGCGCTGGGAGGCCGGCACAGCGCGGCAAGATAGAGTTTGTCGAGGACGGCGGAATCGGATGCGTTGGACTTCAGCAGCCGATCGATCGCGCCGCCTGCCGCGCGAAGTTTCATGTTGATCGTATCGCCGTTGGTCAGGTGCAGCGCCTGCGCTACATTCGGCTCTTGCTGGCGCTCACAGGCACAGGTGCGCTCTCGTTCTGGACGTCCGAACGCGGTCAGGAAGTAGGACGCAACCTGCGAGTCCGGCAGCTGGAGTGCGCGGGTTCCCTTGGGGTAGCCTTCGAAAGCAGTCGGAATGTCCGTTACTTTAGAGAGCCCGTCGAGGATCACCTCGGCCGAAAGCCGCCTTACGATGTAGCGCGAATAGTAACGATCGTCCTTCGCGTTGTTGCCAATGGGAGTGGAGGAGCGCTGGTAGGCCGCCGAGGTCATGATCTCGATCATCAGTCGACGGACATCGTATCCGCTCTTAACGAAGTCCGCGGCTAGTGTATCGAACAGCTCCTGATTGGACGGCGGATTTGTCAGTCTCAGATCATCCTCCGATTCAACCAGTCCCCGCCCCATATAATTCCGCCACACGCGGTTCACGATCGACTTGGCAAAATAGGGGTTTTGCGGCGAAGTCAGCCAGTCGGCGAGCTTTTCTCGCCGATCACTCGAATCGTCAAGCCGCATCTCTGTGCCGTCCAAGGGCTTCGGCGGCAACGGGGCGCCCAGCTTCGGCAGGTTGATATTCCCTTCGTCGGACGCGATCACCAGCACTTCGCCCGCCCGATCCCCGCTCTTAAGCCGCACGCGTGAGAAGAGGTTCGCCATCTGGTAGTAATCGCGCTGAGTCCACTTCTCCAGCGGATGGTTGTGGCACCGCGCGCACATGAGCGGCATGCCGAGAAACGCCTGGGTTGTCGTTTCGGTCAGGTCGATCGGATCCTTGTGGATCACGTAGTAATTGGCGGCGCCGTTGTCCAGATTGCTGCCGGAGGGCGTGAGAATCTCGCGCGCAAGCTTGTCCCACGGTTTGTTATCCGCGACGCTCTTGTGAAGGTAATCGTAGAAAACCTTCATCGCCGTGGGATTGAGCTTCTTACTGCTGACCAGAAAGAGATCGCTCCACTTGTAGGTCCAGTAGTCGACGAATTCGGGCCGTTTGAGCAGGCCCTCAATGAGCTTCGCGCGCTTATCCTGGGAGGCGTCTGCGACGAACGCGGCCGTCTCCGCCGGGCTGGGCAGAATGCCCGCGGCGTCCAAAAACGCCCTTCGTATGAATTCTGAATCTGTACAAAGCGGAGCGGGCGCAATCCCGAGCACCTTCAGCTTGGCGAGCACCAGGTCGTCGATAAAGTTCATGCGAGCGGCGCTGACGTAGGACGCGGCGTTGGGAGCGCTCGCGAACGGCGATACCACCCGCGCGAAAGTGACTTTGCTGGAGAACCAGACGGTGACGGCCGCTTCGCCGCTGCCGGTCATCTTTGCCCGGCCTCCGTCATCCACGACGGCCACGTTATTGTCGCTGCTGCCGAATTTAACCCATTGGGTCACGTCCTCGCTGTGCCCGTCGGAGTAGTTGGCGCGCACCAGGATCTGCTGCGAGGCGCCGATCTTGAGGGTCGAGAGGGAAGGGAACACATCGAGAGATTGCACGCGCGCATCGGCAGGCTTCGGCCGGGGCGTTCCTGCGCGAATCCACTCCGCGATCACACGGTAATCGCGCGACCCTGGCTCGATCCTTCGCCCTCCGCCGTGCGTGATCGTCATCGTGGGCTTTAGCAGCAGAAGACTGTGCTGCGGATCGCCGGGAACCACGCGTCTGCCGAGCGCCTGGCGGGTAAGCACGTTGAAGTCGCCGTCCGGATCGAAGCCGCGCAGACTCAGCTTCAGACCGCCCTTGCCCGCTGCCGCGCCATGGCACGCACCCGCATTGCAGCCGTTCTTCGTGAGGATGGGCAACACGTGATTGCGGAAATTCCACGCAAAGGGAGATCCGAGCCCGGTCACGCGGACCTGGGCGGATGTCGAACGGCTGCCTACATGTGCCGTCACGGTTGCCACGCCGTTTCCAGCGGCAGAGACGAATCCTTTGGGATCGACGGTTGCCACTTTGGGATTGGAAGAAGAGAACGAAGCGGCACGGGTGACATCGCCGGAAGCCTTGCCGCCAGTCATCGACTCGACGAGCAGGCGCTGGGTGGCCTGGCTGCCAGCGAGGACTACCTTTGAAGGCAGAAGTTGGAGACCGGAGTTTGGCGCTTCTCCGATCACACACGCTGGCGCAAGAGTGAATAAGGATACAAGGCAAATCAGTTTAGTCCAACTCACTCGAATATCGCGTTGGCCGCGATGGAATGAATTCCGTCGCTCGGAGCCTCTGGCTGGGTGACCGCCTTCGCGGTCACGATAATGGTGGGTTGGCGAATTATATGTCAATTTCTGTTGCACCCTTTAACCCTACAATAGCTCGCGGATCGGGCGGGCGGCGTAATCTACCACCGGGATCGGGCGGTTGCCGGGCGATGGAAGCTCCTTGGTGAGGCTGATGCCCAGCGCGCTGTAGAGCGTCGCGGCTACGTCCGCGGGCGATGCGGGGCGGTCTACAGGGTACCCGCCGATCGGATCGGAGGCGCCGACGATCTGCCCGCCTTTCAGCCCGCCGCCGCCAAGGATCATGCTCCAGCACTGCGGCCAGTGGTCACGGCCTCCTGCCGGGTTGATCTTCGGAGTTCGACCGAACTCTCCCGTCGCCACGACGATCGTGTTATCGTAGAGTCCACGCTCGTGCAGCTCTTCGATGAGGCTGGAGTAGCCATTGTCGAACCACGGCCCGCAAAGCGTCTTATAGGCATCGATGGGCGTGAATGGCGCGCTGCCGTGTATGTCCCAGGTGATCTCGTTGAACACCGTCTCGAACATATTGATCGTCACGAAGCGCACGCCGCGCTCGACCATCCGGCGCGCGAGCAGGCAGGACTGGCCGAACTTGTTCATGCCGTACTTCTTACGCGTCTCCTCGCTCTCCTTCGCGATGTCGAACGCCTCGCGTGCCTTTGCGGATGACATCAATGTGTACGCCTGGTGAAAGTTCTCATCGAGCAGGCGCGCGTCGGCGCTCGTCTCCAGGGCCTTTACCGATCCGTCAATCGAATCGCGCAGCCTGCGTCGACGATCTTCACGCACGGCGCTAATATAGTCGGGAGCGAGCAGATCCGGCACCTTGAATTTTGGGTCGGAGGGATCGGCGTTCAGCACGAACGGATCGTAGGGCTTGCCCAAAAACCCAGCGGATTGCCCGTGCGGCATATTCCCACCGGTTGCGCCCATCGGCCGTGGAAGCAGCACATGCGCCGGGACGTCGCCCTTCGGGCCTTTAACATAGTCCAGCACGCATCCGATATGGGGATACTCCAGCCCGCCGCCAAAGAGCCGCCCGGTCTGCATCATCTGGTGGCCGGTGTCGTGCACTGCTGCTGCAGTATGGTACACCGAGCGAAGGATGGAGAACTTGTCGGCGTGCTTCGCCATGCGCGGGAAGATCTCGGAGATCTCCATGCCGGGCACGTTGGTTTTGATTGGATGGAACGGGCCGCGTATCTCGGCAGGCGCGTCCGGTTTCATGTCCCAGGTGTCCAGCTGGCTCGGCGCGCCCAGTAGAAACAGCATGATGCAGTTGACGTCCTTGTCCTTACGAACGGCCCCCTGCGCCTGAAGCTCTGCGAACCCGGGCAGCGTCAGACCGAGCATTGAAAGCGAGCCCGCGTGCAGGAAGTCGCGGCGGGTAAGTCCGTCGCAAAGGTGTACCGGTTTCTGTGCGTCTAGTCGAAACATCTTGCATTTACCTTTGTCTACGGTAAGTGACAGTCGTGTCTGGAGATTTTTTCGGCGGCAGGTATCTTACTATTGTAGCAGGCATGTTCGAAAAGGTAAACCCGTAAGTGCAATCAGGTCTATCGACCACAATCGACCGATGCTGCGGAGGAGTTTTGCCTGCGCAAATGCAATTTGAAGGTATTGAGACATTCAAAAAGCAATGTTAAGCAAAATAAGGAACAGGGTTCCGAGAGGAGTGAGATTTGAATAACATCGAAGGCGACTCAGCCGCAATTTCGCGACGCAAGTTCCTGAAAGACACCGGACGCACCACAGCCGCTTCTGTGCTGGCCATGGCTGCCATGCCCGCCGTTCATGCCTCGGGCAGCGACGAGATCCATGTTGCGCTCATCGGGTGCGGCGGGCGTGGGACCGGCGCCGTCACCCAGGCGCTGGCCACCAAGGGCGGCCCGATCAAGCTCATCGCGATGGCGGACGTATTTCAGGACCGTCTCAAGGGAAGCTACGATGCGCTGATGGGCTCGGGCGTCGCTAAGAACGTGACCGTGACCGAAGACCACAAGTTCCTGGGATACGATTCGTATCGTAAAGCGATGGATCTCCTGCGGCCGGGCGATGTCGCTATCTTCACGACGCCGCTCGCATTCCGCTGGATCCATTTCGGCTATGCGATCGACAAGAAGATCAACGTCTTCATGGAGAAGCCGCTCACGGCAGACGGCCCGACCAGCAAGATCATGCTGAAGCTCTCGGACGACTCCGTAGCAAAGGGCCTCAAAGTGGGCGTTGGTCTGATGTCGCGCCATGCGCGCCCGCTGCAGGAGCTGCACAAGCGGATCCAGGATGGCGAGCTGGGCGAGATCATGCTGATGCGGGGCTACCGGATGCAGGGACCGGTCGGCACATTCGAGTCGCCACCGCGACCCGCTAATATCCCCGAGCTGGAGTACCAGATTCGCCGATTCCACAGCTTCCTGTGGGCCAGCGGCGGCTGCTTCAACGACTTCAACATCCACCACATCGATCATCTTGCCTGGATGAAGAACGCGTGGCCCATCAAGGCGCAGGCGCTCGGCGGCCGGCATTATCGCGGCGATGCGATCGATCAGAACCTCGACACCTACTCCGTTGAATACACCTTCGCTGACGGCGCGAAGATGTATTTCGATGGCAGATGTATGGATGGAGCCGCGGGAATCTACTCGAGCTACGTCCACGGCACCAAGGGCATTGGGATTGCAGCGAAGTTCGCGGACTGCGCGCCTCCTTCTTCCATCTATAAGGGCTGGAACATGACGAAGGAGAATATGATCTGGCAGTCGACCGACCGAAGCGATCCCTACCAGAATGAGTGGGACGCCCTGATCGACGCCATCCGCAACGACAAGCCGCACAACGAGGCGAAGCGCGGCGTCGAGGCGAGCATCACCTGCAACATGGGCCGCATGGCCGCGCACACGGGCCAGGAAATCACCTTTGAAATGGCGCTGAACTCCGACCAGAGGTTCGCCCCGGACCTCGAGAAGCTGGTAATGGCCGGAGAATCGCCGCTGAAGGCCGGCCCAGACGGCAAATACCCCGTGCCAATGCCCGGCCAGAAAGGCCTGAAAGAGTACTAAAGTCAGGTTGGTTCTGCGCGCTCCGCAAAAAATGGATAGGACGTATAAGACCTATGCGAACCATAGAACTTATATGTCCTATTTTGTTTTTGACTGCTATTTGATTTTGCCTTGCGACACCGCAGGCGACTGAACGTTTCGATTGATCAGATGGTTACAACAGGTAATGGCATGACCGATACTTTCGTGAATTCTTGTGCCTGCACTTGAGAGAGTGAAGAGCAAATGTCCAGTTTTCATACCGTGCGTCAAGGCGAACATCTTTCGCGGATCGCCGCGCAATATGCGTTCCAGGATTACACGTTGATTTGGAACCACGGTAAGAACGCAGAGCTGAAAGCTCTGCGGCAGAACCCGAACGTGCTGCTGCCGGGCGACATCCTTTTCATTCCGGACAAGCGTGAAAAGGAAGACTCCAAGCCGACCGACAACAAACACGCGCACAATGTGCCAAGACCGAAGCTGCTGCTGCGAGTTCGACTTGAGAACCTGTTCGAAGAGCCCATCGCGAATCGCCCCTGTCTGTTTCGCGAGGAGAAAAAGGCGATCCGGCTCACGACGGACGGGCAGGGGCAGATCGAGCAGGATATTCCAGCAAACGTGGAGTTCGCGAGCGTGGAGGTTCAGCCGTTTGACACTCAGGAAGTTGCCATCGAGGTGCCCATCTTTGTCGGCCATCTGGATCCGGTTACGGAGGTGTCTGGCTGGCAGTCGCGGCTGAATAACCTGGGTTACGCAGCAGGCTTCGCTCCCATTCCGCTACGCGATCCCGGCCAGACAGCGAAAGAGCAGTTCGAGGCGCTTCCGTCCAACCGCAAGGAGCCGCTCTTATCGGCGATCGAGGAGTTCCAGTGCGATCATCATCTGAAGGTCGATGGGATTTGCGGGGCCGCGACACAGGCAAAGCTCAAAGACATTCACGGCTGTTGAAGCTGTAAGAGGCGTTCGTTATGCAGGCGAGCATTAGCCAAGGCAATGAATTGCCCGACTAAGTTTACAAAACCCTACGGATCAGGTGCATTCCAGCCAGGAGGGCTTGGCAAACTCCGCCTCGGCTGCAGCCCGCCACACGATGCTCCGGCTAGGGTTTGTCGCGAGAGGTAAGTAATGTCTGATCGGGATGATGTGCTGCATAGCGCCTCTGAAGGCGGGTTGTCAGCGACAGCAGCCGTTGTCGAAGCGATGCCGGCGCATGTCGGACCGGCTACTGGCGCAGAATTCAACAGAATCCGTGCCGCGCTGATTCCAATCGCGTGCTTGCGCCTGGACGACGTGCGCTTCAAGTTCGCCTCCTCCTTTATCCGGCCTGAGGCCCGCGAGGAATTCGTGGCGCTCGCCAAGCTGATCAAGGCGCATCGCAACGAAGCGCTGCCACCCGACCTGCAGCACCCGCCGATCTCCATATTCGGCCACGCCGATCCCGTAGGCAACGACGACTACAATAAGCTGCTGAGCGGGCGCCGCGCGGAAGCGGTCTTCGGCGTGCTTACCCGTGACACCGCGAAATGGCAGAAGCTGTTCAACGGGCCGATCGGCAACGATATCTGGGGCCAGGACGCGATCGACATCATGACGCTGACCCTCGCGCCAAATGCGCCCTCGGGTCACACCGCCCTGTTCGCGGCGTACATGAGTTTTCTCTGCACGGCCGATGACGGGTCGGTCCTCAAGCTTGAGCCGCGCGAATTCCTGGCAAAAGGCGCGGACGCGAAGGGTAAGGGAGATTTTCAGGGATGCGGCGAGTTCAATCCCGTACTTATCTTCTCGAAGGATGAGGCCAACGCCTTTGCACAGGACCCGGACAAGACGGACCGCGACGATCAAAACGCCCCGAACCGGCGGGTGATTGTATTCCTCTTCCAGCCGGGAACGCGTATAACAGCTTCAAAATGGCCCTGCCCGCGTGCCACGGAAGGCACGGGCGGATGCAAGGCGCGGTTCTGGTCCGATGGTGAGAAGCGACGAAGCAACCAGGAGATTCGCCGCCGGTTCGAACAGACACGAGACACGTTCGCATGCCGGTTCTACCACCGCATGGCGACGCTGTCGCCATGCGAGCGCACGCTCAAAGAGTATCAGATCCGCCTATTCGACCAGGTGGCCAATCCGCTTCCATTTGCGCCGTTTCGCGTCTTCGACGGCAGAAACACTACTCTCGGCCGCGTTCCAGGCGACGCGTTCATCACGATTCTTGACCTAAAGGTGCCTACGACGGTCACCGTCAAGTGGAGCCGTCCGCAGCCCGGCGACGACGCAAACTCGCCTCCGCCGACGGAAACCACAGTGTTCGAGTTCCAGATGGATGTCTTCGTGGACATCGAGGACGACGACTCCGACCAGGCAGCATTGCAGCGGCTGCACAATCTCGGCTATGTGCAGGGGACGGCTCCTTCGAACGACATCAAGGATTTTCAAAAGGACTATAAGCTGGCCGTAAATGGAACCCTCGACGCGCCCACCAAAGCTAAGCTGTTGGAAGTGCACTCCGCGTGTGAGCCGGTGAGCAAGGCTTAACTCGACGTCGTTCGTAGGCCTGGAATTCATTTAGGAGCATTGCATGGCACCGCCCAAAAAGTCGCCTGCCGTACCGGCAGCGAAGCTGGTAGCGATCACATTTCACGTGCAAGACCCGATCAGTCAGCCGATCAATGGCGCGACGGTCGAGCTTGTCGGCGTGGCATCGAGGACGACCGACCCGCAAGGGAACGTTACTTTAAAAGTCCCAGCAGGCACATTCGACTTGAAGGTTCGGAAGGCTGCGCATAGCACGCTGCCGCCCTCGGTGCCGTTCAAAGACCAGGAGTTTCGTAACTCTACGTTCGTCGTTCCGGCCGCCGGGCTGCCCACTCAGGTCTTCACGCTCACGACGAACGTGGTCTTCGTCGCTGTCCAGGTCGTCGACCCGCTCGCCGTTGGCATTCCCGGCGTCGAAGTGGAGTTGGCGAATCTCGGCTTCATCAAGCGTAACACCGATCGGTTCGGAATCGCGATGTTCGGAGCCCAGCCGCCAGGCAGCCTCGACATTAAAGCGCGCAAGACAGATCTCGGTCCGTTTCCAGCTCCCGGCGGCGTCTTCACCCTCGGTGAGCAGCGCCAGCCGAGGTCTCACACCAACGTCGGGGCGCTGCAGACGTTCGTTATTGAGATGGCGACGATCAAAGGGCTCACGCTCTCCGCCGTGGCGACCAACCCGTCGTTTCCCCAGCGCATTTTCAAGGGCGCGGCCGGCACGACCGACACGGACAAAGATCTCACCGTCGCGGTAGACTGCCCTGCGGGTGCGGGCAAACATATTCCCGTAAAGGTAGACTTTACGTTCACCTCGGAAGCCGGCAACGCTCCGAAAGCCAAAGGCGGCAAGGACAATACCGATGTTCACTTCGCGCAGTCCGGCGCATTCGCGATGACGGGCGGCGGCCTGACGACGGCACAGATCACGACGGACGCGGCCGGCCAGGGGAAGATCGTCTTCAAGGCATCCGTCACGTCCGGCGATGGCTATGTCGTACGGGCCGCCATCAACCGGCCTCCGCACGATCCGACCGGCACGCTGCGAGGTGAGATCCGCCACGACGATAAGCGGTTCGAAGTTTGGAAGCGGCTGGACTATAACAACCTGTTTCGCATGAAAACAGGCGCCAGTATTGGCGTCGATGTCAATGCACTCTGCGTTGAGGCCAACATACAGCCTGCCTACACCCCCTGCTTTACGGAGTATCATAAGGGCGCTGTACATGATATCGCTTTCCAGGAGTTCATCAGCAACCTCGTTCCGCCCACTGCCGCCCAGCTGCCGATCAGCAGCAGGATCGGCGTCAGGAGCAACGGCCCGGATACGCGGGCTGTAACGGTTCATGGCCTCAAGGTTGCCGCCGATGGATCGACCAGCGTCGGCACCGAAGTCCTGACTCTCAGCGGAACAAGCGGACGCTCCACGACATCGGAATTCCAGCGCGTCGATCGTGTCACGGTGGCCGCCGATCCTGCACGAACTATTTCCATTGATCTCAGCACCGGACCTCCCATCGCAACGATCGGGCCGGGCGCGACCTCGCACGTCTTTGCGCCACTCCTATTCGACACAGCCGCCGCTGTCAAGACGAAGGCCCAGAGTTGGTGCGATGCGAACGAGGCGGCCGTCACCGCGGGCGCTACGGCGCTTCGGACGGCGATAGGGGCTGTCGGATTCCATCTGGTCGGCGCAGCGTTCGACCATCCTAAGCACGACGGGCGTCCGACGAGCGGCATTACCACCTTTTACGCGGCGTACCCCACTGTGCGCATCCGAGTCGACCAAGGGGACTTTCACCCGGATGCCAAATGGTCCAACGTCCAGGGCTTTAACCACGGTCAGATGTCGGTTATCTTCAAGAACAGCTCGGGAGCCAGGTCGATCATCGTGGCTCGCCACGAGATTGGGCATGCCAGCGATCATGTGGACTTCAGCCTGCCCGGCGGTCCGCATCACGACACGGCCCATTGCGACCAGCCCTCGTGCCTGATGTTCTTTACGGGCGGAAGCAATCAGTTCTGCACCATTGAGCCGGACCACTCGATCAAGCGTATGAAAGGAATCTCACGCTGATGGGAGCCATCTATTCCGCCTCCGTCTCTCCCGATAAGCCATGGCTTGGAGACCGCATGAACCTGACGCTGCGCTGCAAGGCACAGGGACCTGCGCCGCACACCATGACGTTCGATCATCCGTCGCTCGTACTGGAACTGGCCACCGTTGGAAGCACGGACGAGCCGATCGTTCACACGCCCAACCAGTGGTCGCTCATGCGCGAGGACGGACTCGTGCGCCTGCAGACGAATGGGGGAGTCGAGGACCTGAAGTCGGGTGAAGAGCGGACGCGCACCGTCGACCTATTGAACATCTTCCCATCACAAATGATGAGTGTCGCCACCTACGAGCTGACTTTCATCCTTGAGGAAGCACAGCCGCCCGTTCGGTCGGCGCCCGTAAGGATTGAGATCGGTTCCGGCCCGCATTCTGTGACGCTGCTGTTCCCGTTTCTGAATCATGAAAACCACGGACTCCGGCTTCACGCGCAGAACCTGCTCACCAGAATGACGGGCCAGACCGGGTTCTACAATGCAGAGGCCGACGCTGCCGAGCGAGAGGCAGGCATCGCGCGATGGCGTCACTGGTGGGAGACCGAGGGTTCGGCTCTGCCCTGGGATTACGAAGCGAGCCATGCAACGATGGACCACGCCCCCAAAGCGCCGCCGCCCGATAGGCGAGGTAAGCGCCTGGGCGGCGTAGTCTATCAATCCGCCTCGCTCTCCGAGGCGCAAAAGGCTGCGATACAAGCATTGGACGATGGGTAGCTATAGAATTGCCCTGGCGCAAACCGAGACGAATGCAGTGGAGAAGTCTAAATGCCAAGCTGTCGGTAGAGCGGATGGTTCTTCAGGCCGAGGTCTCGGGCCTTGCGCGCCGGGATCTCGGCCTCCGAGCGCTTGCCCTGCTTGTACAGAGATCGTGCCAGTCCAATAAATGGGCCAGGCGTTGTCGCATCGAGATCGATGGCCTTCCTGAAACAGGTTTCGGCCTGCTTGTATTCCTTGAGATTGTCGAGAGAGAGGGTGCCTAACCCGGTGTAAGCGAAGTATAGCTTTGGATCGAGCAAGATCGCTTTCTTGTAATCGGTCTCCGCCTCCGAATAGTCTCTCTTGCTGACGGCGCAAAGATGGGCGAGATGCGAGTATGCAATCGCGAAGTTGGGGTTGAGCTCGATCGCCTTCCGGTAGCAGCTCTCCGCCCGAACGGCATCATTTTCGCGCCGATAGTACATGCGGCCAAGGTTACTGTAGGCAAGCGCGTATTGCGGGTTGACCTCGATCGCCTTCTTGTAATAGGTCTCAGCCTGGGCGTAGTCCTGTTTCCCGTTCGCATAGACGATGGCGAGACTATTGTAGGCTGGCGCGAAATCAGGTGAGATCTGCACGGCCTGGCGGAACAGGCGCTCAGCCTCCGCATAGTCCTTATGAATAAAGCTCATATGGCCGCGTCCGCATAATTCGGAAGCGACTACCCTGGGAGCACGTTCGATCGCGGCCGCTCCACGGGGCAGACCCGTCTTGAGCGGAGGCACCGGCTGCTGTGCGGTCGAGACGAAGAGGACTTCACCTTCGGACCCACCGTAGCTCTCCATCTGCGGCGTCTGCTTCCCCACGGACTTGTCTGTAACGTCCGTCTTAAGTCTGGCATAGAGGTCGGCGGCGGTAAAAGTCGAGTCCGGGTCTTTTGCTTCGGCATTAAGCTGCTTCAAGAGACTGTACATGAAGACGCTGTGCCCCAGCGACGGATCTTCCCACGCCTCCTCGTCTTTGCCGCCCGCCGTCAGAAACTCATGGGCCGTCTGGCTCAGATATTTGCTGAGCGACACGCTGGAGAGTCTCACGGCTCTGCTTCTTGCGAGCAGCCCGCCAAAGCAGGCGTCAACCATCACCAGGCTGTGCCGCGCCGGGCAGCTCTCAACGTACGCCCAGAGATCGCGCATCGGCAGGCAGGTCTGATGATATCCCAGCGTGTCGGCAGGATGCGTCAGGTCGAGATTTGCATCGTACGGAATCAGGAAGCCCTCCTTCCCTCCGTCCGGGCTATCGACGGCCTGGCCGTGGGAGGCAAAGTAGAGCAGCAGCCTGTCGGTCGCCTGCACTCGGCGCTTATTTGTTAAATAGGCCAGCGCGTTGCGAATGCCGTCCCTCGTGGCCTGTTCGTCCAGCAGCGTAACGATGTTCTCGGCGGGAAAACCATAGGATCGGACGAGGGTATCCCGCAATGCCAGTACATCTTTGTCCGCGCACTCAAGCCAGTTCTGCTTCGGAAGGTTCGCGTAATGGTTGATGCCCACCAGGAGCGCAAAGGAGTTCGTATAGACGGTCTGGCCCTTGAACGGGCCTTTCTCCGGGGTGACGGTTAGCCGGCGCGGCTTCAGCTCCTGGGCGAGCGTTATGGTCGCGGCCGTGCAACAGAACGCGATAAGACCTGCAAGTATGGTTTGTCTCGGAATAGACCTGAGCATTGCGTTCATTCTCCGTCCGGTCGGCGTCTCCTTTGTGTATGGACAGCCTAACGGAATGGCTCCGGATTTGCCGATGAAAAGGTATTGCATTGTGCCG
>Ga0068855_100005523_pt1 | contig 15429 bp, 14 predicted proteins | sample KBSCornC52_FD_66592 | JGI IMG/M metagenome (GOLD analysis project Ga0068855, IMG submission 66592) | Corn rhizosphere microbial communities from Kellogg Biological Station, Michigan, USA - KBS Corn C5-2 | ecosystem: Host-associated > Plants > Roots > Rhizosphere > Soil ...
CAGCCGCTGCAGGTTGCAGTTGATGACGAAGGTGAGGTTGTCCAGCTCCTCGCGGGCGGCGACGCCGATCGCGCCGAGCGACTCGACCTCGTCCATCTCGCCGTCGCCCAGGAAGGCCCAGACGTGCGAGTTGGACGTGTCGGCCAGCCCGCGGGCGTCCAGATAGCGGTTGAAACGGGCCTGGTAGATCGCGCCGATCGGGCCGAGACCCATCGACACGGTCGGGAACTCCCAGAAGTCCGGCATCAGCCGCGGGTGCGGGTAGGACGAGAGCCCGTACGGGGCGCGCGACATCTCCTGGCGGAAGCCGTCCAGGTGCTGCTCCGAGAGCCGGCCCTCGAGGAACGCGCGGGCGTAGATGCCCGGCGCCGCGTGGCCCTGGAAGTAGACCTGGTCGCCCATCCCGGAGGCGAGGTCCTTGCCGCGGAAGAAGTGGTTGAAGCCGACCTCGTACAGCGAGGCGGCCGAGGCGTACGTGGCGATGTGGCCGCCGACGCCGACCGTCTTGTTGGCGCGCGAGACCATGATGGCCGCGTTCCAGCGGACGTAGGCGCGGATCCGGCGCTCGATGTCCTCGTCGCCGGGGAACCACGGTTCGCGTTCCGGCGGGATGGAGTTGATGTAGTCGGTGCTGCGCAGGCCGGGGACGCCGACCTGCCGCTCACGGGCGCGTTCGAGCAGCTTGAGCATGAGGTACCGGGCCCGCTGCCGGCCGTCGGAGTCGATGGCGGCGTCGAGCGACTGCAGCCACTCCCGGGTCTCCTCGGGGTCGATGTCGGGGAGCTGGCTGGGCAGGCCGTCGGTGATGATGCTGAACCGGTCACGGGTCACGGGGACGATCTCCTTCGGGCGCGAACGCTCGTGGCGTGTGCTTGCCTCCAGTCAACACCCTTGCAAGCGACTAGGGTCCCTTGGTGAGTTACCGCGGGGTATTGCAGGATTACCGGCAATCAGCGTGGCGCCGCCCGAGATGTCGGCCAGACGTACAACCGAGGAGGATGCGGTCGTGAGCCCGACCCCCCCGTCCGCGACGGGGAACGCCGAGCGCTTGGGTCTCAAGCCCGGCATGATCGTCATGGAGTCCGGTTACGACGACGACGTCGACGAACAGTTGCGCGACGGCATCGCCGAGGTCATCGGCGAGGAGATGGTGGACGAGGACACCGATGAGGTGGTGGACGTCGTCCTGCTCTGGTACCGGGAGGGGGACGGTGACCTGGCCGACCTGCTCGTCGACTCGATCGCCCCCTTGGCCGACGACGGCTACATCTGGTTGCTGACCCCCAAGCGGGGTCAGGCCAACTACGTCGAGCCCTCCGACATCGCCGAGGCCGCCTCGATCGCCGGCCTGTCGCAGACCTCGATCGCCACGATCGGGCACGAGTGGGCGGCCGCGCGGCTGTCCGGGCGCAAGTCGTCCGGCGGCAAGAAATGAGCCGGAAATGAGCGCCGGCGCGGTCGAGGTCGGCGACGAGGCGCCGGACTTCACGCTGCGGGACCAGAACAACGAGGAGGTCACCCTCTCGTCCTTCCGCGGCGAGAAGGCCGTCCTCATCGTCTTCTACCCGCTGGCGTTCACCGGCATCTGCACGGGGGAGCTGTGCCGCGTGCGGGACGAACTCGACCGGTTCCAGAACGACGACGTGCAGGTGCTGACGATCAGCGTCGACTCGCCGTACACGCACAAGATCTTCAGCGAGCGGGAGAACTACCAGTTCCCGCTGCTGGCCGACTTCTGGCCGCACGGCGGGGTGGCGCAGCGCTACGGGGTCTTCAACGAGACGGCGGGCTTCGCCGACCGGGGGACGTTCCTGGTCGACCGGACGGGGGTCGTCCGGTTCAAGGAACACAACGGCCCCGGCGACGGTCGCGACGCGAACGCGTGGCTGGCGGCGATCGCCGCGCTGTAGGGGCCTACGCCGGGCGGGCGGCGCGCAGCAGCGCGTCGATGGCCGGCCGTGGCGCGCCCTCGACAGGGCGCAGTGCCTCCTGCGCCTTCTCGACCGTGAGGTCGAGGCCGGCGAGATCGGCGGCGACGTCGCCGGCGGTGTAGAGGACGGCCGGATCCGGCGGCCCGCCGGTGCCCTCGGTGAGGTTGCGCGAGTCGTGGGCGATGACGAGCAGGACGCCCCCGGGCGCCAGCGCCTGCGCGGCGTGCCGGACCGCGGCCCGGCGCTCGCCGGCCGGTAGCTGCAGGTAGCACAGCAGCGCCAGGTCGACCGTCTCGGCCGCAGTGAACGTCGTGGCGTCGGCGACCACCCACGCGATGGACGGCTTCTCCAGCTCGCGCTCCTCGAGCTGCCGCCCCTTGCCGATCGCGACGGCCGAGAAGTCCACCGCGGTCACCCGCCAGCTCTGCCGGGCCAGCCAGATCGCGTTGCGACCCTCACCGCAGGCCAGGTCGAGCGCATTACCCGGGCGCAGGCCCGCGACCTCCTGCTCGACCCACCGGTTCGGAGCGACGCCCCAGACGAGGTCACTGGCGCGGTAGCGCGCGTCCCAGCTGGCCGCATCCATCGTCAGCCGACCGGCCGGCCGTACCGGTCGGCGAGCCGCTCGGCCCGCCGCTGCTGCTCCGACCGCGCGTTCAGGTCGGCGTCCGGGTCGGAGGCGGCGTCGAAGTCGATGCGCACCCGGCGCTGCTTGTTCTCGGCGCGGGCCATCGCGAACGGCGCGGCCACGGCGAGGGCCGCGAACAGGTACCACTGGATCACGTACGCGAAGTGCTGCGGCTCGAGCGCGCCGCCGGCCGGGTTGGAGAGGTCCGGGCCGGGCAGGGCCGTAAGTCCGGCCGTCCCCGGCTGGTGTGCCATGAGCTCGGCGAAACCGTCGAGCACGGGCCCGTCGTTGCGGCGCGCCTGGTCGCCGGCGTTGATCGCCTCGAGCTGGCCGGCCGGCAGCTGATCGGCCTGGTCGTGCCGCGACTCCGAGGGCAGGGCGCGAGCGCGGACGGTGACCAGTCCAGCCGGGGGCGCGGCGACCGGGGGAGCGGCCCCCGAGTTGGTCGCGGCGACGAAGCCGCGGGCGACCAGCAGGACGCCCTGCGCGGTGCGCAACGGGGTGAGGACGATGAAGCCGTCCGCGTCGCCGACGCTGCGGTTGCGCACCAGCCCTTGGCCGGACGGGTCGTAGGTACCGGAGGCGACCACGGGCCGGAACTCGACCCGGTCACGGGACACCGAGCGGCCCGAGCCCACCAGCGGCAGCAGCTGCCCGACGGGCACGGCCGGCGCGTGCGCATTGGCCCGCAGGTGGCCGTTGTCGCGCCGCTTCTGCTCGAACCGGGCGATCTGCCACGTACCGGCCGCGATGCAGGCCAGGGCCACGACGGCCATCAGTGCGCTCAGCGTCGCATACCGCGGTTGGCGCAGCACCGAGAGCACGCGTCAACGGTACGGTGCCCCGGGACGGACTCGAACCGCCGGCCTGCTGTGTGTAAGACAGCCGCTCTAACCAACTGAGCTACCGGGACGTGCGACCCGCAACCGTACCGGACGCGCCCCGCGGCCGGACCTACGCGCAGGCAGCGTCCACGTCGTCGAACAGCGCGATCACCTCGGCCAGCCGGGTGATGCCGAAGACCTTGCGCACTTGCGGGCGCGGGGCGGCGAGCCGCAGCCCGCCGCCGGCCTCGGCGAGATCGCGCTGCGCGGCGATGAGGACGCCCAACGCGGACGAGTCGAGGAAGCCCACGCCGGCGAGGTCGACGACCACCTCCGTGCGTCCCTCCGCGAGCAGCCCGGACAGGCACTCGTCCAGCTGCGGCGCGGTGTGGATGTCGATGTCCCCGGTCAGAGCGACCACGACGGTCGAACCCCGGGTGGACGTGCAGATGCCCAGCTCCACTCTGGCGTCCTGACCCTTCCACGCGCTCGACTGGCACCGACTGGTCCGCGGCCGTTTGTCCGGTCAGCCTAATGGCAATCCTGGTGGCGCGGACCGAAGTCGATAGCGTTCGGATCCGACGGAGGATGCAGCGATGACCGGTCCGGGTGCGGCGGGGCACGACGGTGCCCGCGCTCCTGACGCGGTGCCCGGCGTCTTCGACACCGGGACCGAACTCGGCCGGGCCCTGGCCGGCGTCGATTGGGCCGCCACGCCGCTCGGGCCGGCCGAGTCGTGGCCGACGAGCCTGCGCAACGTCGTCCAGCTGCTGTTGAACTCGCGTTTCGCCATGTGGATGGCGTGGGGCCCGGAGCTGACGTTCCTCTGCAACGACGCCTACCGCCGCGACACGCTGGGCACGAAGTTCCCCTGGGCCCTGGGCCGCCCCGCCCGCGAGGTCTGGTCGGAGATCTGGGACGACATCGGTCCCCGCATCGAGACCGTGATCGACACCGGCGAAGCGACCTGGGACGAGGACCTGCTGCTGTTCCTCGAGCGCAGCGGGTACGCCGAGGAGACCTACCACACGTTCTCGTACAGCCCGATCACCGACGACGACGGCGACATCGCCGGCATGCTCTGCGTCGTCAGCGAGGAGACCGGCCGGGTCGTCGGCGAACGGCGACTGCGGATCGTGCGGGACCTCGGCACCGCCCTGGCCGCCGCCGGCACCGTGGCCGACGTGAACGCCGCGGCCGGGCGGGAGCTGGCCGCGGACGGGCGCAGCCTGCCGTTCGTCCTCGCCTACCTGTTCGACGACGAGCGGCGGCGGGCCGAGTTGGCCTGGACGGCGAACGTGCAGCCCGGGTCGGCCGTCGCGCCGCCGTTCCTCGCGGTCTCGCCCGACTCGGTCTGGCCGACCCTGCCATTGGCGCGCGGGCGCGAGCAGGTCGTGACCGACCTGGCCGCCCGGTTCCGCAGCGTGCCGTCCGGACGCTGGTCCCAGCCGGCGCAGCAGGCGCTGCTGGTGCCGTTCACCGAGCCGGGCCGGACGGCAGCGTTCGGGTTCCTCGTGGCCGGCGTCAACCGCTACCGGCGGTTGGACGCCGACTACCAGGGCTTCATCGAACTGGTCGCCGGCCAGGTCGCGGCGGCGCTGACCCGGGCGCGCATCTTCGAGGACGAGCGCCGGCGCGCCGAGGAGCTCGCCGAGCTCGACCGGGCCAAGACGACCTTCTTCACCAACGTCAGCCACGAGCTGCGCACCCCGTTGACGCTGCTGCTCGGCCCCGCCGCCGACGCCCTCGAGGACGTCGAGCAGCCACTGCTACCGGCGCAGCGGCAGCGGGTGGACGTGATCCAGCGCAACGCCGAGCGGCTGCTGAAGCTGGTGAACACGCTGCTCGACTTCTCCCGGCTCGAGTCGGGCCGGGTCAGCGCCCGGTTCGAACCGCTCGACCTGGCGCGGTACACCGGCGAGCTCGTCGCGATGTTCGACACCGCGTTCGGGCGGGCCGGGCTGACCCTGGCGGTGGAGTGCGACCCGATGCCGCACCGGGCGTACGTCGACCGGGAGATGTGGGCCAAGATCGTCCTCAATCTCGTGTCGAACGCGTTGAAGGCGACGTTCGCCGGCGGCGTCACGGTGCGGTTGGCCGGCGACGCCGACGCGGTCGAGCTGATCGTCAGCGACACCGGTATCGGCATCCCGGCCGCCGAACAGGCCCGACTGTTCGAGCGGTTCCACCGCGTCGCCGACGCGCAGCTGCGCAGCCACGAGGGGTCGGGCATCGGGCTGGCGCTGGTGGCCGAGCTGGCCGCGGTGCACGGCGGCACGGTCACGGTCGCGAGTGCGCCCGGCGCCGGCAGCACGTTCACGGTGCGCATCCCGACCGGCACCGCGCACCTGCCGGCCGACCAGGTCCAGCGCGAGGTGGCGGACGAGCCGCCGCGGGTCGAGCAGTACGGCATCGGCTACCTGGCCGAGGCCGACCGGTGGCTAGCTCAGGAGCCCGAGCCGACCGTCGCCGACCCGCGCGAGGGACGTCCCCGCGTGCTGGTCGCCGACGACAACGCCGACATGCGCCGCTACGTCGTCGACCTGCTCGCCGACGAGTACGCCGTGACGACCGCGGTGGACGGGCTGCAGGCGCTCGAGCTGGCGCGGGCCGACCCGCCCGACCTGGTACTGACCGACGTGATGATGCCGCGGCTGGACGGCTTCGGGCTGCTCGCCGGCATGCGGGCGGACCCGGCGACCATGCACGTCCCGGTCGTCATGCTCTCGGCCCGCTCGGGCGAGGAGGCCGCCGTCGCCGGGCTGGAGGCCGGGGCCGACGACTACCTCGTGAAGCCGTTCTCCGCCCGCGAGCTGCTGGCCCGGGTGCGCGCGAACCTCGAGCTGGACCGGGTCCGCCGGGTGGCCGACGAGCTGCACCGCAGCCAGGTGCTGCTGGACGAGGCGGAGGAGCTGGCGCACGTCGGCAGCTGGGAGCTGGAGCTGGCCAGCGGCAGCCTGACCGGCTCGCCGGAGTACCTGCGCATCGTCGGGGTGGCCGAGCCGCTCGACCGTCCGGGCGGGGTGCAGCGCGTCGTGGACGCCGTCCACCCCGACGACCGCGACCGGGTCGCCGACGCGTTGCGCCACTCGATCGCCACCGGGGAACCGCTCGACGTGGAGGGGCGCCTCGTGCACGCCGACGGGACCGTGCGCACCATCAGGGCGCGGGGCCGCCTGCAGCGCGCCGCCGACGGCCGCCCGGCGTACCTGCGCGGCAGCGCGCAGGACGTCACCGACCAGCGCCGGGCCGAGGACGCCATTGCCGCGTCGGCCGCTGCGCGCGAGGCCGCATCGCGCGAGCATGCGATCGCCGAGGAGCTACAGCGCAGCCTGCTGCCCACCGGAGTGCCGGACACCGCCGGGCTGCACGTCGCGGCCTACTACGCCGCCGGCGTCGAGGGCACGCAGGCCGGCGGCGACTGGTACGACGCGATCCCGCTCGGGGTTGGGCGGACGGCGCTGGTCATGGGCGACGTCATGGGCCGCGGGGTCGGGGCGGCCGCGGTGATGGGCCAGCTGCGGGCAACCGTCCTCGCCTACACCCGGCTGCACCTGGGCCCGGGCGAGGTGCTGCGGCTGCTCGATGCCGCCGTCTGCGACCTGCGGGAGTCGCTGCTCGTGACCGCCGTGTACGCGCTGTTCGACCGCGACGAGGGCACCCTGACCTACGCCAACGCCGGGCACCTGCCGCCGCTGCTGCGGGTGCCGGGGCAGCCCACCCGCCGGCTGTCGGCCGGCGACCCACCGCTGGGGACGGGCCGCTACGCCGGGACGGTGGAGACGGTCGCGGTGCCGCCCGGTTCGCTGATCACGCTGTACACGGACGGTCTGGTCGAGCTGCGCGGCAGCGACCTGGACGTCGGCATCGACCGGGTGAGCGCGCTGCTCGACGCAACCGGGGATCCCGTTGAGGCGCTGCCCGGGCAGTTCGCGGCCGACCTGCTGCCGACCGATCCCGACGACGACGTCGCCATCCTCTGCGCGGCGGTGCCGACCGGACCGGAGCCGGTGCTGTCGCTGCCGATACCAGCGCAGCCGAGCGGCGTGGGGCGGGTGCGGCGCGCGGCCGCCGAGGCGATGCTCGGGTGGGGCCTGCCGGACGACGCGCGCGCCGACGCCGAGCTGCTGGTCAGCGAGCTGGCCACCAACTGCGTCCGCTACGGGGCGGCGCCCATGCACCTGCGGGTCCGCGTCGAGCGCGGCCCGGGTCGGATCGTGATCGAGGCGTGGGACGCGGCCACCGCGCGTCCCGCCGCGAAGGACTTCGACCCGGCGGCGCCGAACGGTCGCGGGCTGCACCTGGTCGAGGGGCTCTCCAGTGCGTGGGGCGTGCGGCCGACCGGAGCCGGCAAGGCGGTGTGGTGCACGGTGCCGCTGCCGTCCTGACAGCGCGCGGCCGGGCCGTCCTCAGCTGGTCGGGGGCCGCTCGTCACCCGGCTGCGCTTCGCGGCCGGTCTCGCGGGCGCGGCGGCGCTGCTCCTCGACGCGAGCGCGCAGCTGGGCCTGGAAATCCTCGTCGTCGTCGGGATTGGTGGCCCGCCGCCGCGGCGGCGCCGGCGGATGGCCGAAGTTGCCCTTGTACGGCAGGTTGGCCGGCTGCCGGTTCCAGTTGCGGCCGGCGATCAACCAGATGATCGAGCCGACGTCGAACAGCACCAGCACGATGAGCAGCCAGGCCAGCTTCGGCAGGTTCCGGCACTCGCCCTCAGGCGTGGTGATCACGTCGATGAGGCAGAAGATCCAGAGGCCGAGGAGCACCAACCCGAGCGCGCCTTCGCCCAGCAGCATTGCGGCTCCCGTCGTTCGTGGTGGAGGGTGCCCAGGCTACGCGCCGTCCCGCAGCGGCGCGATCACGGTAGTTTCGCGGGCATGCCCGTCCTCGCCGAGCTCATCGCCGCCCTCGACGGGTGGTTCGACCCGGGCTGGGCCGAGTCGTGGGACGCCGTGGGACTGGTGTGTGGCGACCCGGACGAGCCGGTCGGCCGCGTGCTGCTCGCGGTCGACGCGGTGCCGGCGACGGTGGCCGAGGCCATCGACGGCGGCGCCGGGTTGCTGATCACGCACCACCCGCTGCTGCTGACCGGCGTGCACGGGGTACCCGCGAACGACCCGAAGGGCCGGCTCGTACACCGGATGATCCGGGCCGGCCTGGCCCACTTCGTGGCGCACACCAACGCCGACGCCGCCCGTCCCGGCGTCTCGGACGCGCTCGCCGAACGGCTCGGACTGACCGGCCTGCGCCCGCTCGACCCGCAGCCGGCCGACCCGCTGGACAAGCTGGTCGTGTTCGTCCCGGAGGGTGATGCCGAGCGCCTGGTCGACGCGCTCGCCGCGGCCGGAGCCGGCCGGCTGGGCGACTACGAGCGGTGCGCGTGGCAGACCAATGGCAGCGGGACGTTCCGGCCGCTCGCCGGCGCCGATCCGGCGATCGGGACCGTCGGCCAGATCGAGCGGGTCGCCGAGGTGCGGGTCGAGATGGTCGTGCCGGCCGCGCGCCGCCGGGCCGTCCTGGCCGCGCTGCGCAGCACGCACCCGTACGAGGAGCCGGCGTTCGACCTGCTGGTGCAGCACCGCTTGCCCGGCGAGCGGGGGACGGGCCGGGTGGGGGAACTGCCGGAGCCGATGACGCTCGCCGAGTTCACGCGGCTCGCGGCCGGCGCGCTGCCGGCGACGGCGTGGGGCGTGCGGGCCGCCGGTGACCCCGACCGTCCGGTGCGCACGGTCGCCGTCTGCGGTGGCTCGGGCGGCTCGTTGGTCGGGGCGGCCGGCCGGGCCGGCGCCGACGCGTTGCTCACCGCCGACCTCAAGCACCACCCCGCGCTCGAGGCCGTCACCGAGCGGGGCGGCGACGGCCCGGCCCTCGTCGACGCGGCGCACTGGGCCACCGAGGCACCGTGGCTGGACGCCGTGGCCGCTGCACTGCGCGCCCGCTTCGGCACTACGGTGGACGTTCGAGTCTCCCGTCTGGTCACCGATCCCTGGACCGTGCACGTCCCGTCCCCCGAAGCGAGCCCGATCTCTCCGTGAACGCCGAACCCGCCGTCCAGCTCCGCCTGCTCGACCTCCAGGCCGCCGACACCGCCCTGAACCAGCTGACCCACCGGCGGCGGCACCTCCCCGAACTCGCGGCGATCACCGAGCGCAGCGCGCGGGCGGCGCAGTTCCACGACGCGGTCATCGAGGCGCGCACCCGGTTGGACGACCTGGCGGCCGAGCAGCAACGGCTCGAGGCCGACGTCGAGACGGTGCGGGCGCGCACCAGCCGGGACGAAGCCCGGCTGCAGGCCGGCGGGCTGCCCTCGCGCGAGCTGGAGAGCCTGCAGCACGAGATCGCCACGCTCGCCCGGCGCCAGTCGACGCTCGAGGACGAGCTGCTCGAGATGATGGAGCAGAGCGAGGCGGCCGAGGCCGAGTTGCAGGACGCGACCCAGCGGCACGACGCGGTGGTGGCCGAGCTGCGGGAGCTGGAGGAGAAGCGCGACGCGGCCTTCGCCGAGATCGACGCAGCGGTCCGGCAGCGTACGCCCGAACGGGCCGCGATCGCCGCCGAACTGCCGGCCGATCTGATCGCCGTCTACGAGCGGGCGCGCACGCAGAGCGGTTCGGGCGCGGCCCTGCTGCGCCAACGCCGCTGCGAGTCCTGTCACATCGAACTGTCCGGCAGCGAGCTGTCGAAGGTCCGCACCGCGGCGCCCGACGAGGTCGTGCGCTGCGACAACTGCCGGGCGATCCTGGTCCGTACGGCCGAGTCGGGGCTGTAATGGTCGACGCCGTCATCGTCGAGGCCGACGGCGGCTCGCGCGGCAACCCGGGGCCGGCCGGCTACGGCGCGGTCGTGTTCGACGCCCAAACGAGAGCAGTGCTCGCAGAACGCGCGGAGGCGTTGGGCGACACCACCAACAACGTCGCCGAGTACCGCGGCCTGATCGCCGGCCTGACCGCCGCCCAGGAACTCGGGGCCCGCCGGGTCGCCGTGCGGATGGACTCCAAGCTCGTCGTCGAACAGATGAAGGGCACCTGGCAGGTCAAGCACGAGGGGCTGCGGCCGCTGGCCCGCGAGGCCGTCGCGCTGCGGCAGGCGTTCGACGAGGTCACCTTCCAGTGGATCCCGCGCGAGCAGAACAAGCACGCCGACCGGCTCGCGAACGAGGCAATGGACCGCGCGGCCGGCAAGCCGGTGAAGGCGACAAGGGCGCCCGTCGCGGCGTGGGCGCCGCCGACCAAGACCCGCACCCGGCTCGTCCTCGTGCGACACGGCTCGACCGAGCACTCGCGGGCGATGCGTTTCTCCGGTCGCAACCAGCTGCCGCTCAACGACGTCGGCCGTGATCAGGCCGAGCGGCTGGCAAAGCGATCGTTCGGCCGGGTGGACGCGATCGTGAGCTCGCCGCTACCGCGCGCGGTGCAGACCGCCGAGGCGATCGCCGGCCCGCTCGGGCTGCCGGTCTCGATCTCGGACGGGTTCATCGAGGCCGACTTCGGCGGCTGGGAGGGGTTGACCTTCGCCGAGGCGCTCGAGGTGGACGGCCCGTTGCTCGGCCAGTGGCAGGGGCGCGCCGACCTCGCCCCGCCCGGCGGCGAGAGCTTCGCCGCGGTCGGTAAGCGGGTCGAACTCGCGCGCGACGCGTTGGTCGCGGCGCACCCGGAGGCGACCGTCCTCGTCGTCACGCACGTCACGCCGATCAAGTGGCTCGTGTGCGCCGCCCTCGAGGCCCCGCCGGTCGCGCTGTTCCGCCTGCACCTCGACACCGGGTCGGTGTCGGTCGTCGACTACTACGCGGACGGCAACCGGTCGGTCACGCTGGTCAACGACACCTCGCACCTGGCGTAGCGCTACGTCGCCTCACCCGGGGTGACGAGGCCGTTCTCGTACGCGAGCGCGACCAGCCCGGCGCGATCGTGGCAGCCGACCTTGCGCAGGATGTTGCGGACGTGGCTCTTGGCCGTCAGTGGACTGATGACGAGCTGGCCGGCGATCTCGTCGTTGCTGAGCCCGCGGGCCACGAGCACCAGGATGTCCCGCTCGCGCTCGGTGAGCTCGGCCAGTCGGGGTGCGGGCTGTTGCGGGTCGCGCCGCGCGGCGAACTCGGCGATCAGCCGCCGGGTGATGCCGGGGGCGAGGAGGGCGTCCCCGGCGGCAATGACTTCGACGGCCCGCAGCAGCTCGGCGCGCGGCGTGTCCTTCAGCAGGAAGCCGGAGGCGCCGGCGCGCAGCGCGGCGTAGACGTACTCGTCCAGGTCGAAGGTCGTCAGCACGAGCACGCGGGTGCGCGCGAGGGTCGGGTCGGCGCAGATGACGCGAGTGGCCTCCAGCCCGTCCAGCACCGGCATCCGGATGTCCATCAGCACGACGTCCGGCATCGTGCGGCGCGCGACGTCGATCGCCTCGCGTCCGGTGGCGGCGCGGCCCACGACGGTCATCTCCACCTGCGCGTCGACGATGGCCGCGAAGCCGTCCCGCACCGCCGCCTGGTCGTCGGCGACGAGCACGCGGATCACGGCGCGGGCTCGTACGGGAGGTCGGCCTGCACGCGGAACCCGGAGCGGTTGGGTCCGGCCGAGATGCGCCCGCCGATGGCGAGGACGCGCTCGCGCATGCCGGTGATCCCGACGCCGCCGCCCTTGATCGGCTCCGCGCGTGCGCCGGCGGCGTTGTCGACGGTGAGCGACACGGCGGAGTGGCCGAAGCGAAGGGTGACGTCGGCCTCGGCGCCGCGCGCGTGCCGGCGCACGTTGGTGAGCGACTCCTGGACGATCCGGTAGGCCGCGAGCGACGTGGCGTCGGAGATCCGGGCCGGCGGCGCGCCCTCGACGTCGAGGTGCACGTCGAGCCCGGCGTTGCGGGTGCGCACGATCAGGTCCGGGATGTCGCCGAGCCCGGGCGCCGGCGCGTTCGGTGCGGCGTCCGCCTCCGGCGCGCGCAGAACGCCGAGGATCGCCCGCAGCTCGCCGATCGCGTCGTGGCTGCTGTGCTCGATCCGTTCGAGGGCCTCCCGCTCGTCACCGGGCGCGGCGCGCTCGGCGGCCGCCGCCGCGGTCACGTTGATCTCCGTCAGCGTGTGGGCGACCACGTCGTGCAGCTCGCGGGCTATGCGGATGCGTTCCTGCTCGGCCCGCCGCTCGGCGTCCTGCTCGGCCGCGCGCGCGTTCTGCTCCATTCGCTCCACGAACAGCTGCAGGTTCGTGCGGTGGGTGCGGATCACCTCGGCGGCGAGCAGCGGGACGGCCACCAGCAGCACGTGCCCGATCGTCTGCGCCAGCGTGGGGCGTCCCGGATGGCTGAGGTCGGCGGCGATGACGGCTCCGACGGCGCCGATCGCGGCCGCGACCTGGGCCCGGCGCCCGCGGCGCAGCGCGACCGAGTAGAGCGCGACGGCCGGGGCGAACACGGCCACCGACCCGGCCACGTGGTCGACGTGGAACAGCACCGTGACGAGCAGGCCCGTGACGGCGAGCGTCCAGCCCGGCCACCGCCGGCGCCCGGCCAGCGCAAGGCCGGCGCCGACCCCGAGGACCATCGACACCGGACGGATCGTTGCCCCGGCCGGCAGCGTCTCGCCGACCGCGATCACGCCGGCGACCAGCGCCGGTACGGCGGCGTCGAGGACCTTCAGGTGGCGTTCGCGCATGACACCGGCGACGCTATCGCCGCTGGTCCGGGCAGCCCATACCCCCGCGGGAGTAGCCGAACACCCCGCCAGGACGATGCGCCCGGCCGCCGTCCGGAGGAACGTCGTCCCCATGGCCCTGACTGCTCCCCACGACGAACGCGTCGCCCGCGACTTCGAACCGACCCCGCCCGTAGTGACGGTGCGCGACCTGACCAAGCGCTACGGCGGCGTGCTGGCCGTCGACGCGCTCACCTTCGGCCTCGAGGCCGGCTCCGTCACCGGCTTCCTCGGGCCCAACGGCGCCGGCAAGACGACCACGTTGCGACTGCTGCTCGGGCTGGCGCGTCCCTCGGGCGGCGAGGCGCACGTCTTCGGCCGGCCGTACCGCGAGCTGCCCGAACCGACTCGGCGGGTCGGGGCCCTGCTCGAGTCGGGCGACTTCGACCCGGGCCGCAGCGGCCGCAACCACCTGCGGGTGCTGGCGCTCGCCGCCGGCATCACCACCGCCCGGGTCGACGAGGTACTCGAGCTCGTCGAACTCGATCGCGCGGCGAGCCGGCCGGTCGGCGGCTACTCGCTGGGGATGCGGCAGCGGCTCGGCCTCGCCGCGGCGCTGCTCGGCGACCCCGAACTGCTCGTGCTGGACGAGCCGGCCAACGGCCTCGACGCCGCCGGCGTGCACTGGCTGCGCGGGTTCCTGCGTCAGTTCGCGGCCGCCGGCGGCACGGTGCTGGTGTCGAGCCACGTCCTCGCCGAGGTCGCCCTCAGCGTCGATCGAGCGCTGGTCATCGACCGCGGGCGCCTCGTGGCCACGCTCGCGATGTCCGAGTTCGCCGACCCCGGCGCACTCGAGCAGGCCTACCTCGAACTCACCGGCAAGGACGGATCATGATCGCCCAGCTGCGCTCCGAGCTGTTCAAGCAGCGCACCACCCGCACTGCACCGATCCTGCTCGCCTCGATGGTCGGCGTGGCGATCCTCGTCGTGAGCCTGCACGTCTTCACCCTCAGCGCCGCCGATCTTCGCCAGGCCGCCAACCAGCCCAAGGTGCTCGGCTGGGGCACGACGATCGGCGCGTTGTTCGCCGCGCTGGCCGGGGCCATCGGCATCACGTCGGAGTTCCGCAACGGGACGATCCGTCCCACCCTGCTCACCAACCCCGATCGCGTCCGCGTGCTGGCGGCGAAGGCCGGCGCCGCCGCCGTCGCCGGCCTGCTGATCGGCGTGGTCGCCGCCGGGCTCGTCGCCGCCCTCGGCAGCGCCGGCCTGGCCGCCCGGGGGATCACGGTCACCCTCGACGCCGGTGACTTCGTGCAGATGATCGCCGGGGGCGGGCTCGGGGCGGCGTTGTGGGCCGTGCTGGGGACGGGTCTGGGCGCAGTGCTGCGCAGCCAGATCGCGGCGGTGGCCGGCCTGTGCGTCTGGCTGCTGCTGATCGAGAACGTCCTGATCGGCAACGTGCCGTCGGCGGCGAAGTACGCCCCGGGCGCCAGCGGGGGCGCGCTCGCCGGGCTGATGCCCGACGCCGGCAGCGCCACCCTTCTCGCCCCGGCCGCTGGCGCCGTGTTGCTGCTGGCCTACGCCGTCGTCGCCGCCGTCAGCGGCGCCGGCGTTCTCGACCGGCGGGACATCGGCTGACGAAAGACCGCGACGGGCGCCGTCCCGTTCGAAGGACGGCGCCCGCCGTTGGGCTGGTTCAGGACGCGACGATCACGCCCGTGACAGCTCCGACCTCTCCGGCATGGCCCGCATCTTGACGTGCCCACCGCCGGGGTGGGTGGCGTTGAACACCTGGGTGTCGTAGGCCATGTGCCCGACCATGTTGGCGAACGTCTTCGACATCCAGGTCAGCACCTCGGGATCGTTGTTGCTGAGGTTGTCGCACCACCGGAACGGGTTGTCGACGCAGCCGCCGTCCGTCCCCGGCACCGTCCCTTCGAAGTTCCCCTCGTAACCGCCGAACAGGGCGACGTCGGAGGCGAGCTTGCAGCAGTCCTGGCCGGTGAGCACGCCGCTCGCCGGAACGCCGGCCTGCTGGAACATGAAGGCATCGGTGCCGTCGGCCGAGAAGAGGATGTGGTTCTTCCCGATCGAGTTGAGGTAGTCGATGCCGTAGTCGCGCCCGATCGCCGACGGCGCCCACGTGCTCGGCGGCATCGGGGTACCGGGGTTGCGCCCGAACAGCGTGACGCCGTCCTTCGGGTCAAGGACGCCCGCGACGTAGTTCGGGGTGGCCGTGACGTCCGCGTCGAGGTCGAACTTGATCTTCGCTAGTTCGTCCGCCGGCAGCGTGCTGACGTAGTACTGCGAGCCCAGCAGGCCGAGCTCCTCACCACCGAACCAGATGAAGCGCAGCTTGTTGCGGGTGTTGGTGTTCTTCAGCTGCTGGGCGATGTCGAGGATCGTCGCCGAGCCCGAGGCGTTGTCGAGCAT
>Ga0068855_100005525_pt1 | contig 15429 bp, 16 predicted proteins | sample KBSCornC52_FD_66592 | JGI IMG/M metagenome (GOLD analysis project Ga0068855, IMG submission 66592) | Corn rhizosphere microbial communities from Kellogg Biological Station, Michigan, USA - KBS Corn C5-2 | ecosystem: Host-associated > Plants > Roots > Rhizosphere > Soil ...
CAAACCCCAAAGATTCTGATTCAGATTGATCGTGAACTTGTCGTCGACCGACATCGCGCTCGATTCCGGCTCAGTCTTCCCAGGCTCTCGCTTCCGCCGTGATTTTCCAGTAATCGTTCAGTGTGTATCGGCGTATTTCTCTTTTCTTGTCGTCCACCTCGATGAATTCCCAGTCTTCGATCTTTAGGTTTTGGATTTCCTGCTCCTGTGGCTCCGCGTCGGACTTTCCAGTCTTTGGAGTAAGTTTCAGAACGATCGTCTGGTGTTTTGCCATATTCTCAATCGAAGGGCCCGACTCCCGTTAGCTTGACACCGAAATGTAAGTTAATCGCCCGCGACGTTGGCGATTTGGGTCAGCCCCGGCTCACTCGCATCGAGCACAGCCTGAGCGTCTGCTTCCGTGAACTCCTGGGTCTTAGCCGAGTGGTTCATGGAGCAGAACTTGGGACCGCACATGGAACAGAACGCCGCGTCCTTGAACCCCTCTTCGGGAAGCGTTTCATCGTGATATGCCTGCGCCGTCTCGGGGTCGAGCGACAGCTCGAACTGTTTCTTCCAATCGAACGCAAAGCGCGCGCGCGATAGTGCGTCGTCGCGGTCCCGGGCGCCCGGACGATGCCGGGCGATATCGGCCGCATGCGCCGCGATCTTGTACGCGATCAATCCCTGCTTCACGTCCTCGCGGTTGGGCAGTCCCAGATGCTCCTTGGGAGTCACGTAGCACAGCATCGCCGCTCCATGCCATCCGATCATCGCCGCACCGATCGCCGACGTGATGTGATCAAAGCCCGGCGCGAAATCCGTCACCAGCGGCCCCAGCGTGTAGAACGGGGCTTCGTGGCATATTTGGACTTCCTTCTCCACCTGCATCTGGATCTGGTCCATGGGGATGTGTCCCGGACCTTCGATCATCACCTGCACGTCATGTTTCCAGGCGATCTTGGTCAGCTCGCCCAGCGTCTCGAGCTCCGCAAACTGCGCCCGGTCGCTCGCATCGGCCAGCGATCCCGGCCTAAGCCCGTCCCCCAGCGAAAAGCTCACGTCGTGCTTCTGGAAGATCTTGCAGATGTCTTCGAAGTATTCGTACAGGAAGTTCTGCTTATGATTCTTCACCATCCATTCGGCGAGGATCGCCCCGCCCCGGCTGACGATTCCCGTCACGCGCTTGGTGGTCAGGGGAATGTACTGAACGAGAACGCCCGCGTGAATGGTCATATAATCCACGCCCTGCTCGGCCTGCTCTTCGATGACTTCGAGCATAACCTTAATATTCAGATCTTCCACGCGGCGCACGCGCGCCAGAGCTTCGTACAGGGGCACCGTCCCGATGGGAACAGGCGAACTGCGGATAATAGCTTCGCGGATGCGCGGGATATCGCCGCCGGTGGACAAGTCCATCACGGTATCGGCGCCGTACTTCACCGAATAGCGAAGCTTTTCTAGCTCTCCGTCGATGTCCGAAGTGGTCGAGGAATTTCCGATATTGGCGTTGATCTTGCAGCAGGAGGCCACCCCGATACACATCGGCTCGAGGTTGGTGTGATGAATGTTGGCGGGGATAATCATCCGCCCGCGAGCGACTTCATCGCGCACCACGTCCGGCGTCAGACGTTCCCGTGTGGCGACGTACTCCATCTCTTCCGTGATCCGCCCTTGCCGCCCATAATGCATCTGTGTGCGGATCTGGTCATTCACGCGTCGCGCAACCCATTCTTGTCGCATAACGCTCCGATCTTAGCAGAATAAAAAACCCTGCTAGTGGATCTGGGGATGCTGGTTGATATCGAGGTAGGAGAGAGCAATCAGCACCAGAACGAACAAGGCTATACGGAGGGACCAGTATTTCATGCGGGACTTCGGATCGAGGAGGCTCTTTACGCGCTGGTTAAAGGCCCGGTTGGGAAGCATGCAATCGAGCAGCGCGGAGAGGACACTCATTAGACCCCGTTATACCGCACCTAGGACTGAGGGAGATCGCGTATGTGAAGACCCTTCCGGATTCGCCGCGAGCCGAGGATATTCCGCCGGTCTGCCAGCTCTTACCGGAACCAGTCCAGGATCGTCCGCGCGCCATCAAAACTCCAGGCCGAAAGCGTGAACCCGATCTGCGTATACGCCATCAACAGGATCAGCAGCAAGAATCCGTAGCGCGCGACCATCGAATAGATCTCCACCGGGATTCTCGCCGCCAGCAGCAACTTCGACCCATCCAGCGGTGGCACCGGGATCATGTTGAACAGCGCCAGATACAGGCTCAGCCGCACACCTTGCGCAGCGAAGTTAGCTACAGCTAAATTGGCATGTGCGGTCGCCGCCGCCACCGCCGCGAGAATCACCGCGAACACGACATTGCTCGCCGGACCCGCCAGCGCCACAATCGCCATCCCGTTCAAGCCACCCCACAGCTTCGAGGGATTCGTACTCACCGGCTTGCCCCACCCGAGGAAACCGGCGCCGATCAGCGACGTCACTGCGGGAAGAAGCACCGTGCCGATCCAATCGACGTGGGCCAGAGGATTGAGCGTGACGCGGCCTTGGAGTCGTGGCGTGTCGTCGCCCAATTTAGTCGCGACCCAGGCATGAGCGAATTCGTGCGGCGTCGTCAGCAGCCACAACAACGCCACATTGGTCAGGGCCGCGTCAAAATTCATTCAAAAAAATGCTTATTGAGGCAGGAATCGCACCGGTTGAATCGGCGTGGGCAGCTCCGCTGACTCCCGAGAGGAAGTAACCTTCCATCCTTCACGAGTCTTCTCGAGCAGGATGACGACGGGCACGCTACGTGTCGCAGTTGAACCGTATTGGACGCGTGAGGCTTCCACTCGGGCAACTTTGGAGGACAAGAATTGAACCGAGTGAGTAACCATCACCGGACGGCTCATCTCCGACCAAACTCGCCCGCTGTCGCGCCCAGTTTGCGCGGAATTCCACGAGGTGATGACTCTGTCAATAGCCTCGCGATCCTTTGCTCGATCCGCGGCCCATAGCCACGACGACGCCACCAGGAGGCCGGCTACCCATTTCATGACCCCATGCTAGCACCGTGTTCGCCAAGTATCATATATAGCTATAGCGATGCGAATTCCCGCCCTTCTGTTTTTGGCGCTGTTGCCGTTATCCGCCCAGGACGCCGGCGTCACCCGCGCTGACTGGCCGCACTATGGCGGCACCCAGTTTTCCTGGCGCTACAGCGCCCTCGACCAGATCAATACTTCGAACGTCAAAAATCTTCTCCCCGCATGGATTTTCCAAACCGGCGATTACACTGAGTACCTCGGCTCCACCCCCATCGTGGCCGACGGCGTGATGTATCTTATCTCCGCCAGCGCGCGCGTCTTCGCTCTCGACGCTGCCAAAGGGACCGTGATCTGGCAGTATCGCTATCCCACCCCGCGCGCGGGCATCGCGGGCAGCCATTCCGATTTCATCCAGAATCGTGGAGTCGCAGTCAGCGACGGCAAAGTGATCTTCGGCACCAGAGACAATTTTCTGGTCGCGCTCGATCAAAAGACCGGCAAGGAACTCTGGAAGGTGAGCGTCGACGACCCGAAGCAGTGCGGCTGCAACAACCTCGCCGCGCCACTGATCGTCAAGGACAAGGTCATCGTCGGTGGTAATGGCGGCGACCAGGCGCATCGAGGATATCTCACCGCCTTTTACACCAAAACCGGCCGCCTCGCCTGGCGTTGGTACGTAGTTCCCGGTCCGGGCGAAAAGGGAAACGAGACATGGAAGGGAGACAGTTGGCGCTACGGTGGCGGCGCTCCCTGGCTCACCGGCTCCTTCGATCCCGACTTAAATCTGGTCTATTGGGGCACCGGCAACGCTGCGGCGGATTTTTACGATACCGATCGCGTCACTGCGGGCGCCAGCAAAACCCGGGATGTGAACCTGTATACAGCTAGCGTGGTCGCGCTTGACGCCGACACCGGAAAACTCCGCTGGCACTTTCAGGAAGTCCCGGACGATCAATGGGACTATGATTCTTCCTATGAAGTCTTGCTCATGGACCGGCAAATCAAAGGCCAGATGCGCAAGATCCTGGTCCACATGAACAAGAGCGGCTTGACGTTCGTGCTCGATCGCGCCACCGGCGAATTTATCAGCTCTTTCAATGTTCCGGAGCTTTCGAATTGGATTTCGGGCGTCACGGAGGATGGCAAGCTAGTGGGACGCAATGAGCCGGAAATGGGAAAAACCAAGAACTTCTGCCCGAGTACGGCTGGGGCTAAAAGCTGGAATTCCACCGCGTACTCGCCTCGCACCGGCTTCCTGTATGTCCCAGCCATGGAACTCTGCATGGACATCACTCCCAACGACACCAAGGCCACTGAAGGGCGCTTCTATATGAATGGCGACTTCCCCACTCGCCTGCCGCCCAATCGATCCACATACAGCCATGTGGACGCCTGGGATCCGATCACCGGCAAGAAAATCTGGAGCGTGCCGTACAAGTACGTCCTGCTTGCGTCCATGCTCGCTACGGGCGGCGATCTGGTATTTACAGGCGATCCCGAAGGGAACTTCTTCGCACTGGATGCGCGCACCGGCGACAAGTTGTGGAGCTTCCAGACGGGCGCCGGACATCGCGGCGCATCGATATCCTATTCGGTCAATGGGCGGCAATACATTGCAGTAACGACGGGGTTTCAGCAGACTGTGGTCGGCAGCGCCGTCATCGGCTTGTTTCCCGAGGAAAGTTTTCGCGCGGGATCGACGCTCGTCGTCTTCGCGTTGCCGGAGGCGTCGCGATGAAGCTCGGTTCGCTCTTGCTCGCCGCCACCGCGTTCGCTGCGGCTCAAAATCTTCCGGACGTCCTAAAGCAGGGCGAAGCTGTATTCAGCAAATCCTGCGCGACCGGATACTGCCACGGAGCCAGGGGCACCAACGGAGGCGCGCCCCGCCTGGCTGGACGCGGATTCGACCAGGCTTTCATCGCCAATACCGTCCAACGGGGTATTCCGAGCACCGCGATGCCGGCATTCGGAGCAACGCTGTCTCGCGCCGATCTAACCGCTGTGGTGGCCTATGTGGCCTCCCTTAATGGCGTCGCCAATCCCGTAATCACCGGTAGCGGCGGACCTCCAGGCCCGTCAATCGCACGTCTTACAGGCGACGCTGCTCGTGGCCGCAATCTCTTCTCTGACTCTGTCCGCAGCTTTGGGCGATGCTCCACCTGTCATGAAATCGGAGGCATCGGCATCCCTGTCGCGACACCGATCGGGAAAGTGCCCGCTGACACCGCCGCGCTGAAGGCGTTGAGCACTCCACAGGTTTCGACGGTGACCCTACGCGGCGAGTCGATGCCGGCTCTCATCGTCAGCAAGAAGGCCAACACGGTGGTCTTCTACGATCTGACCAGCGCACCGCCTGTGCTCCGGACCGAATCGCCCTCCTCCGTTCAGACTGGCGAAGGCAGTACCTGGCGTCACTCCTCTGTTATTGGGTCCTATAATGAAGCTGAGCTCTCGGCGATTCTCTCGTATCTCCGCGCGGTACTAAAACCCTGAAGATCTTCACCATCGGCCACTCCACATTGCCCATCGAGAAATTTCTCGAAGTGTTGGCCGCGCACGGCATTCGACAGCTGGTAGACGTTCGAACGATTCCGAAATCGCGACGCCATCCTCATTTCGGCCAGGATCAACTCGCCCCTTCGCTGGAACAACGCGGAATCCGGTATACTCACCTTCCCGGACTCGGGGGACTCCGTCACGCCCGCAAGGATTCCCTCAATACCGGCTGGAAGAACGCCAGCTTTCGCGGCTACGCGGATTACATGCAGACTCCCGCGTTCGCCGAGAACCTCAGCAAGCTCATCGAGATCGCCGCTGGCGGTCCCACCGTGATCATGTGCGCCGAAGCGGTCCCGTGGCGATGTCACCGGTCTCTGATCGCCGACGCCCTGACCGCGCGTGGAATCGAAGTCGAGCACATCCTGACCGCCACCAGCCGCAAAGCCCACAAATACACCCCTTTTGCGCGCGTCAACGGAGCGTCGGTGACCTACCCGGCACTCCCGCTGATGGAGTCCTGATAGACTTGAAGAGGTTGTTGCTAGCACGCAATATCGCGCTCCTTATGCTTGCGGGGATAGCTCTCGCACAGGCGCCCCCAGCCTCCCAGGACGACGTCCCCACGTACCGTGCCGATGCGCGGCTAGTGCTTCTGCATGCCAGCGTTGTCGGTAAGAACGGGAAGCTGGTCACCAACATCCCTCAGTCGGCTTTCAAGGTTTTCGAAGACGGCGTGGAGCAGCCGATTCGGCTGTTTCGCCGCGAAGACGTTCCCGTCTCCATGGGTATCATCGTCGACAACAGCGGAAGCATGACCAGCAAACGAACCAGAGTCGCCGCCGCCGCCCTGGAGCTGGTGAAGCAATCCAACCCGGACGATGAAGTCTTTATCGTCAATTTCAACGACGATACACACTTCGATCAGCCTCTTACTAACGACGTCAAGAAAATGGAGGCCGCGCTCGCGAGAATGGAAGCTCGCGGCGGCACCGCGATGCGCGATGCGTTGAGCAAGTCCATCAATTACGTGAAGAAGAACGGTAAGAAGGACAAGAAAGTCCTCGTCGTGATCACGGACGGCAACGACAATTCGAGCGATATCACCCTGGAACAGGTTCTCCGTCAGGCGCAGAACAGCGAGGTGCTAGTTTACGCCATCGGACTATTGAACGAGGAAGAAGCGCGGGAAGCGCGGTCGGCGAAGAAAGCGCTGAAGACTTTGGTGGACGCCTCGGGCGGGATGGATTATTATCCCAAGAGTACCAGCGATGTTCAGGAAATTACGCCGCGCGTAGCGCACGAAATCCGAAATCAATACATTCTCGGATACACGTCCTCCAATCAGGTTATGGATGGATCGTTCCGGCAAATTAAAGTGACCGTCACCGGCTTCGGCCGGCCTACGGTCCGCACCCGCAACGGCTACTACGCGACACCTACCGCCCGCGTCATCGATCCATTCGGGCAAACAGTCACCGCTCGCCGTTAGTTCTTGGGCGCAAGTGGAAGCGTAGGCGCGTAATACCCGTGCCGGGCTCGGACGGTGAATTCCTTGCGGTCCTTCACACGAATATCCACGGGATGGTACAGTCCGTCGGTGCGCAGCGGATCCGGCCGGTAGAATACGTTGTACTGATGCCGCAGTTCATTGGCGATGTTCTCGAAGGACTGCCCCATGTCCTCAGCCTTAAACGGAAAGAAGGCGATTCCGCCGGTCTCTTCCGCATAACGCTTCAGCACTTTGTCCCCGCTGGTTTCCAGATGCGTGATGTTGGTCGAAATTGTGTAGATCACCGCGTCAGCCTTATGCGCCATCTCGAGCGCCTGCTCGCGGGTGTATCGGCTCTGGTTATCGTCGCCATCGCTGAGGATCACAATTGCGCGGCGGAATTTATCGCGCGGCTGATCCATCATTAGCTTGTCACGGCAGGAGTAGAAAATCGCGTCGTATAGGGCCGTACCGCCGCCAGGCCGTAGCTCGCGGATGGCTTTGGTTACAGCTACCTGGTCGTCGGTCAGGTCTGCCACCAATTCGGGCGACGTATCGAAACTCACCACCAGCGCCTTATCCTTGCCGGGACGCATGACCGTGGTGATGAAGTCCGTCGCGGCTTCCTGGATGAACCGGAATCTCTCGCGAATGCTATTGCTGGTATCGATCAGCATCGCGATCCGCAAAGGCAGGTCGGTTTCCGCCGTGAATTCCAGAATCTGCTGAGGCTTTTTGTTTTCGAAGATTTCGAAATCGTTCCTAGTGAGATCGCTTACGAAGCGCCCCTTCTTATCAGTCACCGTGTACAGCAAGTTGACGCGCGTCACGTCCACGGTGATCCGGCTCGGATCGTCCGCCGAGGGGGATGCCTTCTGCGCCGCCTTCTGCTTGGCGCTCTGGCCAAACACTAAAGTTATGCTCAGGAGGCCAATAAATACACGTTTCATCTTTACCTAGGATTATAGCCCCGCGAGCCAAGCCTCAAGAGCCGTCGGCAAGGGCGCTTCTACGGTTACCTTTTCCCCGGTAGCAGGGCTGGCAAACCCAATTCGCCAGGCATGCAGGAACAACCTTTCTGCCGGCGGAGCGCCATAGACGCGATCGCCCGCCACCGGATGGCCGATGCTCGCCAGATGCACCCGGATCTGATGTGTCCGACCAGTGCCAATGCGCACTTCTAGAAACGTGAACTTCTCGAAGCGCTTCCGCACTCGATAGTCGGTCAGAGCCTCGCGGCCGGATTCAAGCCGCGCCGTCATGCGTATCCGCCGCACTGGATCTCGCGCGATCGGTTTCGTGATCCGTCCCGAATCGGCCCCTACTTTTCCATGCACCAGCGTGAGATAGATCTTCTCTACCGTCCGGCCCGCGAACTGGGCGGCTAAAGCCCGATGCGCCGCGTCGGTCCGCGCGACCAGAATCACGCCGCTGGTGTCCTTGTCCAACCTGTGCACGATTCCCGGCCGCATCTCGCCTCCCAATTGCGAGAGAGCCTCGAAGCGATGCACCAGCCTATTCACCAGCGTCCCTTCGTGCAGCCCGGCGCCTGCGTGTACCGCCAGGCCTGCTGGCTTGTTTACAACGATGAGAGATGCATCCTCGTACAGCACTTCCACAGGAAGATCTTCGGGAGTGGCTTTAAGCGGCGGAAGTCCGGCCGGGGAAACGTCGATCGTCTCGCCGCCGCGCAGCAGAAGCGACGACTTTGCCGGCGAACCGTCTACCTGCACGCGGCCCTCTTTAATCCAGGATTGAATTCGCGAGCGGCTGTAGTCGCTCAGCTTTTCTTGGAGAAAGTGATCCAGCCGCTTCGCTGGCTCACCTGTGAACGTCTGCATCAGAAGAACGATATCAATGTGATCCTGCGGACACTTCAAACACCGCGATCTCCGCCATTAGGTTCGGCAGCCACGTCACCTGCCGCTCCCCCGCAACACAAATTCGCCGTTCCACTTTCCAGCCCTGCTGCTGCGCCAACGCCTCGAAGTCCAGCACGGACAGGAAATGGATGTTCGGTGAATCGTACCAGTCATAAGGAAACCGGTCCGTCCGAGGCGCACGTCCACTCAATAGCCAAGCCAACCGCACGGAGTAATGCCCGAAATTCGGAAATGCCACGATGGCACGCTTGCCGACCCGCAGCATCCCGCGCAACACCGCCAGCGGATATCGCGTTTCCTGTAGTGTTTGCGACAGCACCACGTAGTCGAATGCCAAGTTGGGATAGTCTTCGACCGCCGACTCCAGATCGCCTTGATAGACCGATGCCCCGCGCGCAATGGCCTTTTGCACGCGAGCGCCTTCCATCTCGACGCCGCGCCCGTCCACCTGCTTGTGCTCCTTGAGCCAAGCCAGCAGTTCGCCCTCGCCACAGCCCAAATCCAGCACTCGTGTCTTCGGCTCGATCAGTTCCCCGATGATCGCGAAGTCGCGCCGCCCGTAGACATTAGCCATCGACTTTATGCATTTGCAGCCGCCTCACGGAACGTGCTTGCCAGGAATCCGCGGACCACTTCGGTCTGCTGCTCGACCTCTACCAGGAAAGAATCGTGCCCGTAGCGCGCATCCAGATTGCAGTACGCAACGTCGCAATTCCTTCCCCGCAAAGCTTTGACGATTTCCAAGGATTGATATGGCGGATACAGCCAGTCCGAGGTGAAGCTGATCAGCAGAAATCGTGCCTCATTCGATTCGAACAGCGTGGGCAATGCGCCGCGCTGTGTCAGATCGAACGTGTCCATGGCACGCGTGATATAGATGTACGAGTTCGCATCGAAGCGGTCGACGAACTTATAGCCGCGATACTTCAGGTAGCTCTCGACTTCGAACTGGTCGGGCGTTCGCAGCTTGCGCCCGAACTTCTCGCGCATGCTCTCGTCGCTCATGTAGGTGATGTGGCCTACCATCCGCGCTACAGCCAGCCCGCGCCCCGGCAGCCGTCCCCCGTAATAATTTCCGTTATTCCAGTCGGGGTCGGCCATGATCGCTTGCCGCCCCACCTCGTTAAACGCGATCTGCTGCGCGCTGTGTCGCGCGGTGGTCGCGATGGGGATGGCCGAAGCCACGCGCTCCGGATACGATACGGCCCATTCCAGCGCCTGCATACCGCCCATCGAGCCGCCCGACACGGTCAGCAACTTATCGATTCCCAGATGATCGATCAGCATTCTCTGCAGCCTTACCATGTCCGCAATGGTGACCTGCGGGAAGGACATGGCCCAGGGGCATCCCGTCTCGGGGTTGATGCAGCCTGGACCTGTGGTGCCGCGGCAACCACCTAACACATTGGAACAAAGGACGAAATACTTGTCGGTATCGAAGGCCTTGCCGGGTCCAATCATGGACGACCACCATCCGCCTTCGCCCGCCGCATGTGCGTCGCCGGAAAAGGCGTGGACGATTAAGATGGCGTTGGAACGCGCCCCATTCAACTCGCCGTAGGTCTCATAAGCGACCTCTACGGGAGCTAGCGTAGCGCCGGAATCGAGCTCCAGTCGGTCGAAAGTACAGCTAGCAACCTCCGTGACCATGGGGATACTTTCAGTATACGAATACCACCTTCTTGCGAATACTGTAATCGTCGCGATCTTAGTGCGTCGAGCGGTGCGCTCTGCATTGCCCGGGCGATTCTCTAAAGCATCCTGATGCCCGCCTAGGAGCGCGCTAGAGCTTCGAAGATCCGCTTCACGCTGGACGGCCCCGTGCCCGGCAATTCAGGTTTCACCAAGGATTCAGCTATCGGTTCTGACTGGGGGATCGCCAGCCCCGCAGCCCTGATCAGCGGCATCACCATCTCGGGCGTGGGCGGATTAGCTTCCAGATAGTCCATGCCATCTACTGTGATTAGGAGGTTGCTCTTGTCGTCGCTCGCAACCATGTTCCGCTGTTTCAGATACCACAGGGCGAAATTCAATCCCTCGGGTGTCGACTCGAGCATGTTTTCGACTTGACGCATCGAGATGCCTGGTGTGAATGGCTTCTGGCGCCGGCGGTCGTACAGTATACAAAGCAGGGCCGCGCGCAGTGCGGTCTCATGCCCCAGCGCCGCGAAAAAATCGAGCCCGCTGAACTTGAATTCGGCCTTGTCCTCTCCGAGGCCTTTGAGCTTGTCGAATTCGCTCCGCAGCCCCGAATCACACAGAACTTCGTAGGCCAGGTTGATGGCGTCAAACATGGCCTGATCGCCGGTCTTATCGTTGCGAGGATGATACTTCTCTGCCAGTTTGCCGTAGGCATGATGAATCGTATTCAGGTTCGACTTAGGCTCGATCTCGAGAACTTTGTAGTGATCCTGGAACTTGCCGGCGAGCGGAGCGGACATAGATACTTCTTCTATCGGCAGATGTGGTGGCGATCTCCAGGCTCCCGCAAATAGCTACTTTATGTATGCCCAGCCGGCTTCCTGTTTGCGAACAAGTTCCGCCACTCCGGAATCGACTGTCGTGGCAAACGGGAAGAGATCCTCGGTCGTGATATTCCGGTCGCGCATCGAGTTGCGGCAAGCCGCCAGCTTGACCCCTTCGCTCGCGAGACGTTGCAGAATATCCGCGTGATCGGTGTTGATCTTGCGCAGCATGTTGAGTCCCGGACCGAAAAAGACCGCTTCGATTTCGACGCCTCCATCATTGGCAAATGCGATCCGCATGTTCTGGATGTGGGCGAGCAAGTAACTCCATTCGTCGCCCTGGGGTTCGCTCATTTGCATTACCGCGTGATGCTTAGGCGCCGCAGGGGTTTGCGATACCCCAACGAGTACGATTACAAACACAGTAATGATGGCCGCAATAATGGATTTCAGTTGCATAAGGGCACTCTAAAATAACTCATCAACCGTTTGGTGGCACATCTCCCTCAAAACGGATACTTCGCCGGCGTCCCGCTCACCGTGATCCACTGCCATTCGGTGAACTCGTCCAGATTCGTAGTGCTTCCGAAGCGCGAGCCGTTTCCCGAGGCTCCCATGCCGCCCATAGGAATCCCTGGATGGTCGGCGATGGTTTGATCGTTGATGTGTACCATTCCGGCTTTAATCTGCCGTGCCATCCGCATCCCTCGATCGACGGATCCCGTCATCACTGACGCTGCCAGGCCATAACCCGTCCCGTTGGCTAGCGCCACGGCTTCCTCGTCGTTTTCGGCGATCGTCACCGGCGCCACGGGCCCGAAAATCTCCTCGTCATAGGCGCGCATGCCGACCTTCACATCGCCCAGCACGGTAGGTTTGTAGAAAAGACCTTCGTGGGTGCCGCCCGTCACAACTTTCGCCCCCGATTTCACCGAATCCTGAACGATTCCGTCTACGCGGGTCAGTTGCTTTTCGCTGATCAGCGGCCCGATCGCCACATGCGCACGGAACGGATCGCCCACCGGAAGCGCGGCGGCGTGCTCGGCCAATTTCTTCATGTACTCGGCCGCGACTTTCTTGTGCACGATATGCCGGCTGGTCGCCATGCAGACTTGCCCCTGGTGCAGGAATGATCCCCACGCGCCGCAGGAAGCCGCGGCATCGAGATCCGCATCATCCAGAATGATCATCGGACTGTTGCCGCCCAGCTCCAGCGAAACCTTCTTCAGACCCTTGCCCGCCAGCTCGCCCACGCGACGTCCTACGGCACTCGATCCTGTGAATGTGACCAGCCGAACAGCGGGGGCCGTGACTAAGGCTTCGCCGACATCGGGACCTCCAGGAATCACGCTGAATACGCCCGCAGGGACTCCCGCCATCTCGAATACCCGAGCCAGTAAATACCCGCCCGTCACAGGAGTCTGATGATCCGGCTTCAGCACCACCGCGTTTCCCAGTGCCAGAGCCGGAGCCACCGAGCGCATGGCCAGCACCAGCGGAACATTCCACGGTGTGATCACGCTGACCACGCCGACGGGAACACGAATCGCCATGCTCATCCGGTCCGGAGAAGTGGGCGGAAGAATTTCGCCGATGGGCTGGATCAAGATGGCAGCCGAATGATACAGTTCGCCCGTCGCGATGGCCACTTCGTAACCCGCCTTGGGTTGCACGCCGCCCGTCTCGCGGACGTTGAAATCCATGATCTCTTTCGAGTGATTCTCGATGATCCGGGCTGCCTCGCGCATGATCCGCGCGCGCTCTTCAGCGGGCTTCGCGGCCCAGGCGGGTTGCGCTTTGGCAGCCTGCTCAGTTAGCTCTACCGCCAGCTCTGGCGTGCCCCCTCCTGCATCGCCTAGCGCTTCGCCGGTCGCCGGCTCACGCACTGGAATCGTCTTGGGCGCCGTCTTCCACGCGCCATCGAAATACTTCTTTTCCCAAATAGAGTTATCCAATAGTTGTTCTGACATTTTCTTTTCCGAGCCGTGACAGTGATGGTGCCGTCTTTATTGTGGAGGGGCTGTACCGGATCACCTGCCAGTATACTCTCGGAAAGAATGTCCAACATCACCCATCTCGAATGCAGTCTATGCGCAACGCGATTCGAACCGCACCGGGTTCACAACCTTTGTTCCTGCGGCGGAACGCTCTTCGTCCGCTACGATCTCCCTGAGATCAGAGCAATCTGGACCCGCGATCAGGTTCGATCCGCTCGACCCGATCTATGGCGCTACCTGCCGGTTCTTCCGCCCCAGCGCCCGGAGTCCATCGTCTCTCTCGGTGAAGGCATGACGCCGCTGATCCGCGCACCCCGCCTGGGCGCCGCGATCGGATCGGAACAACTCTGGGTGAAAGACGAGGGATTGAATCCCACGGCTTCTTTCAAAGCCCGCGGCATGACGACCGCGATCACCATGGCGAAGGAGCTCGGCATTCGCAAAATCGCGATTCCGTCCGCGGGAAATGCCGCCAGTGCCGCGGCCGCCTATGCCGCTGCCGCCGGTATCGAGGCGCACATCTTCATGCCGAAGGACGTTCCCCAATCCAATTACATCGAGTGCAAAACTCTCGGCGCGACCGTGACTCTTGTCGACGGACTCATCAGCGACTGCGCCCGCATCGTTGCTGAACGCAAAGACCAGGAAGGCTGGTTCGATATGAGCACGCTCAGGGAGCCTTATCGCGTCGAAGGCAAGAAGACCATGGGCTACGAGGTCGCCGAACAGTTCGATTGGGAGCTACCCGATGCGATTTTCTACCCCACCGGCGGCGGTGTGGGGATGATCGGTATGTGGAAAGCATTCGACGAACTGGAACAGCTCGGCTGGATCGGCGTCCGCCGCCCGAAGATGATCGCCGTTCAGGCTGCGGGCTGCCAGCCCATTGTCCGAGCCTTCGAGCAAGGCGCGGAGCGCTCTGAATTCTGGCAAAACGCTTCCACCATCGCCGCAGGACTGCGCGTCCCCAAGCCGCTCGGCGATGTGCTGATCTTGAATATCCTCCGCGAGAGCGCGGGAAGCGCCATTGCCATCAGCGATGAGGACATTCTCGACGCCGGCCGCGAACTCGCATCGCTCGAGGGAATCTTCGCGGCGCCCGAAGGCGCGGCTTGCGTCGCCGCCGCGCGCAAGCTTATCGCGAGTCAGTTCCTGAAGCCCGCCGATCGCATGGTCTTGTACAATACCGGCTCCGGTTTGAAATACCTCGATGCCTATGCCGCTCGGTTTAACGCGCGTTGAGGAGAAGCGCGCGTTGCGGGCCCTCCAAGAATATTCCGATCCTCATCGAAGCCAGGAGGGAGTCCGCGGAGCTAAACTAATTTCCGTGACCCATCCACTCACTCGCCGCCGCGTTCTCGCGACCCCCATCGCACTGGCCCTCGCCGCTCGCGATTCTCGAGCTCAGACTGCGCTCCCCAACATCGTCTACATCATGGCCGACGATATGGGCTACGCCGACCTCTCCTGCTACGGCCGTCGCGACTATACGACGCCCAATATCGATCGCCTCGCCGCCGAGGGCATGAAGTTCCTGCAAGCCTACGCCAACTCGGCCGTCTGTTCGGCGACCCGCACCGCTCTCATCACCGGTCGCTATCAGTACCGCCTGCCGGTCGGCCTCGCCGAGCCGCTTGGTACGGGCGTGACGAACGTCGGTCTGCCGCCCGAACATCCCACGCTGCCCTCACTGCTCCGGAAAGCCGGGTATGGGACGACCCTGCTCGGGAAATGGCACCTCGGCAATCTGCCCAACTTCAGCCCGCTCAAGAGCGGCTACGACCATTTCTGGGGATTCCATAACGGAGGCATCGATTACTTTACGCACAAGCCCGGAGTGGGCCCCAATTCGGCAGTGGATCTGTGGGATGACGACATGTCCATCGAGCAGACCGGCTACTTCACCACTCTGCTGGGCGATCGTGCCGTCAAGACGGTGACCGACTACGCCGCGCAGCGCCGGCCGTTCCTCGTGAGCTTACATTTCAATGCGCCCCACTGGCCGTGGGAAGGACCGAACGACGAGGCCGAATCGCGGCGCGTCCGGTCGCTTTTCGACTTCGACGGCGGCTCGCTCAA
>Ga0068855_100005527_pt1 | contig 15423 bp, 14 predicted proteins | sample KBSCornC52_FD_66592 | JGI IMG/M metagenome (GOLD analysis project Ga0068855, IMG submission 66592) | Corn rhizosphere microbial communities from Kellogg Biological Station, Michigan, USA - KBS Corn C5-2 | ecosystem: Host-associated > Plants > Roots > Rhizosphere > Soil ...
CGCGAAGGCTCACCCACCTCAAACATGAACGCCGCGCTAGGCGATGCAGCATGGATGACGGGACTGGAACGCAACAGCGACCTCATCATCATGGCGTCATATGCACCGCTTTTCGTCAACGTCGATCCGGGCGGCATGCAGTGGGAGAGCGATCTCATCGGCTACAACACAAGTTCCAGTTACGGATCCCCAAGCTACTACGCACAGGTTATGTTCGGCTCGTATCTCGGCGACCACAATGTTGCATCGCAGATTGAGAACGCAGGAGCCAAACTCTTCTACTCAGCCACCCTCAACACGTCGAAGAAGCAGCTCTATCTCAAGCTCGTCAACGGATCATCCAATTCAAAAGCCCTCCATCTCGCGCTGCCCGGAACGCACCCTGCAGCCGACGCAAAGCTGGTTCGCCTAAGCGCACCCGACACCCAAACCACTAACTCGATCGACGATCCAAAACGTGTCGTTCCGGTCGAATCGACCCTGCACAAGGTCAGCAGCGACTTCTCGCTAACCCTGCCGCCCTACTCCATCCAGGTCATTCAGTTTGACCTCCACTAAACAGAGCGCACCATCGATCGGCACTCAGCAGTTCGACAAAAACCAAGGCCGGAACTCCATCGAGTTCCGGCCATTCCCTTGACGTCATCCCATCACTTGGGTGCCCAATCTTGACCTTCTTCTGATCAAGGGGGGACGCGAACCGAATTCAATTCACCGGACCACTACTCCCGCACCGCCCAGGCCAACCCATCCGGATTCGCTCCTGCGTCCACCTTCCCCACAACCTCTAGAGTCTTCAGATCCACCACCGCGACAAACCCATCCTCTGCAAACGCAACATAGGCGCGCTGCCCGTCCGGCTGCACCATCACTCCCCCGCCTCCGCCATGCCCGATTCGGAGCCGCTTTACTTCCTTTTGCGTCGTCACATCGAACACAATCAGTTCCGGCCCCGCCGACACCAGCGCTCGCGAGCCATCCGGCGTGAACTTCAATCGATTCGCGCCACGCGCATTCGCCTGCACTGTCGCGGTCACCTTCTTCTGCATCAGGTCGATCACCGAAATTGTCCCATCCCACGCGTTGGCCACCCACGCCTGCTTGCCATCCGGCGTGACATCGAACCCCTCATCTCCTCTTCCCACCGGGATCACCGTCTCATTCCAGTCCCCGCCCGGAGGTCCTGGCATACTCCTCGGCCCACCCTGCGATGGCGCACCCGGCATCCCGGCCGCACCCGTTGGCGGCATTGGCGGTGGCGATCCCCCTGCCGGTCCCTCCGTATGCTCCAGCACCGTCACCGTCGCTGAATTCACATTCGTGGTGACAATCTTCTGCGCATCGGGGAACACGTACAGCATGTGTGTCCGGTTCTGTCCCGTTCCCATGATCCAGTTCACCTTGCCTGTTTCCGGATCGTAGCTCCCGATCGCCTTGGCAGCCTCAGCTGTAAACCACACCTTTCCCTGCCTGAACGCCAACCCGTGCGGCCCGCGCAACGCGCCCAGATCGATCAGCGGCTCCTCATGTTGTGCCACAAGATCCACCACGGCCAGCGTGTGAAACGCGCCAAACCCGTAGTTCGACACGTAGGCCGTGTGCCCGTCCGCTGATGCAACCACCTCGTGCGGATCATCCCCCACTGGGACTCGCGCCACTACCCGGAGATTCTGAGGATCTACGATAGCCAGCGTGTGATCGTGCTTCGAAAGCACTAGCAGTGATGTTCTGGGAGTTGTGGATTGGGCCAGGGCCAGTGACGAAACCACGACGGCGCAGACGGCCAGAAATCCTGTTCGTGAGATGCTTCTCATTGTGTCAAGGAGATTACATCAAAGTCGGAAGTGCTGTAATTCAAGAAGTCCGGATTTGCTAGACAAACATATCCTGATCCGTGATCACATCGGCTTGACGATCGCGTCTACGACCCGTCGCAAGCACACCCAGGAAAGCCTTTGCCCCGGCCAGCATCGCCGAAACCTGCCGTACCGGCCTCGTCACCGAGTTCGCGACCACATTGCTCGCGTGCTCCACGCCGTCAACAACATTGGTAACCATATGATCGACACGGCTCGTCTGCCGGTACACACGTGCAAGGACTTCATCCGCCGTGTACCGAATATGCGCAGTCTGTTCCCGCGCTGACTGCGCCATGTCCGCAACATCCGCTGCCACCGACTCCACCTTCGGCGCAACCTTTTCAAGCAGTTCCTTCGATCGCGTGAGCATCGGCATCACGGTCGATCGGATCTCGCCGATCTCGCCCTGCACATTGTTTATGGTCTTGCGCACGGTGAAGTACGCCACCAGCATCACGATGAACTGCCCAAACAGCGCAGCCGCCGTGAGACCGACAAAGATAATCAACCACAACGTTTCATTATTCATTTCGGCACCGACGCGATCTTAGCTTTCTTCAAGTCCCGTACAGCGCCTCCGCGCACTCAAGAGAACGCCGGCAATTTTCGCAAGGAATCAGGGACCGACCACGTCAGCCCCTGGTTCTCCGCGCGATGAAGCTTACGCTGTGGGTTCTGTTGGCTTTTGCGCGTTGGACTGGTAAGCCTCACGGCCTGCATCCACCGCTGCTCCCACCCGGCTCGTCTGGTCATTCACCAGGTTCTTGCCGCGCTCAACGAAGTCTTCCCATTGCCCACGTCCGCGATCAACGATCTCTCGTCCGCGTCCGACGTATTGGTTCATCTGCTCGCGGCCTTTATCTACATACTGCCCCACCTGCTCGGCAGCCTGCCGTCCCCGCGTCCGCAGGTACTCGCTTCCTTCACGGGCTCCTTGGGCAATATCGTCCCTTGTCTCACGGCCGCTCTTTGGAGCATAAAGAATGCCGACTAACGCGCCGACACCCAGTCCGGCCAGAAACCACGCAACTCCCTGAACTCCATTCCTGTCATCGCTCATAATTGTCTCCTTCTGCTCAGTACACCGATTCCCATCAATCGTTCCCATGCTTGGGTCGGAGGCCTAAGCGTGCAAAAGTCCATGTTACGCCGCAAAATACGGTACTGCGCAGAAATGCGCCACTCATATGCCGAACGCCGGGCGAACCTCTTGCTCCCGGCTCTTTGGCTTTGACGCCTTCGACCTTGATTCAGTTGTAAACCCGCCGAATTCGGCGTTTCGCAATTCTACTCCCGCCGGTCTCCCTACTACTTGGGCAAGAGCCCACGCGCGATTGCATCTAAAATGCCGTTCAGAAAATTGATGGATTCCGGCGCCGAATACCGCCGCGCAATCTCCAGAGCTTCGTTGATCACGATCGGAAACGGCGTCCCCTTGAACCCCAGCATCTCGCCCACCGCCATGCGCAGCAAGTTGCGATCCACCGCGGGCATCCGCTCCAGTCGCCAGTGGCGGGAATTCGCCGTAATCAGCTCATCAATCTGCTCATGATTCGCAATTGCCGACCCGAACAGATCCTCCGCGAAGTCGCGAACCTCACCCTCTGGTGTGTCCACGGACTTCCAAAACGTGGCGCGCACCTGGTCCGGCGTCTGCTTTCCCATCTCCGCCTGGAAAAGCATCTGCATCGCCAGTTCACGCGATTTCCTCCGCGAACCAGCCGTCACGCTTTCCCACTTTCCATGAGCTTGCGACGCAGACTCACCATCTCGATGGCCGCGGTAGCAGCCTCAAAACCTTTATTCCCTGCCTTGATCCCCGCGCGGTTCAGCGCCTGCTCCAGCGTCTCGCACGTGAGCACGCCAAAGCTGTGCGGCACTCCCGTCTCCTGTTGCGACTGTCCGATCCCGCGCGCTACTTCGTTATAGATCGCCTCATAATGCGCCGTTTCTCCGCGCAGCAGACATCCTAGCGTGACAATTGCATCGACCTTCTTTTGCTCCGCAATCGTTCGCGCCGCAGCCGGAATCTCCCACGCACCGGGTACCCGCACAGTCTCGATGTCCGCGCGTTTCGCCCCACTCCGCAGCAAAGCATCAAGGGCGGCATCGAGCAGCCGATCCGTAATCACTGCGTTCCAGCGCGCCGTGACGATGGCAAACTTCATCCCTTCCGCAGAGAGATCGCCTTCCATCGCAACCGGCTTCCCCTTCAACGGATCTGTCCAAGCCCAGAACGTGAACGCAAATCCAGGCTCCGGCTCCACTGTGAAAATGCGCGACTTCCAATCCGTGTCGACCGGCTCCTTCAATCGCGCCACAGCCGCGTCTCCACCGTTCGCGCGTAACCACCGCTCGGCAGACTGATATGCCGCATCCAGCGAAGTGACCTCCACCATCACATCCGACACAGACGGAAACTGTCCATTCACAAACTCAAGATTGCCCAGCGGCGCCAGAAACGACGCTCCCGCGCTCACTGCATCAATCCATCCCGCGCCGCTCGCAAATCCCATGGCCGAAAAAAAACTCTTCAAGCTGTCATAAGCAGCCTTATCTCCAGCCCGGCGAAGAATGGAAATGCCCTTGATCATGCTTCGATTCTATCGTGCGGCACCGCCGTCCTTTTTCACTCTCCATCCAAGCCAGAAGACACCGCAAGCGTGGGATTCAGCGAATCTCGTGTCTCACAGAGAGATCGCACTGAAAAGTTCTATGCGCGATTGAAATGGCGGGAAACGCATCTCTTGAGAGCCTCGCCCAGAAACAGAAAGACCGACATCGCGCCGGCCTCTCTTAGCTACAACTTGAAGCTCAATTACACCGTGTTTCGCGGCTTCACCAGGATCACCGTTGCCGGCACCGTACCTGAAGCTGGCGCCGAATTGGTATTAGTGAACACACAGCTCGGATCACTACCCGGAGAGCATGCAGGCAGGCCTGGGTTGATCTGCTGCGTGTCCGTCAGCGTCGATGTCTTCACAAAGTGAACTTTCTCATCTCCCGCCGTCGATACGAAGAAGAACTGGTTGTCCAGGCTGAACGCTCCCGCCACAGGCGCCAGGACTGCATTGCCACCCGCCAGCGTGAGGTAGTTCAGCGCCCCCGTCGTGCCCTTCGCACCCGGCACGTAGTAGGGCAGCGTCCCGCCCGGCGTCGTTCCATCGTAAGTAATAAACGCGAGGTTCTGTGCCGGCGAAGTTACAATTGCGTTCAGCGCCGTCGCATTAATCCCGCTCACGCCAATCTGGTTCAGCGTGTGCGTCAGCAGCAGCGGATTCAACTGTGTACCCGTCTGCGAGCAAGCATCCGGCAGATTGACAGTTTGCGAGGATCCGCCCGTTGCCGTCCCGCTTGAGGGGGTGAACGGAATGGACACGCCAATATCCGAAAGCTGTACTCCGCCACCCACGAGGGCAGCACCCAAAATGTGCTGACCGTCCGTGGTCGACGCGAGCACGTCCGTTTGCGCCGGCACCGAGTCTCCCTGCGGATAGAACACGATACTTGCGTAATTGCTGGTCGTTCCCGAAGGACACCACGTATGCGCAACCGTGGGGTTGCCGCTGAGATATGCGCCCACACTCGGAATCGCCAAGGTCAGGTTGGTTGCTCCGCCCGACGAGCTCAGATCGTAGGTCGTCCAACCCGTGTTCGCGTTGAACACATACAGCGTATCGCTGTGTCCGGCTCCAAGCGATGCGCTGTCCGTCACGTAAAGCGTCTTTGCATCCGGCGTCCACTGCGCCGCATTCCCCACGCCGGTAAACTGCGAAGCTATTGAGCCCGAGGTGTTGTACAGGTAAAACACCCGCCGTGCCTGATCATTAATCAAGAGCTGCTTGTTATCGGGAGAAACCGCCAGCACTACGCCAGGCACCGACGTATCCGGCGCATTGCCCGCCGCGTTGCTAGCTGTGTTGTATGCCATCAGTGCATGTGACGATCCGAAGTAAATGGTTGTGCCCAGCCGGTCCATGACCATCGAATTTGGCACATACGGCAGACGCACGGTCGATCCCAGCGAATTGCCCACAAGGTCGTACGGAACAAAATACTGCGACTGCCCTGGCGCGCCAAACCATACGTACGTACTTGCCGTACCGGGCGTCGTAATATTCACGGCGTTGCTGGAGATCGGCAGACCGGTTCCGAATAGCCCAACCTGGTTAATTGGCGAAGGATTGCAAACCGACGGCTGGCAGATCGCATAGACCGAAGCTGCACCCGGAAAAGAAGCAATCACCGATCCCGCCGTTCCTGCAGAAATATCCAGCGGATTCGTAGACTGGAAGTCGAGAGTCAGACCCGAAATCACCTGCCCATTTGTATCGACTACCGTCGTCACAAGGTTCTGCGTTACACCCTTCGTGACCGTCGCACTCGTCGCCCCGTTCAACGTCACCGAAATCGATTTCGGTGGGCACGTGCTGAAATATCCAGCGGAAGATCCTGATCCCGCAATCGATGCCGAAATTGCGGTCGTTCCAGGCTGCGCCGCTGTAATCACGTTTGTGGCGGCATTCACCGAAGCCACGGATGCCGTCGCCACTGCATACGACAGCGATCCAATCGAACTGCTGCAGGTCGGCACCTGCGTCACTCCGCTTGGCAGGGCGCACGCATAATTGGCTGGCGACACGTTCGCCGGCGCGCACAACTCAAACTGCTTGCCGTTGGACGAGAAGCATGCCTCCGAGTCAAGTTGCGTGCTGGTTCCCTGCGAATAACACTGCTGGTTCCCTGCCAGGGCAAGGGTTACCGAACTCACAGCCGCATGCACATACACAGGTACCGGATTCGAAGTCACCGAATCCGCCGATGCGGAAACGAATGCAGACGTGTATGGCAGATTATTCGTCGTAGGCAGTGGATTCGGGAAGTTGCAGATGGTGAAGTCCGGAATGCCGCCACCCGAGTTCCGGTTCCATGTTCCGGCGCAAATCCTGCCCGTAGGCGAAATATCCACTAGCTGGTTATTTGAGGTCGCGTAATTGTAAGTCGATACGTTAGCGCTCTGGCTTTTGCATGTAAACGCCTGCGGAGCATTGATCTGCTGCTCCTGGCCGTACGCCAGCGAGATACCTGTCGTCCTGGGCTCCAAGTCGATTCTCGCTACGTCCGTGTCCTTCGGTCCAAATCCCAATCCATTGCAGTAGTTCCCGGCCGGGTTGCGCGTACAGCCGGAAAATGAAATTCCCGCCGGAATCGCCAGAATCACCATGAAGACAAGCGTCAAATACCGCCGCATGAATCCTCCCCGCCCCGCCCACTCGCACCGCGGAACGGTCTCTCCAAATCTGTTAGAAAATAAGGGTTAAAAGCGAGTCGCTCCCGCACTTAACGCCGGCCTCAAACCGGCTGATTTCACACAGGCTGCCAGCCTTCGGCATTTCACAACTCCGTGCAGCCGGTCTCGTGACCACGCTCGATTTGCTCCAAAGAAAAGTGTATCAGGGCAGGGTTCTCCCACCCCCAGAAGTCTGTATTTACATAGACTCAGCCCCACCCTCATTGGCGAGCAATCAACTGCCTTCATCCGCGTGCGTCAGGCGTACAAGACTCCTGCACCCTGAACATCCCGTCTCTAGCCTTTCGATCATTCTTGACTACTCGCTACCCACTACTCCCTATTCCGTATTCCCTGTTCCCTGTTCCCTGTTCCCTAATCCCTGCCTCTGCGGCATGTACTTCGAAAACCACTCCACCGCCCGATCCATCACATCCCGCCGATGCTCCGGATTCACGAACCCATGCCCCTCGTTCGGATACACCACCAGTTCCGTCGGCACATGCTCATCTTTCAGTGCATGCCAGAACTCATACGACTGCGGAGCCGGACACTCCCCATCCCGGTCTCCCACCACGACCAGCGTCGGCGTCTTCGCTTTCTTGATGAAGTTAATCGCCGAACTCTTCGCATACACCGCCGGATCGTCGTATACAGACGCGCCGAAATACGGAATCATCCACTGATCGATCGAGTTTTCGCCGTAGTAGCTCTGCCAATTCGAAAGCCCCGCCCCCGCCACAGCTGCCTTGAACCGCTGTGTCTGCGTCACCGCAAACATCGTCATGAACCCGCCGTAGCTCCACCCTGTGATCCCCACCCTCGCTGGATCAACTGGGTACCTTGCCTGCACCATGTCAACGCCCGCCAGGATATCCCGCAAATCCCCGTAACCGAAATCCTTTCGGTTGGCCTGCGTAAATGCCTCTCCCTGTCCGTAGCTTCCTCGCGGATTCGGCATCAGCACAAAATAACCCAGTGCCGAAAATGCCGTCCCGCTCAATCCGCCGCCTCCGCCCCAGCGCGCCGTCACTGCCGCCGCGGGCCCGCCATGCACCTCTACAATCAGTGGATACTTCTTCGCTGCGTCGTAGTCCTTTGGAAACAACATCCATCCTTGCACCCGGAACCCCTCGTCCTTCCAGCTCAGCGACTCCGACTTCCCCCACTCGGGCTTAACGCCATCGTTCCAGTGCGAAAGCTGCATCACGCCTTCCAGTCCAGACGTCATCACCGTCCCCGGTTTGGCGCCATAGATCTCCTCCGGATGCTCAAAGTTGCTCGCCGCGAAAACGAAAAGCGAATGATCCGCCGTGCCTGACAAACTGTGCGACCAGCGCCCGTCTCCCACCGTCCCCGGAATCGAGAAAATCGGCGAACCAAACGTCGGCGGCTTCGACCCGCTCCTCACTTCGCCATCCACCTTCATCCGAATCAACTGGCAATTGCCTCCGGCCAGCTCGCTCACAAATAAATACTCGTTGCTCCCCCAATCGACCCACGCGGGAGAAGTCGGCCTTCCCTTCGTTAAATCGCGCGGTTCCCCACCCGCCGCGGAGACGATCCACACATCCCCGCCCGTCGAGCCCTGGTCGCTCATCAATCCGCCGATGAAGGCAATGTACTTTCCGTCCGGCGACCACCGCGGCACCGCAATCTGCAGGCCATGTAGCGGCCCGCTCACCTCCGCCGGAGCCAGCACCGACTTCGGCTCACCGCCCAGCTCTTGCGTATACAGCTTCGCCACCCACCAGTTGTTCTCTCCCGGCGGTTCGGCTGCGATGTACGCTATCCCCTTCGAATCCGGAGCCCAATCAAACTCATATGCATGCAGGTTCCCAGGACTCACCTGCTTCGGCGCGGCAGCCGAACTATGCGTCGCCACCATCGCCACCCGCTGCACCTCGACGTTGTCTTCCCCAATCACTCCTGCCGCGGGCTTCATCGCCGCCAGAGCTCCCGCTGGCCGTGTCGCTCCCTCCACATAGAGGAAGGCAATCCCGCCGCCATCCGGAGAGAACGCTGCCTCGTGCACATACCCCTTCGCCGCCGTCAGCCGCTTCGCTGGACTGCCATCCAGCCGCGATAAATACAAATCCTCCTGCCGCCCCCCCGGATCACCGCAGTTCGAAAGGAACGCCACCGCCTTCGAATCCGGCTCCCACGTCAGTTCCCCTTCCGCACAATGCTGTTCCGCATTCAGAGCCGCCGTAATCCGTTCGCTTTTGGCCAGGTCCTCCGGGGACGCAACGCGAATCTCTCCACCCCCGCGTCCGCCCTCAACCCACGCCAGCCGCTTCCCGTCAGGGGAGATCGCTACCTGCCCAACTCCGCGGCCACGATCTAGCCCTCGCAGCACCTCATCGATATGCGCCCGCTCGGTCCCGCTCTTCGCGCCATCGCTCTGCGCATGGACAAGCGCACACGTTCCTGCGCCTGAAAAGAAAACCACGCCGGAAGCAATCACGGCGCACAGATGTGTTCGAGAGTGAGTCCGAAACATACCCGAAATGCTATCAGCCGAAGTCGATCGCAAGCCTGCTCGCGATACTGTCGGTTCAAAGGTCACGCGAAAACCGGGTTTGGACTCAGAAACGAATTACGAATTTCCCGGTGCAGGTATGACCCCCAGCTGCTGCATCATCCCGAACGTGTCCATGAGAATTCGGCTGTCGGCCATCTTGCCAGCTCTCAACCGGTCAATCACGACTCCAGAGACTGTGACTCTCCGGCCCGTTGCGGGAATCCCAAGAAAATCGCCTCGATGCGTCCCCGTCCAATTGAAACGGGAAACCACCTTGTCATCTGAAGCGATCGTCTCCTCAACCACCCAATGAATATCCGGGAATCCGCTCCGCATCATCCGGATAACGTCCTTCAAGCCTTCCCTGCCTTGTTGTTGACCTGGCAAAGGATCCAGTTCAACGAAATTCTCTTCGACAAGTTCATCGGCTGCTTCGATCCGGCCCTGGTTGATGACTTCTTCCACAAATCGTTCGAGAGTGGCGATGTTTTCGGTTTCCGACAAGTCCTGAGTCCTCCTGGGATGGAGATCCGAGCCCCGAAAATCATATCGACCCAACCCGTTCGCGTCCATCCGTCAATCCCCTGCAAGCGCTCCGCCACGACTAGTGATCTCGCAGCGATTGGTTGTCACGGGTGACTACTCCATTTCGCCGGCAGTTACTCGTTGTTCCCTTCTCGCTAGTTCGCTGCGACAATGTCCCCGAGGCTCCCGTGCGATTCTGGTTTTCGCCTGCCAGCGAGGTACCCATCTACCGCCAGCTGGTCACGCAGGTATCCCTTGCCATCCTTGCGGGAGACCTCCGCCCCGGCGACCGCCTGCCCAGCACCCGCGAACTCGCCCGCCGCTTCAGCATTCACCCGAACACCATCAGCGCCGGATACCGCCAGCTAGCCCGCGACGGCTGGACCGAGTTCCGCCATGGCAGCGGCGTCTACGTAAAAAACAACGCCACCCCTCCCACCACCCCCGAGCAGATCCTCGACCAGCACATCGCCGGATTCTTCCGGGCCGTCCGAGAACTCAACATGCCCTCCGCCGACGTCCGCCGACGCGTCGCCCAGTGGCTCGCCTTTCCTCCGCCCGACCACTTCCTCCTCATCGAGCCCGACCCCGAAGTCCGCGATATCCTCCTCACCGAAATTGGCCAGCTCGCCATCCTTCCCGTCACCGCCGCCACGTTAGAAGACTGCGCCAAGCCGGAAACCGTCCTCGCCGCCGTCCCCCTCTGCCGCCCCAGCCAGGCCAACACCATCCGGCCCCTGCTCCCCATGGGCGTCGAACTCATCACGCTCCAGATCAACTCAGCGCGCGCCTGGCTCGACTCCTGGCTCTCCTCGCTACATGGGGGCCTCATCGGCGTAGCCTCCCGCTGGCCCGACTTCGTGGAGATCGCCCGCACCGTCCTCGAAGCCGCCGGAGTCGAAAACGAACGCCTCGTTCTCCGCAACGTCACCCGCCCCCGCTGGACTCGCGGCCTCGACCAGACCGCCGCCATCATCTGCGACGCCTGCACCGCCGCCTCCGGCAAACTCCCTCCAGGCCCACGCATCTGCATCTTCCCCTTCCTCGCCGACGCCGCCCGCGCCGAACTGGCCCGCTTCTCCTGATCCGCCGCCCGATTCGCACCGCCCCGGAATCCCTGACTCGCCCTTTCTTGTGACACCTCCGAAACTGTACTTCCGCGCCATTTCGCGCCTTCGTTTCTAGCTAATCTCCCATCATTCGCTCTTCCCCAAAGAGAAAGCAGCGAATGAAAGGGAGGTTCAATTCGATGGCGCACTCCACAACAGTTCCGGCAGCCTCAAACAAACCAGCAACCCACACCGACTGGTACACGTTCCTCCGCTCCGCCCTGATCGACGGTCTCAAAGCCTACGGAGCCTCCCTCATGGTGGTGCAACGAGAAGAAGTGGGTGCCCCATCCAAGCCGCGCAGTTTGCGGCTTGGGTGGGAAACGACAAATCTCGACTTGCAGGGTACCGGGTGCCCCATCCATCGCGCAGTCTCATCGCGCGATGGGTGGGAAACGATGAACTCTTATGCTGATGCGGGATTTCTGACGGCGCCTCTGTCTCCCGCGGGGAGCCGCGCATGACTTCGCATCCCGCCACTCTCAACCTCATCGCCGGCTGGCTCGGCATGCTCGCCGGAGTCCTCTCCGGCGCCGTCCTCGGCATCTTCTTCCACCGCGAAGACTGGATGGGCGGCTACGGCTCTTACCGCCGCCGCCTCGCACGCCTCGGCCACATCGCCTTCTTCGGCCTTGGATTCCTGAATCTCATCTTCGCCGCCACCATCGCTCAACTCCCAGTGACCGGCAACGCTCTCTCCACGGCATCGTGGGCCCTGATCTGCGGCGCAGCCACCATGCCCATTTGCTGTTTTCTCTCCGCATGGCGCAAGCCTCTGCGGCATCTCTTCCCAATCCCCGTCCTATCGGTCACGACGGGCCTTCTCGCAATCCTCATAGGAGGTTGGCCTCGATGAAACTCGGTCTGATCGCAATGAGCGGCGTTCGCGTCCGCAACGAAGAACTGCTCGCCCTCGGCCTCACTCTCCCCGGCTTCGTGGAGCGCAGTCAGGTCATCGCCTCGCTCCCCAGCCTCGGCCTCCTCACCCTCGCCGGACTCACCCAACGCGACGTAGAAATCCGCTACCTTGAGGTTGCAGATCTCGCGCAGGTCAACGGAGTCCCCGAAGAGTTCGACGCCGTCGCCATTTCCAGCTTCTCCGCCCAGATCTTCGAAGCCTACGCCCTCGCCGACCGCTACCGCGCCCTCGGCACCCGTGTCATCCTTGGGGGACTCCACGTCAGCGCCCTCCCCCTTGAAGCGCTCCGCCACGCCGACGCCGTCGTCATCGGCGAAGGTGAACCCCTCTGGCCCGCTGTCATCGCCGACCTCAAAGCCAACACACTCAAACCCATCTACAACGCCCGCGGCCATAACTTCAACTTCGCCGACTCCCCCATGCCCCGCTTCGACCTCCTCGAGATAGAGCGCTACAACCGCCTCACCGTGCAAACCCAGCGCGGCTGCCCCTTCCGCTGCGAGTTCTGCGCCGCATCCATGCGCATCTCACCGACATACAAGGTCAAGCCAGTAGATCGCGTCATTGCAGAGATCCACGCCATCAAGCGCATCTGGAAGCGACCCTTCATCGAGTTCGCCGACGACAACTCCTTCGTCAACAAAACCCACTCCAAACAACTCCTCCGCGCCATCGCCAAAGAAGAGATCCACTGGTTCACTGAATCGGACCTATCCGTCGCCGACGACGACGAACTCCTCGATCTCCTCCACGAGGCCGGCTGCGCCGAAGTTCTCATCGGCTTCGAAAGCACCACCTTCTCCGCCGTCAATGGTGTCGAACAGCGCTCCAACTGGAAAGCCCGCAAGGTCGACCGCTACCTCGAAGCGATTCGCAAAATTCAGGACCGCGGCGTGCGCGTGAACGGTTGCTTCGTCCTCGGCCTCGACACGACGGGCACCGAATCGTTCGAAGAGATCTGGAACTTCGTCCAGCAGTCCGGCCTCTACGACATCCAGATCACCGTCCAGACCGCCTTCCCCGCCACCCCGCTCTACACGCGCCTAAAGCAGGAAGGCCGCATCCTCCGCGACGAAGCCTGGGACCTATGCACCCTCTTCGACGTCAACTTCCAGCCCACCAAAATGAGCGTGGCTGAACTGGAAGCCGGCCTCCGCAACCTCATCCATCGTGTCTACGAAGACGAAGTAGTCGCCGCCCGCCGCTCCGCCTTCCAGCAAAACTACCGCCGCAAACACCGCCAGCATCGCCCGAAAGCTGCCGTCGCCCACACCTCACCCCATCACCGCACTTCCGCCGCATGAAGGGAGGGAGCAGGGAGGGAGCAGCGGCCTTCAGGCCGCTGAAAACAACGCCGTACAACTGATGGGCTTTAGCCCCGGAAGTGATCCGTATGCCGGGTGCCCCACCCCGTCCCGCCGAAGCCTTGGCGTACACGGACTTGTCCCGCCGAAGCCTTGGCGAAGGCGGATCGCCCCTTTCTGCGTTTAGGCTGGGAACGAAGCTTCCAATGTGTCCCGTAAATCCGCGCCGTAGGCGCAGTGTTCTGTAGCCCCGCGCTTCAGCGTGGGGGAACAAAACCCGAAGCGACCCAGTCCCGTCGGGACGAAGGAATATCCGGAGTTCAATCCATCTAGCAGATTTCACACGCAACACTCCGGTTGCACATAGAAGAGAGAAGCAAGTGGCTAGGAGCTAGAGCTAAAAGCCGGGTGCCCCATCCTCGCACAGTCTCATCGTGCGATGGATGGGAAACCGAAAACTTCGTTATGCCTGCTCCCGGAGGGAGCATCGAGAAGAGCCCAGGGTGAAACCCTGGGACCAATAAACCACAAAGCTCGCTTCCGCCCCGGAGGCGGCCGAAAACTGATAGGCAACCATTTGCCTGCTCATCGAACTAATCCCTAATCCCTAATCCCTAATCCCTAATCCCTAATCCCTAGTGATCGCTTCCTGCACCGCCAACAACCTCTCCAGCAACCCCTTCAACAAATCCAGCCTCAACGCATTCGCCCCATCCGACATCGCATGCGCCGGATCGTCATGCACCTCGAGAAACACACCATCCACTCCAGCCGCCACCGCCGCCCGCGCCAGCAGCGGAATAAACTCCGGCTGCCCGCCACTCACTCCATTCGCGGCCGAAGGCTGCTGCACCGAGTGCGTCCCGTCAAACACCACCGGCGCCATCTCCCGCATCACCGGCAGCGACCGGTAATCCACCACCAGCGTGTTGTAGCCGAAGCTCGCCCCGCGCTCCGTCAGAAACACCCGTTCATTCCCTGTTGAGCGCACCTTCTCCACTGGATGCTTCATATCCCACGGCGCAACGAACTGTCCCTTCTTGATGTTCACCGCGCGCCCGGTCTTCCCCGCCGCCACCAGCAGATCAGTCTGCCGGCAAAGAAACGCTGGAATCTGCAGCACGTCCACGTGCTCCGCCGCAACCTCGCAATGTCCCGGCTCGTGAACATCCGTCAGCACCGGCAGTCCGGTATCCTTCGCCAGGCGCCCAAGAATCTTCGTGCCCTCCACCAGCCCCGGCCCCCGAAAGCTTTTTACGCTCGTCCGGTTCGCCTTGTCGTAGCTTGCCTTGAAGATGTAGGGAACGCCCAGATCGCTCGTAATTCGCTGTATGGCCTCCGCCATCTTGCGCACATGCGCTTCTGACTCGATCACGCACGGCCCGGCAATCAGAAACAGCCGGCCCTCTCCCACCCGTACCGGTCCAATTTCAAATGAATGACTCACGAAGCCGATTTTACTTGTCCCGCCGAAGCCTTGGCGCAGGCGGAACCCGGCGCAGGCGGACTTGTCGCGCCGAAGCCTTGGCGTAGGCGGACCTGTCGCGCCGAAGCCTTGGCGTAGGCGGAAGCCTTGGCGTAGGCGGACCTGTCGCGCCGAAGCCTGAAGGCCAACGAAGAAGGCCCGCCCGTACACGAGATCATGCTTCGCGAAATCGGACGAGAGCTAGAACTAACCACCTCGAGCCTCAAGCGATTCGAGGTACCTGTCATCCGATTCTCCAGCCCGGGCACTCTGAAGCTCACAAATGAGCAGATCGAAGACACTCTGCTTTGTGTGAGGCCTGAAGGCTCGCCCAGCTACTGAATCACCGTTACCGAATCCGTCTTCTCCGCCCCGCGCTTCGCCCGCTCCCCATAGCTCGCCTTCACGAACTCCTGAAACAACGGATG
>Ga0068855_100005530_pt1 | contig 15419 bp, 11 predicted proteins | sample KBSCornC52_FD_66592 | JGI IMG/M metagenome (GOLD analysis project Ga0068855, IMG submission 66592) | Corn rhizosphere microbial communities from Kellogg Biological Station, Michigan, USA - KBS Corn C5-2 | ecosystem: Host-associated > Plants > Roots > Rhizosphere > Soil ...
GTGCAGCGCGTCGTAGCCGCCTACGCTCCGCTCCGGTGCTCGCGAAAGCCTCGCCAAAAACCAAGCTTGGCGCGCGGGCGGCTGAGAGGTGATGAATGACGAGCGTCCCATGGGCGGTAAAATGCCCGGCGCAGCGAAATCGATCACCTGTATTTACGTGCGCTGCCTGCGAGTGACGCGTCGCATTGCGCGGAGCGCTGCTTTTCTCGGCGGAGCTTGTGATCGAAAGCGCGGGACTCCGCATTAACACGGCTGATGAACAATCGGTCGATCCTGTCAGTGTTCGGCATATTGGCGCTCGTGGCGTGCTCCAGCTCGGGCGATCCCGGCAGCACCACGGCCCGAGGCACTGGGGCCACCGGGGCCACCGGGAGCGGAGCCGGCAGTGGCACCGGCGCCGGCAACTCGACCTCCACCGGCGGCACGAACGGCGGACTGAACGTCACTGACGACGGTGGGCCGGACAGCGGCGACGTGATGAACGGCGTGTGCTCGAATCAAGCCTTCGATTTGCAGCGCAAGCCGGCCGAAATCCTGATTTTGCTCGATCGCTCCGGCTCGATGCAGGACGGCGTCGACGGCAAGAGTGACCCGCCCGCCGGCAGCTCCAAGTGGGAGCTCGTGGTGCCCGGCGTGAACCAGGTCGTCACGGACACGGCTGCGTCGGTCTCTTGGGGGCTCAAGGTTTTCCCCGAAGGCGAAGGCACTGAATGCATTGCCGCGTCGGTCACGAGCGCGATCCCGGTGCCGATCGCGCCCAATGACGCCAAGGCCGTCACCGATGCGGTGACCGCGACCACGCCACTCGGCAACGGCACGCCGACGGGCGACGCGATCAAGGCCGCCGTCACCTACTTGAAGACGCTCACCGATCCGAATCCGAAGTTCATTTTGCTCGCCACCGACGGTGAGCCGTCCTGCGCCGGCACGACCAAGGATTCGACGACCGCGCGCACGTACGCCGTGCAAGCGGTGACCGATGCCGCCACCGCGGGCTTCAAAACCATCGTGATCGGCGTGGCCACCACGAAAGCAACGGCCAGCCAAGCGCTCAACGACATGGCCGTAGCCGGCGGAATGCCGCGCGCGGACAGCAACCCACTCGCGACCAAGTTCTACCTCGCCAGCACCAAGGACGAGCTCGTCACTTCGCTCAAGACCATCACCGGACAGGTCGCCAGCTGCACCTTCGATTTGACGGCAGTGCCGCCTGATCCAACCAACATCGCGGTGCACGTGAACGACACCAAGGCGCCCCGCGATCCGAGCAAGGCCGACGGTTGGGACTACACGGGCACGGATCTGAAACAGATCCAGATCTACGGCAGCTGGTGCGACAAGATCAAAGCCGCCAATGCCAACACGGTGAACTTCGTGTTCGGTTGCCCAGGCCAGCCCCCGCCCGCGTGAAGCGCCTCGACCCGCCGTCGGAAACGGGACAAACTCGTGGATCAAACCGATGAAGCCGCGTGCCCTCCTCTTGTCCGTCGCGCTCTGCGCCATGGGGGCTTGTTCGCTCAGCGGCGCGAAGGTGAGCCTGGGCAACGGACATCCGGACGCGGGCCCCAGTGTGGCCGGCGGCTCCGCTCTCGGCGGCAGTGACAGCGTGGCCGGGAGCAATGCTACCGGTGGTTTCAATCTCGGCGACGCATCGGTCGAACCGGTGACCTGCCCAGCCGGCAAGCACACGAGCATCAGTGGCACCGTCTTCGATCCCGCCGGGAACACCCCGCTGTACAACGCGGTGGTCTACATTCCAGCGGGGCCGTTGCCGCCTTTCCAAGACGCGGTCGCGTGCGAAACCTGCCCCGACCCGGTGAAGGCGATCGACGACGCGCTGAGCGATGCCAACGGCGATTTCATGCTCAACGACGTGCCGGCGGTGACAGCAGTCGATTTGGTGGTGCAGCTCGGCAAGTGGCGACGCAAAAAGCGGATCGCGATCACGCCCTGCGCGGATAACAAGATCGACAAAGAGTTCACGCGGCTGCCCAGAGACCACACGGACGGCGACGGCGGCGCGGATTTGCCGAAGATCGCGCTGTCCACCGGGCACTCGGACGCGCTCGAATGCTTGCTGCGCAAAATCGGCATTTCCGATTCCGAGTTCACGACCGACGCCGGCACCGGCCGCGTGAACCTGTTCGTCGGCTGTGTGAACGACAATGGCGACCGCTTTGGTGCCAACAAATTTGCGCCAACGCTCGGCGGACAGAGCTTTCCGTCCACCAACAAGCTGTTCGATACCACGGGTGAGCTGGATCGCTACGACATGGTGATCTTCTCGTGTGAAGGCCACAAATGTGACAAAGCGAGCGGGATTGGCACGGCCATCCAAACGCCCACGCACATTGCGCAGTTGGTCGATTTTGCCAATCGCGGCGGGCGCGTTTACCTCGACCACGATCACTACAACTGGCTCAATCACTCGAACGTGCCGATCGAGAAGGCGGCGCAGTTCAGCTCGATGACTCCGGATGGCGGCATCCCCGATCCGCTGAGCGCGAAGATCAACACCAACAATTTTCCGAAGGGCCAAAGCTTTGCGCAATGGCTGCTCGGGATCGGCGCGTCCAAAACGCTCGGTCAGCTCGATATTCACACCGCGCGCACCTCGGTCGAAAGTCTCACCTTCCGCGCCCAAAGTTGGATCTACAGCGACGATCCGATCGGCTTCTTCTACTTCACGATCGGTACGCCCGTCGCCGACGCGGATAGTGACCCAACGCCGGCGGCCTGCGGCCGTGTGGTGTTCACCGACTTGCACGTGAGCAGCACGGACGGCGGCGACTCGGGTGACATTTCGGATCAGGGCTCGCCATTCCCGAACGGCTGCGTGTCGCCCAAGCCGATGATGACAGCGCAAGAAAAAGCGCTCGAGTTCATGATCTTCGATCTCTCCTCCTGCGTGCAGAAGGAGACGGACGTGCCCGTCCCGCCGATAGTCGTCAAATAATCGAGACTCTTTATCTGTCCTTTTTCCTCACCGGTTGGTGAGTGAATCAGCCTGCGCCTTCAGCCCCTTTGCGAGCCATTTCCATGAGCTTTCGGTCACACCGCATTTCAACCTTTGCGCTGCTTGCCCTGTGCGGCCAGCTCGGCGTCGCGTGCTCGAGTAAGAGCGACGGCCCGTCGAACAACGGCGGGACCGGCGCAGTCGCCGGCACTTCCGCGGACGTCGCGGGCAGCGCGGGGCTCGCTGAAGTGGGCGGAGTCGGCGGCGCGAGCGCGCTGGGGGGCTCGGGCGGCACGGCTTCGGCAACGCCGTCGTCGGTGACGATCATCAGCCGATTTCCGGCCTCGGCCGCGAGTGTCTGCGCGGACGCGCCGCTGCGGCTCACGTTCTCCGAGCCGGTCAAGGTGGGCAGCGCAGGCAAGGTTCAGTTGTTCAAAACCTCTGCGCCGGACACGGTGCTCGACAGCATCGACATTGCCGCAGCCTATTTTCACAACACCATCGAGGGCCGGCAATTCTTCAACGTGCGACCGATCTTCATCGAGGGCAGTGATGCGGTCATTTATCTAAACACCGGCGCCACCAAGACTCCGGACAGCTACTTCGTGACCATCGATGCGGGAGTCTTCGTCGACGCGATGGGCAACACGCTGCCGGCGATCAGCGGACCGGACGGCTGGCAATTCAGCACGATCGCGCCGGCGCCCGCGGATCCGACGCAGCTCAGCGTGGAGCGCGAAGGCGGCGGCGATTTTTGCACCGTGCAGGGCGCGATCGACTTCATCCCGGCCATGAACATGACCCCGACCACGATCACGCTCAAAAAGGGCACCTATCACGAAGTCGTGTTCATTCCGGCCAAACACAACCTCACGCTGCATGGTGAGGATCGCAAACAGTCGATCATCGCCTACCCGAACAACGATTTACTGAACATGAAGCTCGGCGTGGGCTTCCGCGCCACGATTGAGGCGGAGGCGAGCAACGGGCTCACGATCGAAAATCTAACCGTGCACAACACGACGCCGCAAGGCGGCAGTCAGGCCGAGGCCGTGCGCATCGAGCCCGGAGACAAGGCCATTTTGCGCGATGCCGACTTCATCAGCACGCAAGATACGCTGCTCATCTCGGGCCGCGCGTACATCACGAACAGCTACATCGAAGGCAACGTCGATTACATTTGGGGCAAGGGCACGGCCTACTTCGACAAGGTCGAAGTAAAAACCGTGAACCGCCCGGGTTACCTGGTGCAAGCGCGCAACACGGCCACCAACTACGGCTATGTGTTCGTCGACTCCACCTTCACGAGCGACGGCAAGAGCAACGGCACGTACCTCGGGCGCATCGAAGGCGATCGCTTTCCGTACAGCAACGTGACGTTCCTGAACTGTAAGTTCGATGCCTTCATTCAGCCGAAAGGTTGGCTGATCACCAACTCGACCGGTCCGAGTGTGGACACGCTCGATCTATCGCATCTGCAATTTTCGGAGTACCAGAGCACCGACATGGCTGGCATGCCGCTCGACGTCTCCATGCGCGACCCGCACTCGAAGCAGCTCCTGGCCGCCGAGGCCGCGATGCTGCGCGACACAGCCACGGTGCTGGCGGGTTGGGACCCGACCGTGCCCACGCCCTGACCGACTCTAGTTTCCCTGCCCCACGGGCGACCGAACGTATGGTATTTCTCGAGGATGCGATGACGAAAATCAACGACTTTTTACGAAAGAACCAGCTCCACATCGCGCAAAACCCCTGCATCTCTCCGGATTTTTGTCTGGATTGGCCGAGCTTGCAGCGGGCGCTCGCGAGCGGCGCGGTCCAACGCCACGCGCTCAGTGAAGTACAAACGGCTCTCGGTTCATTCACGCTAGTGGAGGATGTAACGGGCGATCACGCCTGGCTCGTGCGCGGCGACACCGGACGTGCGCTGGCCGCGCTCAGCGAGGGCATCCTGCTTCCGAGCGGCGAAGCGGCGTTTCCGGCAACCTGGCCCAACCTGCTCGAGCTAAAAAATCTGCTTCAGGAGCAAAGCCCGCAGTCCACGGTGTTCCCGAGCGCGAGCGGCAGCCTCGCATACAGCAGCTTGGGTGTGGGCGCGCGCTTCACGACGCTGCATTGGCCAGCCGTGGAGTGGGCGATGGCCGAGCTCAACTTGAGCATGACCGCGAACCAAAACAGCATTCCGCGCGAGCTCGTGTACGACGTGGACGTGATGCTCGACGGCCGGCTCGAAGGCGTGCCCTTTCCGTTCATCGGCTGTGACGTGCCCGAGGGGCATCAGGGGCAAAGCGTGGAGGGCATGAGCCACGGCGCGGTGCTGTCGAAGCTGAAAACCGGCTTTCATCGCCGGAATTTGGCCTGGGGCTTCAACGCCGATCACCAGCCAATCGGCGGCAAGTTCGACGCCCGCGAGGCGGAGCTCGTGCGCGGCTGCGTACTCGCCAGCTACATCACTTTCGATCTTTCGCCCGAACTCGCCGCGACGAAGAAGCAGCGCGATCCGGTCGCGTGGTGTGCCGCGAACGTGCCGGCAGAGGTCGTGACGCGCGTGCAAGCGCGCTTGGCCGCGTTGCAATTGTCGAGCGACGGACACGCATTCTCGGAGCTACTCGCCAGCGTGTGGCCGGCGATCGTGAAACTCGAGCGGCGCAATCGGCTGTACGCCCAGGCGCGCCGCGAGGCCTTCACGACGCCCATCGGGCAGAGCTATTTCCGTGAGCTGTCGATTGACGAATTGCCCGGCCTGACCACGCCCGAGACGCTCGCCACCATGCTCGCCCTGCTCGAGGCGCTCGACATCCGCATTCACTATGTGGCGCCGGCCTTCGGCTTCCAAAAGAACTTCCCGTTCGACGACAATGCCGAGCTCGAGCGCCGGATCGGCGCGGCCTGGCGCGTGTGCCAGGCGTTCGGCGTGTCGATTGGCTTTCATTCGGGCAGCGGCAAATCTGCGGACAATTACCGATTGTGCGGCAAAATCACGGGCAGCAAACTCGAGATCAAGACCAGCGGTCGCTACACCTACGAGATGGGCCGCGCGCTCGCGAGCTCGTCGAACGAGCAGGATCGCGCGCTGTGGCAGAGCTGGTATTCGTTCACGCGGGAGCTCGCGACGACCAGCGCGTTCAGCGATAACGAGCAAGAGCGCGGGATGGCGCGCCACTTCATCACGCACGCGCTCGAGCTGGAAAAGCGAGCGACGGACGTGTTTCGCGATCTCGAGAGCTGCCGCGCGGCCCTCGCCGAGCTCCACCCGAACCCGGACCACATGTTCTGGTTCGAGTACAACTTCTTATACGTCCTCGCCGCCGAAGGCAAAGCCGCAAAGTCCGCGCTCGGTGACCATACCAAATCAGGCTACGACCAACGCGCCCGCTTTTACGCCGTGAGCGATGAAGGCAAGCTTGCGTACGCCAAGAACGTGGCAAGTTACCTGCTGCTTTTGGCGGAAACCACGGGCATGGCCGGCGCGGCGGCATGTGAGACGGCGCGCGCCAAGCTCGGTCGTTACGCGACCTACGCGGCGTTAGTGGCGGATATCGCAGCGCGCTGAACCCAGAAAATTAGCATGTTGATCGGAGTCGACTTCAGCAACGCCGTGATCAAGGCGGGCATCGTCGATCACGGTCGCGTGCTGAGATCCATGCTGGCGGATACGCCGCCGGGCGCGGGGCCCGGACAAATCCTGGACACGATCGCGCGCGTCGTGAACGCGCTCGGCACGCCTCCGGATGCGGTGGGCATCGCCATCCCCGGCGAGGTGAACACGGACGGGCGCTGCTGGCGCTTGCCGAACACGCGCGGCTTCGAAGGCGTGCGCATCGCGGAAGAGGTGTCGCGCCGCCTGCATTGCCCGATCGCGGTCGAGAACCGCGCCACCGCCGCCGCACTGGCCGAACGACTGTACGGGCACGGTCAGCAGCACCAAACCTTCTTGCTCTTGTCACTCGAGACCGGGATCGGCGGCGGGCTCGTGATCGGGCACCAGCTCTACCCCGGCTCGAACGGTTTCGGCGCAGAGATTGGCCACATTTGCGTGGATACTTCGCCGGAGGCGCCACTCTGCGCGTGCGGGCAGCGCGGTTGTGTCGAAGCCTTCGCGGGCACGCGCGCCGTACTGCGCAAGTTCGCCGAACTCGGCGGAAGAGCGCAGGAGCTCGCGACCGTCGCCACGAGCGCGCGCCGCGCAGAGTGGATCGGCGTGATGGCCTTCGAGACCATGGGCCGCGCGCTCGGTCGAGCGCTGGCAACGGTACAGAATTTTTTGGATTTGGGTGCGGTGGTCTTTGCGGGCTCGGCCGCACAACATTTGGATTTGATCGAGCCCTACGTGCGCGAAGAGCTGCGGCTCAAAACGTTCGCACCCCCGCTCGCCGAGGTGCCATTGCTGCTGAGCGATCTGGGCGAGAACGCGGCGGTGATCGGCGCCGCGTATTTGACGACACTATGACGCACCGAACCCGCGATCCGTCACGGCGAACGCGCGAGCTCGAGCAGCGCCCAATCGTCCTCGCTGTGCTCGCGCTCGACCGTGAACGCGGGCGAGAACGCGGCGGCGATCTCCGGCGCACGCTCCAACAAAAATCCCGTCAAGATCAGCTTTTTTGCGAAACGCGACGCGCGCGTTATCTCGCCCGCAACCGAAAGCAGCACGGGCGCCTCCAAATTCGCCACCACGAGCTCGTATTCGACATCGGGGAGGGCGCTCGGCAGCGCGAAGGTCGCGCGCGCAGCGAGCTGGTTCAGCTCCGCATTCCGCCGCGCGGCGTCGACCGAGATCGGGTCGATGTCGACGCCAACCGCGGAGTTTGCGCCGCTGAGCAGCGCAACGAACGCGAGCACGCCCGTGCCGCTACCGAAATCGAGCACGCGCGCGGCGGGCTCGGCTTGGCACGCGCGTTCGAGCGCCGCGGCGGCCAGACGCGTGGTCGCATGTCCCCCGTCTCCGAACGCGAGCTTCGGATCGAATCGGATGCAGTTTGCGCCGGGCGGCGCGGGCGTGTCGTCCCACGAGGGTTGAATCACGATCGAAGGCGTGAGCGCGACTTGGCCGAGATGCTTGGTCCACGCGCTGTCCCAATCCGATTGTTCGTCGACCTCCACGGCCAGCGCGACACCGCTCGGACCGGGCAAAAGATCGCGCAAAAGCTCTCGCGCACGCTCGGCGATACCGTCCGCATCCGACTTGCTGGCCGCGTACACGATCAAGCGCCGCCCACCCTCGAGCTCTTCGATCCCGCCTGCGCCGGCCTCGAACAGCACCGCGCTGACGGTCTCCGAAAGCTTTCGGGGCGTGCGCACGACAAGCTTCACCAGCGGCATGCGCGGGACTGTACGCTCCAGATGGAACCGGTCAAACGGCCGCTAAACCGAGTATTTTTCCCGCGCACGCGCATTTCTGCGCGGGCGCGAAATTGCTTTCCGCGGTTCCTACATGATACGGACCAGGAGTTGAAGGACGAAACATGGCCTATAGCGGATTGAGTCTCGACGGGCGCGTAGCGGTCGTCGTTGGTGGCACCACCGGCATCGGCCGCACGCTGGCGCTCGGCCTAGCCGAAGCGGGCGCCGACGTGGTTGCGACCTCGCGGCGCATCGAGCAGGTAGAAGAGACGGCCGCGGCCTTGGAGGCCAAAGGGCGCCGCACCGTGCGGGTCACCTCGGACGTAACGAGCAAGGCGAGCCTCGAAGCGCTGCTCGCGAAGACTCTCGAAAAGCTCGGCAAAGTGGATATTTTGGTGAACTCCGCTGGGGCCATCAAACGCGTGCCCACGCTCGAGATGGAAGACAGCACCTGGGATTCGATCATCGCGACCAACCTGACCGGCACGCTCCGCTCCTGCCAAGTCTTCGGCCGCCACATGCTCGAGCGCGGCTACGGACGGATCGTGAACATTGCTTCGCTGAATAGCTTCGTTGCGTTTCATGAAGTCACGGCCTACTCGGCTAGCAAGTCCGGAGTGGTCGGCCTGACCCGCTCGCTGGCGGTGGAATGGGGCCCACGTGGAGTGAACGTCAACGCCATCGCCCCCGGCGTCTTCCGCACCGCGCTCAACCAGCAGCTGCTCGATGGCACCGATCGCGGCCGAGAGCTCTTGATGCGTACGCCGCTCAAGCGCTTCGGCAAGCTCGAAGAGCTGGTCGGCCCGACCATTTTCTTCGCCTCCGAGTCTGCCGCCTTCGTCAACGGCCAAACCCTGGCCGTTGATGGCGGTTTCGTCGCCAGCGGCGTGAATCAGTGATCTTGATTTGATGGGCTGAGCTCGTCCCCAACGCGCGGACTCAAAATGTCCAAACACGCTGGGCGTGGCGCTGAGTTCAATGCTGCGCGTGCACTCAATGACGTACACGCGGGTACAGCCAGTTCTGCGCCCGCACGGTCGGTCAAAAGACCGGCGGCACAGCTCCGCGCCTACTCCACGCAGTGACCCTCGACGCAAACTCGATCGCCTTTGCACTGCGTGTCGAATTGGCAGCCACCTGCGGCGGGCGGCTTCGGTTTCGAAGCTCCGGCCGGTGCGGCGTCAGCGTTAGAGATCTCCTCCTTGCAGTTGACCTGGCTCTGGTCCTTTCCGGTTGGCACGGCAGAGCAAAAGAAACGCTTCCCATGACATTCGGCAGTCCAGGTTCGTGAGCTCCACCCGACGCTGTCGTTCGTGATGGTGATGTCGTCTTCGGCACATCCGATCTGGCCGGAGCTCGCGCCTTGCAGACTGGCGCACCCGCTCGCGCCCGTCACAACCATCACCGCGATCCAAATCTTACCCCAATCAGATGCTTGAGCAACCATTGTGGGCGACCACTATATCGGGCGAGAGCTCCTGTCCAGGCTCTACCTAAGCTCCCCTCGCCTGAGTCAACTAACTCTAGTGATCGTGAACGTCCCTTCTCCCACGGCCAAGAACCGGCAGATCTTGTCTGAAGCGTCAACGGCTCCCGATTTCGATTATTGTGGCCACTCTCGGCAAGCCCTTCGCGCGAGATCACTCGAACCATGCATCCGGCGCTGACGCAGGTGGAACATCGGCCCTGGCCAGTGCCCGCTCGGCGCTGGACCTGGCGTCAGTCGTGGCGCGACTTGCTGTTTCTACACTGGCCGGTGCCGAGTGCCGTGCTGCGTCCGCTCGTGCCCTCGTCGCTTCGGATTCAGGAGTTCGACGGCAGTTCGTGGATCGGTCTCGTGCCATTCCGAATGACCGGCGTCATGCGTCGACCGCTGCCGGACATGCCGTGGGTGTCCGCGTTTCCGGAGCTGAACGTGCGCGTGTATGTCGAGCGCGACGGCAAACCGGGCGTCTGGTTCTTGAGCTTGGACGCGACGAATCCGCTCGCAGTGTGGGCAGCGCGGCGCTTCTTCCACCTTCCCTATTTTCGCGCGCAGATGTCGATCGAGAGCGAGGGCGAGGGGTTTCGATACTCGTCTCGACGCCCTGGCGCAGAGTTTGCCGGCTCTTACCGGCCGAAGTCTCGCGTCTATCGCTCAGCGCCCGGTTCGCTCGAACATTGGCTCACCGAACGCTACTGTCTGTACGCGCGCTCGCCGGATGGCACTCTTTGGAGAAATGACGTTCAGCACGCCCCGTGGCCGCTTCAGTCAGCGGAGGCCATCATCGAGCAGAACACGATGTTCAGCTTTCACGGCCTCACCGTAGAACCTGGTCCGCCAATCTTGCATTTTGCGCAGCGCATCGATGTCGTGGTCTGGAGCGGGGAGCGTGTTGTCCACGCCTGAGCGCGAGGCCACCTCGACCATCCGGATGGACGGCAGTGACGCCGAAGGCTGGGTGCTCTTTTTCGCGCTCGGTGACCATCAAAAACCAGCTGGGAGCACTCAAAGCGTGCTTCGCGCGAGGCGAAAGCCGAGGCCCGGACCGTGCTGATCAGCGGCGATCGAGATGCGCGCGGCAGAGCGGCACACTGCCGGCCAGACGTTGAAGAGCCCACCGCGCGCCGTGCGCAGCGTGCCGAACGCGAGCTCTGCGCCTGGATCGGTGGAGGGGTTTGGCACCGCAGTGCCCAAGTAGCGATCGCTCGAGCCGCGTGGCTGGCAGCAGGAGCTCGCGCGCTCAGCGCCGGCTCAGTCGGCTTCCATCAGGCCGATCTTCGCATCGTACGCCATCTTGCCGAGCTCAGGATCTTGGATGACGATTGAATAGTCGTTGGGTAGTTCGATGGCGAGCGAGTGCGGAACGTGTGCCAGCGGCGCGATGCCCTTGTCCTTGCCGACCAGATTGAGGCTGATGCTGCTATCGGTCTCCTGGCCCGGCATGAATTGCACGCGATGCCATTTCAGCAAATTGCCCTTGTAGCGGTTGTACGTGACCCACCAATACTGATTGGCTTTGTCTTTGACGAAGCGCACCGATTCCACAGGCACCTGACTGCGCGCCTTGTCGAAGCACTCGCGCACAGCGCGCGGATTGTCCGCGGCCTGGCGTTCGCACGCCTCTTGCGCGGCAATGCCCACTGCAGATTCCTTGAAGTTGAACACGAACACCACGTTTGGCCCGGTGATGAGCTCGGTCGGGGGTCGGCTCGCCTTGCGTAAGCCGTCGCCTTTGCTCTCGTGAGTTGGTTCAGCTGCAGCACTGGACTCGGAGCTCTTGGCCGCGTTGTCGCTGGCCACGGTGGTCTTGGAGGGGTCGGCCGGCGCCGATGTCGGCTTCTCGGCAGGGCTATGTTGGCTGGCGGCGGCCGTGTCTTGGCTCTTAACTGGAGCGGCCTGCGAGGCACACGCTGAGAGCCCACTGAAACAGAGTGCGGACCAAGCAATGGCGCGGAGACTGACTTGCATTTCTTCTTCCTCGAGAGCGGCGTGGGTGCGCGTCGCTCGCTGCTGCAAACGGCCAGCCGCGCAGAACTCTGTAGCCGAGCGAAAGAAAATTCTCCGACGCTGCGCACGTCCCACTTAAACGGACATTGAAGGCTTACCTGATCCGGCCGCGGTATCTCGGCGTTCCCGTCAGCCTCACCCGCGCTCGCCGCGCGGGCTACTCGGTCTTCGCCTGCGCGCGCACCGATACGCGCCGGGCCACTCGCCGTGCCGCCTTCTTGCCGGACACGATCACGAAATAGCTGTCGGCGGTCTGCTGCGCCTCGAGCTCGAAGCCTGCTGCGTGGATCGTGCGGAAGTGGCCGCGGACTCCGCCGCTTGCGTGCACGACGGCGATGCGTTGTCCGACGCTGAGCGGCCGTTCGCCCGCGACGATCTCGAGCACTCCAGCGAGCTCGGCGCGCCCTGCCACGTCGAGCAGCGCGCGCTTCGGGTGCTCACTCAGCTGCAAGCGAAGCGTACCGTCGTTGCCTTGACGATAGTTGCCGGCAACGTGAATCACCCGTGCTTGACCCGCGCCGAGCGTAGCGTCGTTCACGACGTCCCCTCGGCCGAACGCATGCTCGTCTAGCGCGAGCGTCGTGCCCCCTGCGAGCCACGTGCCGCCAGCATAGGTGTTGGCCATGACCGTAACCATGGCCGGCCCCGACTGCACCAACTTACCCGCACCGCTCATGTGTGAAAGCGTGATTGGTAGCGTCGTATTTTGCACGATCAGCGTGCCGTCATTCACGATCTTGTCCGCGGCGTCACCGCGGGCCGCTTCGGCGGTGAGCAGGCTGCTGTCACCGTCATAGTCTGCCGCGTGAGTGACGGTTTTGAGGCCGTTCGTCAATGTGACGTAGTCGAGCGGCACCGGCACGCCCGTGCCGAGGCGCAACGTGGCGCCCACGCCGACCGCGGTCGTGCCGTTGTAGTCTTGCGGCTGCGCGAAGGTCACATCGTTGCCGGGCGTGCCCATCACCGTCACGTTGCCCACGCCGACTACACCGGTTCGATTGGGGCCACCCCCACCACCGGTGATACCGATGTTGAGCGTGACCGGGCCGTTGTAGTCGAACGCGAGCGTGGCCCCGCCGTGCAGGTTGATGTAGGCGTTCTTCTTGCCGAGCGGCGGATCGACGGCCGCGGGAGACGGGGCAGACGGCAGAAAGAAGCGAGCGTGCGTGCCATCACCCCATTGCACCGTTCCGCCACCCTCGATGTTGACGCCGCGGTAGCTCGCGTCGTTCCCGTTCACGGTCATCGTTTGGCGATAGCTGACCTTGGCCAGGTTCAAACTCGGATCGCTCAGCCCGGGATTATCCAGATTGGGAGTATTGTGCGGGCTATTGTCGGTGTGACTGTAGATCCCGGACATGACGATTGTCGCGTTGCCCGTCGGATGGAAATTGACGTCGCCCCCGAACGAGGCTTCGTAGATGTTCTGCGTCACCGTGAGCACGTTGTTGGCCGGGCTCCAGACGAGCCACGACCCCTCGTTGATCACCGCTTTTGCGTTTGATAGCCCCGGAGCCACGCGATTCGATCCGAAATCATGGCCGGTGGTCAGGGCCAGTACGCCGGCAAAGGAGCTCGTACCGCGCAGCGAATCTCCGCCCCACACCTCGGGCAGCTCGCTGACCGAACCGCTGCCACTGATCTCGCCGAGCAAGATGAACTTGCTGCTGGCAAGGGCGATGAGCCCGTTGTTCTCGATGTTGTCTAAATTGACTTCCCCATTCACCACGCTCGCCGCGTTCTTGCTATCGGCCGTGGCGATGATGTTCGGATCTTCGTCAGCAGAAGTGTTGCTCCCGATCTGAAAAGTGACGCACGGATCGACGATCAAAACCGGCGGATTACTGCCGGCGATATCGAGCCGATAGCCTAAGCTCGGCCAGGGCCCGGCTTTCGTCACCACCTCCAGCTGTTGCTCGTCCGGTAGCATGAACGTGCTCTGGCGAGTGATGACCCAAGTGCTCGGCGTGCACGAGCCGTCAGCGGTGACGAGCCGCACGCTGCCCCGGCCGCTGATCACGCCCGTGTAGGTAGAGGTACCGGGCGGTAGTTTGATCACCGCATCACCCGTGAGCGTGAGATCGCGATTGGCCAAAATGGCCGACGTGATGTCGGCGCGCGCTCGGTCATCAGTGCCGGCCCGGCCGGCGCTCGCGCCCGCGCCATTTCCAGCCGAGCTGTCCGTTCCGCCCGCGCCGATGCTCGTGCTACCGCCGCCGCCTCGCGCACCCGCTCCGGAGCTCGAGCTCCCGGGCGCACTCGAGCAGCCAAAACAGGCTGCCAATAGCGCTAGCGACGAGAGCCGCAGCGACGCGAAACCCCGCGAAAATCTCGGCCGATGAGCAACGAGACCCGCTGCGCGGGTGAGCTGATGCGGGCGGGATTTCGGCGGTCTCGTCGCGGCTCGATTCACGCACTCACGTTACGGCCAGATTGCCCGGGGAGCTAGCGTGTTCGCAGTGTTCGCGGTGCGGTTTTACCGCTCGCTCAGCGCGGGCTTCGACTCAGAGCGAGACACGCAAATCGGTCGTCGCTTCTAACTCGAGCCGCGTCGGCGCTGGTGCTGCGCGCGGTAACGGCTCGGGCTCACGCCGAAGTGTTTGTGAAACAACTTGGAGAAATACAGAGCGTCCACATAGCCAACGCGGCGCGCCAGATCGAGGATGAGAAATTCGTTGGCTGCGGCCTCCAACAGCGCGCGTGAGAATTCGAGCTTGAGGCGCGTGCTCACCGTTCCCAGCGGTTCGCCCAAAAGTCGGCGGCCCGCGCGTGACATGTGAGCCCGGCTGACGCCGAAATGGCGCGCAATGGCGTCGAGCTCGAACGGCTCGGAAAGATGTTCGGCGAGATAGCGCCGCAGCGTGCGCGCGTTCAAACGCGGCTCCTCCAGAGCCGGCGGCGCGACCCAGATCGAGAGCAGGCGCGCCAATTCCCCCTCCGCCGGAGTCATCCAATCGTCGGCAGGCGGCGGCGCGCAACGCTCGAGCGCCAACATCGAATCCAAGATGCTCGCGGCCTCAGGCCACCGTGGAGAGTGGCGAAAACGGCGCAGCTCCTGCTTTTCTGCGATGGCCCGCGCCATGCGCAACGCCTCGTGCCCGGCGAAACGGCAAAAGTAATGGTCGTACGGATCATCCGGATCGGCCATCAGCAAACCCGGATCGGACGACGGCAGCACCAATCCGACGAAGCCGCGCGTGATCCGCTCGACCGTGCCGTCGCGGTGATAGAGACCGGCGCCGCTGCGGACCACGGTGAGCATCGCGTCCGCGTGATACGTGCCGGCCGTCGCGTGGTACGGCTGGCCCCAAACACGCCCCAACGTTCGGATTCGGAACGGTAACGTCGTCGGCTGCGACGGCGGGCGGCTGTGTCGGCTCGGCGTGCGTTGCATGAGCAATATATTCCATATCCGGCAGCGACGCGTCCATTCCTTCTCTACGCGCTCGGGTTTATGAACCAGCATGGCACTCCGGAGCTACTGTGCATCGTTGCTGGCCGCGCTAATGGCAAGCTGTGCGGGTGCGAGCTCGCGCAGCAGCGGGGGCGGAGCCGCGCCCAGCGCCGAGCTCACCCCGCGCCTCGACCTGAACATCAACGACGGTTGGGCGTTCGAGCGCAGCGACCCCG
>Ga0068855_100005531_pt1 | contig 15417 bp, 10 predicted proteins | sample KBSCornC52_FD_66592 | JGI IMG/M metagenome (GOLD analysis project Ga0068855, IMG submission 66592) | Corn rhizosphere microbial communities from Kellogg Biological Station, Michigan, USA - KBS Corn C5-2 | ecosystem: Host-associated > Plants > Roots > Rhizosphere > Soil ...
AATTCGGAAATCATGCTCAGGCGCGCGCGCGTGTCCTCGCCGCGCTTGGTGTCGTGCGTGGAAGTCGCGGTCAAGGTGAGCTTGTGCTCGTCTTGCTTGCGCAAATTGTGCTCGTGAAATTCGCTCAGCTCCAGGCCAATGCGTTCCGGATGACCGCCGACCTCGTTCTCGGCCACGTTCCTCGTGTAGCGATAGAACGCGGTATCTTCCAGCGCCTTGGCCGTGACCGGGCTGGTCGTCTGTTGAAAGCGCATGGCGAACTCGCGCGCGCCCGGCAAATCCCGAGCGGCGAGCAGCAGGCTGCGTAGGAACTGGTACGCGCCGCGCCCCGCGGTCGGGTTCTGGCGCAGCGCGCTGGCGACTGCCCGGTTGATCACTGCTTCGTCTTCCGACGCGCGCGTGCCGTCTGGGCGCACGTAGCTCCGGTACACCGAAAATGCGGCCATTACTTCGACCAGGGCGCTGTGTAGGCTGTGAAAAGTCAGGTCCCGCCAGCGTCGATCTTGCTCGGCGATCCGTTCGAGAGCGCGCGAGAGCGACATGGCTTCGCTGACCAAAAGCGACGCGAGCACGTCGCGCTTGGCACGAAGCAGATGGTCTTGAAAATTCGCTGTGTCGCCGGTGAAGCGGCGATAAGTGTTGGTGAGCGTCGACTCTGCCCGTCGATCGACGAGCACTCCGGTTGCGACGCGCGCAAATTCGTAGCCGGTCGTGCCGTGAGCGCGAAACGCTGCCGGCAAAGACTCACCGGGCGCGAGGATTTTCTCCACTACCACGTACAACGGCGGCTCTGCGGGGGGCGCGTCCGGTAGCGCCGCATGCAAGTGCTCGTCGAGCTGTCGTAAATAGCCAATCGGATCGAATAGGCCGTCCACGTGGTCGAGGCGAATGCCGCTGATCTTTCCGGCCTCGACCAAGGCGAGCAATTTGCGGTGGCTGGCTTCGAACACCCCCGGCTCCTCCACGCGGATCGAGGCCAGCCCATTTACGTCGAAAAATCGCCGATAGTTGATGGCCTCTAGCGCTAGCTGCCAGGCGCTCAGGCGATAGTTTTGCGCGCGCAGGAGCTCGTCCAAAAAGTCGAAGCTTTGCGGAACCGACGGCGTCCCGGAAAGCTCGGTCAGTGCTCCTTCGAGCGCCGAGGAGAGCGCGTTCGAGGCGATGAATTCGCTCAGCCGCGCTCGCGCGGCGCGCGCCGAACGCTGATAGCTTTCGAGCGCGGCCGACTCCTTGGCGTCGGCTTCGACGAGCGCCGCGAACTCGTGCGCGATCGAGCGCAGCTCGTCCGTGACTTCGGGCTCTAGGTTGCTCTCTAGGAGATCGGCCGCGCGGAGCAGCACCGGCGCGAGCGAGCGCGGGCGGAGTGGAAGCGTGCGATCCCGAGCCCGCAGGCGGAGCGAGCCATCGTGCCAGACGAGCCGAAAATAGCCGCTCTCCAGCGTGACGCCGTATTGATCCGGCAAAATCGGCAAAAGTAGCTTGTGGGCGAGCGTCTCCTTGGGTGGCCGCCAATCGATATCGAAGTAGTTCGCGCGGCTGGACGATTGCCCGTGCTCGAGCACGTCTTCCCAAAAAGGATTGCCGTCGCAGCCAACCCCCATGTGGTTGGGTACGAAGTCGACCACCAGCCCAAGGCCGTGCGCTTTGGCGGTGGCGACTAGGGTTTCGAACGCTTCGACGCCGCCGAACTCGGGATTGAGCAGCTCGTGGTCCAAGACATCGTAGCCGTGCGTGCTGCCCGGCGCGGACTTGAAGATGGGCGAAAGGTACAGCTCGCTCACACCCAGGCTTTGCAGGTAGCCGACGCAACGAGTCGCGGCGTCGAAACCGAAATCGTGCTGGAGCTGCAGGCGGTAGGTGGCACTCGGCACGCGCATCGGGGCACCTCCGTCTAGGCGCGGCTTTCGCGTGGGCGCGGATCGGCGAGCGTCACGAGGGCGCTCCGGCGCGTCGCTTGCGAGTAAACAACTGAAAAGACGCGCCTTCCAAGCGCGTCTTTTCGCCGCCTCGCGCGCTCGCCTCTGCCTCGTCGTGGGCCGTGTCGACGAGCAGCTCCCACGGTCGGTCGTCGTCCGGGAAGGGTAGCGAAAAATCGATCGCCTCACCGTGAGAGTTGAAGAGTAGTAGCATGTCGTCGTCGATCAGTTGGTTGCCCTCGGCGTCGACGTCGTAGAGCCCGTTGCCGGCGAAGAACACGCCGAGCGAGCGCGTCTCGGAGTTGTTCCAATCCTCGTCCGACATGTTTTCGCCGTCGTGCCTCAGCCAGCTGATGTCGCTCACGTCCGAGCCGCGGAGCGGCCGGCCTTTGAAGAAGGCCGAGCGACGCAGTACCGGGTGCGTGCGACGCAACTGGATCAGCTTTTTGGTGAACGTAAACAGGGCCCGCCGCTCGTCGTCGAGCTGCCAATCCAGCCAACTGATGGCGTTGTCCTGGCAATAAGCGTTGTTGTTGCCGCCTTGGCTGCGCCCGCGCTCGTCGCCGTGGAGCAGCATGGGGGTTCCCTGCGACAGCAGCAGAGTCGCCAAGAAATTGCGCTGCTGCTTCAGGCGCAGTGCGCGGATGTTCGCATCATCGGTCGGGCCTTCAGCCCCACAATTGAAGGACAGATTGTTGTCGTTGCCGTCGCGGTTGTCCTCACCGTTGGCTTCGTTGTGCTTCCGCTCGTAAGAGACGAGATCGGCGAGCGTGAAGCCGTCGTGCGCAGTCACGAAATTGATGCTCATGTACGGGTTGCGACCGTCGTTCTCGTAGATGTCACTGCTGCCCGTGATGCGATAAGCAAGCTCTGACGCCGAGCTGCCGTCCCCGCGCCAAAACGCGCGCATCGCGTCGCGGTAGCGGCCGTTCCACTCCGCCCAGCGGGTCGGGAAATTGCCGACCTGATAGCCTCCCGGTCCGACGTCCCACGGTTCGGCGATCATCTTGATCTGACTCAACGTCGGGTCTTGGTGGATGAGCATGAAGAACGCGGACAACTGATCCACGTCGTGGAGCGAGCGAGCCAGCGCGGCGGCCAAGTCGAAGCGGAAACCGTCGACGTGCATGTCGCTCACCCAGTAGCGTAGCGAATCCATCATCAGCTGCAGGGTCTGCGGGTGGCGCACGTTGAGGGTATTGCCGGTGCCGGTAAAATCCATGTAGTAGCGCTTGTTGTCGTCGACCAAACGGTAGTACGTCGGATTGTCGATGCCTCGGAACGACATGGTCGGGCCGAGGTGATTGCCCTCCGCGGTGTGGTTGTACACGACGTCGAGGATCACCTCGATGCCCGCGCCGTGCATCGCCTTGACGAGCTCCTTGAATTGACGGACCTCGCTGCCAAGCTCGTTGCCGGCGCGATAGCGCGGGTCGGGCGCAAAGAAGTTGATCGTGTTGTAGCCCCAGTAATTCTTGAGTCCCCGGTCGAGCAAGAATTTGTCGTCCACGAAGGCATGGATCGGCATCAGCTCGATCGCCGTGATGCCGAGATCCTTCAGGTAATTGATGACTGCGGGGTGACACATGCCGAGATAGGTGCCGCGGAGCTCCTCCGGGATCTCCGGGTGCAGGATCGTGAGCCCCCGAAGGTGCGCTTCGTACACGATCAGCTCGTGAAAGGGCAGATTGGGATTTTGCTCCTCTCCCCAGTCGAATCTAGGGTCGATCACCAGCGACAGCGGCGCGCCGAGCGCGCTCTTCTGGCTCATGGCCAGATCTTCCTGCTCGCCGCCGGGATCGTAGGCAAACGATCCGGCGCTCCAATCGTGGAGCCCGCACAGCGCCTTTGCATACGGATCGATCAGGCGCACGTTGGGGTTGAAGCGCAGGCCGCGCTCCGGATCGTACGGCCCGTGCATGCGATAGGCGTATCGCTGACCCGGCGCGACCTCGTCCAAATAGCGGTGCCAGACGAAGCCGGTGCGCCGCTCCAAGGGCACGCGCGTCTCTTCACCGGCCTCGCTCACGAGGCACAGCTCGACCTTCTCCGCAGTCTCGGAAAAGATCGAAAAATTCACGCCCCGCCCGTCCCACGTCGCCCCTAACGGATATGGATTACCTGGTCTGGTCCGCACGAAATCGTCCCTGTTCTGCCGGGCAAAAGCGCGCCAGCGTCGTCACCGCGTTGGTCGCCGATTAGGCAAACCGCGTGCCGGCGAACACGGAGCTTGGCACCGCGCCGAAAACGCGGGTTCAGCGCGCGAAACGCGCTCTGCGCGAAGCGACGTCTCGAGCCGCGTCGTGACAAATTGCGCGTCGGTGCGAAACCGCCCCGCTTCAAAATGAGCTCGTGCCGGAGAACGAATTGAACGTGCCAGAAAAGGAGCTCGCATTGCCGCCGACGCCGAACGGATCGCTGCCGCCTCCGCCCGCGGTCCCGAAATCCCCACTGCCGCCGGTGCCGAACGCGCCGGTGCCGGCACTCGCGAGCGGTCCGCCTGCGCCGCCGACGACCGCAGTTCCGGCGCTGCCGACGTCTCCGCCGGCGTTCGTGCCCGCGCTGCCGCCGCCGGGGTTTCCGTGACCGCCGACGCTGGTGCCACCTTCACTGATCACGACCGGAGTGGTGGGCCCACCGATGGTCGGCCCGTGCTCGTCGTCGCTGCTACACGCGAACAGAGTTTCCGCGAGCACACCAAGCGCGACGAGGCAGACGAAGCGAGACGAATCAGAGCGAAACATTGAGCACCTCCAGACGGCAGCCAAGCTGCCAATGGTGCTCGAGTTAGTGCAAAATCAATACCGCTCGCGGGCGTTACTTGGCAGGTTTCTCGCTCGAATTTGCGGCCTTGCCGCTGGCGGGAGCTTTGGACGAAACCGTGCGTTGGAGCTCCTGAGCTTCCTGCAAATGCCGGTTAACGTGGGGCAAAATCTGATTGAGATAGGCCTTGAGATCCGGGTTCTTCACGTTCGGGATCAGCTTGTCGTTCAGCGCGTCGAGCAGCTTTTGGTGCTCGTTCACTTGAGCGTCGATGTACGCCTTGTCGAAGTCTTTGCCCTCCGCGCCCTTCAGCGTGTTGAGCGCGCTGGCGGCCTCGGTGCCGAGCGAGTTCCCGAGCATGCTCTCGGCCGTCGCCAGCTTGAGCTTGTCTTGATTCTTCTTGGCTTCTTCGTGGGCCGCGATCATTTTGGCCGCGAATTTTTGGACTGCCGTGTCCTTCGACTTCAAACGCGCGAGCTTTCCTTGCTCGATTTCCGCGCTATTCGCCGCATCCGTGATGCCGGCGATCTGCTCGTCGTTGAGCGTGTCCGGTTTGGCGGCGCTGGCGCCTCCGCTTCCCGCATCGGGCTTCGCGCTCTCGTTCGCAGCGTTGGTGGAATTGAGCGGTGCGCCCGCATCCGGACCGGCGGGTGCCGGCGGCAGCTCAGCGGGTGCGAGCACGGGCGTGTTGGCGGCCGTGTCAGCCGGTTTCTTTTCCCCCCCACAAGCTAGCAGGGCGTAGCCGAGGGCGAACGAGAGCGCAGCAAACGAAGTTCTATTCATGACTACCTCGTTGGTCCGTGGTCGGACGGCAGAGAGCAGATAAGACGGCCCGCGTTTATCATAAGTTCTCCCTCGGCCCGGGCAAGCGCGAACACGGGAATCGCCAGCAATTCGACAGCTCGTGTCGTGCGGCGGATCGCTACAAACTCGATATTAGCGCAGCGCGCGAGTGAGCATTATTGGCGCAGCACCCTGACCGCTCAGCGCGGGTGTCGTTCGCTGCCCGCGCGGCCCTCGACGATGCCTGCGCTCGCGGTCATGGCCATGATTCGTCCGGAATCGGCGAGCATGCTCACGAACGGCGCGTTCCACGCCGAGTCCGACCACGCGGGGCGCCAGGCCTCAGCCAACCGCGGATCGCGAGTCCAGAGCGTCCCGAGGCTTGCGACCCATTCACGGTCGAGCAGATCGAGCGCGCCTGCCGATAGATCCGGCGCGCCGTGAACGATGGATACGGTGGTCTCGTCGCCCTCGGTGCGCAGTGCCGTGCCGTCGCTGCCGACGATCAGCGCGAGCGTGCGCTCCACACTGCTCGCACCATTGACGAACGCGCGCGTGGCGGGTGTCCTGAGCGGCCGGAGCTCCCACTGCAACGGCGAATACACCGCCGCAAAACCGCCACCCTGCACGAGGCGCCCGCACACGAGCCAACGCGCATCATCGAGCCGGAGCACCGAGGCCACATTTTGCACGCCCTCGAGCGGAAAGGGCTTCAGCCAGCGGCGCCCGGACATCGCCCACAAAGACGGCGGAAGTCCCGGGCGGCGACCCACCGCCACCACCAGATCGTCGAACATGCCGCTCGCGTCGAGCAGCTCGACGCTCGGATCGGGGGCGGTCGTCAGCTCGCGCACGCCGTCGGTGCCGAATACGGCGAGCGTGCCATTCGAGCCGCCGATTAGCCAGCCGCCCGCCTCGTGGCGGCGCGCGAAGGTCATGCCGCGCGGAATGCGGGCCAAAATACTCTTCGCCCCGAGCCACGAGTCGCCGTTCCAAAACAGCGGGCCGCGTGGCGTGAGTGCGAAGCAGCGACCGTCGGTGTCCCAGGCCGCGCTCTGAATCACCAAATCCTCGTGCGGGCGGTGTTTGACGATCCAGCGCCAGCCGGCCATGTCCGAGGGCGGCGACAGGCTGGCCATCGTGCGCAGCAAGCGCCGGCTCGAGGTGGGCGGCGCGGGGCGGTCGGAAAGCCACGGCAATATGGCGTTGACCAGCGCCTCGGCGCTCTGCGGACGGTGCTCGGTGGAGAGCGCGGTGCCCCACGCGAGCGCGGCGTCGATCGCGCGGCAGGCCTCGGGCCGCTCGCGGATCTCGGGGCTGAGCACTGGGCAATCGAGCACGCTTTTTCGCGCCTTCGAGCGCATCTGTTCGTACGCTTCGTACGGGCCGGTTGCGTCGAAGTAGTGCGTACCCGTGAGCACGTAATACGCGATGCACGACAGCGCGAACACGTCGGTGTGCACGCCGACGCCGGCGTCGAGCGCTTGCTCCGGCGCCGCATAGCCGACGGTGCCGAAGCCCACGCCGGCAAACGTCGTCCCGAGCCCGGAAGGGCGCGCCAAGCCGAAGTCCGAAATCTTGAAAATCTCGGTCTCGCCGAAGCCGCAACACAGCACGTTGCCGGGCGTCAGATCGCGGTGGATCACACCCACACCGTGAATGGCAGCAATGCCACTCGAAAGGCAGCGCAGCGCGTGCGCGGCGCGCACCGGATCGAACGCGTAGCCCGTCTTGTGGATCGAATAGGTAACGCGATCTTCGAGAGTCGTGCCTTCTACGCCGCCGTGCACGTATTCGATGGCGATCCACGGTGTGGGCGGTAGGCCAAAATAGGGCGTGCTACCGGTGTCGACGAAGCGGACCACGAACGGGCAGGGCGGCACCCGCTCGTTCAATCGGCCGAGCGCGACCGCTTCTTTTTGGGCCACGAGCTCGGGCGAGATGTCCGTCGAGCCGAAGGCGCGTCGCACCACTTTCACGACCACCGGTGACGCGCCGTCGGGTGCTTCGCGGCGCGCAAGGTAGGCGGCGCCCATGCCCCCTTCGCCGACCTGCTGCTCGAGCACGTAACGAACGCCCACCTGCACGTCCGAATCGATGAAGCGCCCGGACAGAGAGGAAGGCGCGATGGAGGAGGGCGGCTCGCTCACGACCAATCTTCTGCTCCGGCTTTGCGCTGGCGTCGAGAGGGAAGACTCGGCCCAGCCCAAGCTTGCGAAAGCTTCGGCCCCAGGCTAACCCGAGGGAGCCCGATGGCCACGCAGCAGCTCACCGAGTCCGTGAAGCGTGGCTTCCGAGCGCTGTCGAGCTTTCGCCGGCCACCGTTTCTGATGTTGGCCGAGAACGCGCCGCTCGATCTGCAGATCGTCGGGCGCACACTGCTACATGCGGCGGCGGTCGGCGTCGCGGCCGGGTTGGCGGGAGCCGCATTTTTCGCAGGCCTGGAGTACTTTCAGCGCGGAGTGCTGCAGGGGTTGGCCGGCTACATCCCGCTGCGCGCGGATGGCGAAACATTCGGTGGCGGTGACGGCTTTCACGTGTTCCGCCCCTGGCTGCTCGTGTTTCTGCCGGGGCTCGGCGGCTTGGCCTGCGGCCTGATCACGCGCCTTGCTCCGGAAACGCGCGGCGGCGGCGGCGACGCGATGATCGAAGCTTTCCACTACGAAGGCGGCTTCATTCGCCGGCGCGTGATCTGGGTGAAGGCGCTGGCCTCGATGTTCACGCTCGGTACGGGCGGCGCGGGCGGTCGTGAGGGGCCGACCATGCAGATCGGCGGCGCGCTCGGTACGTTCGTCGCGCGCGTGCTGCGCGTGAGCGCGCGCGAGCGACGGATTTTGCTCGTGGCCGGAGTGGCCGCCGGTATTTCGGCGGTGTTCCGCACACCACTCGGCGCCGCCTTGCTCGCCGTCGAAGTGCTGTATCGCGACGGCTTCGAATCGGACGCGCTGATCCCGGCGGTTTTGGCGAGCGTCGTTTCTTACTCGGTCATCATTTCCATTTTCGGCGAAAGTACGCTGTTTGCACGCGTGCCGCGGTTTCCGTTCGTGCCCGCGCACCTGCCGCTGTTTCTGCTGCTCGCGCTCGTGATCGCGGCGGTCTCGGTGGGCTTTCTGGGCGTGTACCAGGCGCTGCGCCGCGCGTTCGGCAGCTTGCCTGTGCCAGCTTGGGCGCAGCCGGCGCTCGGCGGGCTGCTCTTGGGTGTGCTCTGTACGCCGATCATCATCCTGGTCGGCAAGCATTTGCACGCGCCGGGGCAGGGCCTCGGCCTACTCGGCGGCGGCTACGGCGCCGTGCAAATGGCGATCTCGGGTTCGCCCTGGTTGGAGGAGGGCTGGTCCGCGGTGGCCTGGTTGACCGCGCTGGGGTTCGCAAAAGTGATCGCCGCATCGATCACCATCGGCTCTGGTGGCAGCGCGGGCGACTTTGCGCCGTCGCTCGCAATCGGCGGGCTATTGGGCGGCGCGTTCGGGCGCGCAGCGGGGCTTTTGCTGCACGATCCGCGGATCAACCCTGGCGCCTTCGCTTTGGTCGGTATGGGCTGTTTTTATGGCGGCATCGCTCACACGCCGCTCAGCGCGCTCGTGCTCGTGTGTGAGCTTGCGGGCAACTATGATTTGCTCGTGCCGCTGATGCTGACACAGGGCATCGCCTTCGTCGCGCTGCGCCGGCGCGCTCTCTATACCTCGCAAGTGCCGACGCTCCGCGACTCGCCGATTCACCGCGACGCGCTGCTCTTGGATTTGCTGCGCGGCATGCGCGTGAGCGAGCTGATGCAACGCGGCGTCTCGGTGGTGTGCTTTCGCCGGCAAACGCCGGCCGCCGAAATCATGCAAAAGGTCAGCGAAACCTCGCAGCAAGAAGTGTTTCCGGTGCTCGACGACGAAGATCGAGCCATCGGGCTCGTCAGCGCGGCCACGCTGCGCGTGATGTCCCTGGAATTTGCCGACACGCGCTGGACCTTGGCCGCCGATCTGCTGCAGCCCCTGGTCTCCGTGCGCGCGGACGACGATTTACGCACCGCGACCGAGCGCATGGTGCAAAACGGGCTGCGCGAATTGCCGATTTTGGACCAGGCCGGCAAAGTGCTCGGTCTACTCGACGAGTCGGAGGTGGCAGAGGTGTACCTGAAGGCCGCATTCCGCGCTGAATCGGCCGACCAAGCGTCGCCCAATTCAACGCGCCGCTGAGCGCTTGCCGTCAACGGCGCCGGCCGCGCTGGCCCGCGCTGGCACCGGTGCCCGTGCCGCTCTTGGCGCTCACGCCCGAAATCAGCTCCTGCCACGTGCCGCTGAGCACGACTTCTTCGTCTTGCAGGACCAGCGCCGTCCAAGTGCCGGGCTCGTCGCCGTGGGCGAACAGCTCTTCTGCCAGCGCGGGCGCACTGCCGACCAGAGCGGTGCACAAGGCGCCCCGCTCCACGCAGCCCGCGTACAGCTGATCTGCGGTCGCGCTCGGTGAGAGCAAGAGTTGCCGCAGCACCTGCGCCGCGCGCGGATGCCGCAAATCGGCGATCAAGCCGATCGGGCTCGCTAGGCCCTCCTGCCGCGCGAGCGCGTAGCTTTCGAGCAGCCGCCAACGCACGCTGTGCGCGCAGCGCCAAGCTTCGGAGTGCGACTCGGAGGACACCGCCATGGACTATGCGAGCCGTGTCCGGTTGCCAAGCCTCGGGCGCACCTCGGCCGGACATTTTTTGGTGCACCGGAAGGCCGGAAGCACTGCGACGAAAAGCGCCTCTTCGGCCGACGCGACTTTGTTGCGTCGGCTCGTCAACTTCTACAATTCGCGCCCGGCTGCACGAACCGACGTTTGCGCCGCGACGCGACAATCGGGCCTTGCGTTCTGCCGAGAGCGCGCGGGCGCGCCCGGCAAATCCCGCCGGAAAAGCTTGCTACAGTGACTTCCCCAGCCCGGTAACCGAGCGCGCGTTGGGCGCGTATTATTGAAGCTCAGCGGAACCTTCCGCGAGCGAAAGGACCAAGACCCATGGCACCGCGTTCTTACTCCAAACCCTCCGCAGAAGAGCTGCGCAGCCGGCTGGGCGCTCTCCAGTACGAAGTGACGCAACACGACGCGACCGAGCCGCCCTTTCGCAACGAGTTTTGGGACAATCACGAGGCGGGCCTGTATGTCGACATCGTCAGCGGCGAGCCCTTGTTCAGCTCGCTCGACAAATTCGATTCGGGCACTGGCTGGCCGAGTTTTTCCAAACCGATCGAGCCGGCGAACGTGCTCGAAAAGAGCGATATCGGCCACGGCATGCGCCGCGTGGAGGTGCGCTCGAAGCACGCGAACTCTCACTTGGGCCACGTGTTTCCGGACGGGCCGCGCCCCACCGGTCAGCGTTACTGCATCAACTCCGCTTCACTGCGCTTCATCCCCGTCGCAGAGCTGGAAGCCCAAGGCTACGGCGAGTATCGCGCGCTCTTTGGCGACGCCAAGCACACGCCGCAAGCCGAGGTCGTTTCGCGCGACAACGCCTGCGCCGTGCCAGCACCCGGTGAGGCGCCGGGCTGCGAAGCGACCGTCGAAGAAGCCGTGCTCGCAGGCGGCTGCTTTTGGGGCATGGAAGGCATCTTGAGCAAGATCCCGGGCGTGATCGAGACGACCGTGGGTTACGCCGGCGGCACGACTCCGAACCCCAATTACGAGCAAGTGCGCACTGGTCGCACCGGCCATGCCGAATCGATCCGCATTCTGTTCGACCCAAAGCAGCTCACGTTCGAGCAGCTGCTCGACAATTGGTTTTTCAAGATGCACGACCCGACCACGAAAAACCAACAAGGCAATGATCGCGGCAGCCAGTACCGCTCGGCCATCTTCGTCACGTCGCCCGCGCAGCGTGAGGCCGCTGAGCGCGCGAAGCAAAAAGCGCAAGCCAAGTGGCAGGCGCCGATCGTCACCGAGATCACCGACGCTGGCCCGTTCACGCCCGCCGAGGATTACCATCAGAAGTACCTCGACAATCACCCCGGCGGCTATACCTGCCACTTCATGCGCGACTGAGCTGCTCGGCAAGCCGGGCGCGACGCCGAAGGCTGCGCCGCGCTCGGCCGTCGCGCGTGACCATCAAAAAAATAGAAACGGCCTAGTGGCAACCTTCGTGGGTTTGGGGGGCGTGGGCAATTAGCGGCGCTTGCGAGCCCGCCTCGCGTCGCTGGCAAGCCGTGCGCGTGCAGTCTCGTCCTGCGCTCAAGGCGCAAAAGGCGGTCTTGATCGCGCTCAGGGCGTGACGGGCACGGCTTTGAGCAAGTGCGCGAGCGACAGGTTTTGCGTGTAAGCATCGGCCATCGCAAGCTGGCCGATGATTTTGGCGCCGCGTTCCTGAAAGTGCGTGTTGTCGGTCACGCCGTTCGGATAGTTCGGCCATTGCCCCGCTGCGAGGATCAGAAAAAGCTTGCGAGTCTCGGTCTGACCGATGCGCTCGAAATAGGTTTTGCTGAGCGCTGTCAAATCGATCAAGTCCACTGCGAGCGACGCGGCGAGCTCGCGCACCGCGGGCGGATAGGCGCCGTGCGTGTCCGATAGGCTGGTACCGCTCCAGCTGTTGCGATTGATCGACGTGAGCAGGATGGGCGTGGCCATTTTGGCCCGGGTGTCGTTCACGTACGTGGTCAAAAACTGTTTGTAGGTCGTTTGTGGATCCGTGTAGAGCGCCGGCTGGTCGCTCTTCTCGTCGTTGTGGCCAAACTGAATCAGCACGTAGTCGCCGGCTTTCAGCGCGCTCTTGAGCGGCGTCCAAGCGCCCTCCTCGAAAAAACTCTTGGAACTGCGGCCAGAGAGGGCTTTGTCGACCACGGTCGCGCACTCGCTCGCGAATAGGCCGCCGAGCGGCTGGCCCCAACCCATGCGCGGGTAAACGTCGCTGCCGTAGACGCTCATCGTCGAGTCCCCGATCGTGTAGACGGTGACCGTTTTTGCCGGCTTGCCCGTGCACACGCCCGAGCCGCTGCCGGCGCTGCCGCTCGCGCCGGCACTGCTGGTCCCGCCCGCGGCGTTGGTCCCGCCGGCGGCGTTGGTTGCGCCGCCGGCAGCGGTGCCCGCGTCGCCGGCCAAGGCGCCGCCTCCGCCGCCCGCGCTCGCTCCCGCTGTGGTCCCGGCGCCGCTCGCCGCGCTCGCGCTCGCGCCGCCCGCGTGGGAGTCGCCGTTGCCGCCCAGGCCAATTGAGCCGGCGCTGCCGCCAACGCTCACTGCTCCGGCGCTGCCGCCGAGGCCGCTCGACCCGGCGCGCCCACCGCCGGCTAGCGTGCTCGGGCCTTCAGCCGCTGAGTCTGCTCCGCAGGCCGAAACCAAGACCAAGAGGAGTCCACAAACCAGGGGCAGCGAATGGCTCATAGCGCCTGGAGTTGCCCATGCGCCGCCAAACGGTTCACAAAAATTCGAACGCCTCGCGGGAGGATCACGGCCAATCGTCCGCGCCGCCGAAGGCTGCGCCGGCCTGGGAGCGCCTCGTGACCATCAAACCCTCGCTCGATCGATGGGCGCCAGCCTTTGGCTCGACTGACTGTGGATCGCGAGCGGTAGCGCGTTCGGTTTTGCCCGAGATTCCTGGCGAGTCCGCACGGAGGCTGCCGCGGGCAAACACTGTTGAGTGATTGAGGAATGGCCGTCGAATCGGCGTGAAGGAACTCCGAGTTTGGCGGGCTTCGAACCGGGGAGTCTCGTAAAATGGCAGGTCCATTCGCGCTATGGACGGCTCGCTTGGTTGACCTGTGGTCGGGCACCGGATACGAAAACTCTGGTGTCGAAGGTTAGCCTCGCAGATTACCGCGCGCTCGCTCAGTTCCGGTACGAGATCCGCAAATTCCTGGCGTTCAGTGAAGGCGCGGCGCGCACTGCCGGGATCGAACCGCAGCAGCACCAGGCGCTGCTCGCGATCAAGGGCTTACCGCTCGAATCCGAACCCACGATCGGGGCGCTGGCCGAGCGGCTGTGCGTGCAGCACCACACCGCCGTCGCGCTGGTCGACAAGCTCGAAGAGCACGGCTGGGCCAAGCGCCGCCGCGGCGAAGCCGATCGGCGCCAAGTGTTGCTCGAGCTGACGACCAAGGGCAGCGCCTTGCTCGCCAAGCTTTCGGCCCTGCACCGCGAGCAGCTCGGCGCGGTTGGCGCGAGCATGGTACAAGCATTGGACGTGATCGTCAGCGCGCGTGCCGCGAAGCCCGCGAAACGTCGCTAGCGGTTCAGGACGCCGCGCGCACCGCTGGCGGCGCAACCGACGGTTCGAGCCCTCGGGCGGTCTGCGTGATCACTTGGTGTACGAAGCGCAGCTTCGAGATCACGCGATCTGCCAGCACGAACGGATACAGATCCGGCAGACCCATCGAGCGATTCAGGCTGTTGAGTGCGAGCGTGACCGGCACCCAAGCTGCAATCAGCTCGTCGAAATCGTCGAAACGCACGCGCCGCGTCTGGACCACGTCGCTCACTGCGCCGCCGACCGGCGTGGGCCGCAGCGCAAGACCGTAGCTTTGCGCGGTCTCCAGCGTGTCCACCATGTGCAGGTAGTGAGCCCAGGTTTCGGCCCAATCTTCCCATGGGTGCATGGTGGCGTACGCGCTCACGAAGCTCTCGGGCCAATCGGTCCGCGGCGCGGCGTAGTGGCGCTTGACCGCTTCGTCGTAATCCTGCTGCTCGTCGCCGAACTGTTCGCGGAAGGCGGAGAGCAGCGCGCTGTCCTTCAGCAATCGGTCCCAATAATAGTGCCCGGACTCATGCCGAAAGTGTCCGAGCAGGGTTCGGTAGCGTTCGCCCAAGCGCGTACGGGCCGATTCGCGCGCGGCCGGATCGGCTTCGCTGAGGTTGATGGTGACGAGTCCGTCGCAATGGCCGGTCAGCACGCGTTCGCCGTTCGGGCCGTCTTGTTTGAACGCGAACGCGAGGCCTGTGCGCGGCTCTTCTTCTTTCGACTCGAGCGGCAAGCCGAGCGCTTGCAGCGTGTACACGAGCCGGCGTTTGGCCACCTCCAGCGCGCGCCAGGAGTCGATCGCGCTCGGATTCGACAGATCCGGGATCATTTCGTTCAAATGACACGACGGACAAAAGACGTTGGGATCGTGCTCCGGGATCGCCCAGTTGCACACGGCGTACGTCGCATAATTTTGGCACAGCCGATAGCGTGAGCCTTTCGCGGCCGGATCGAGCGCGAGGTAGCGCACGTGACCGTCCGCCGGCGGGGGCTCGCTGCCGCTCAGGTCCGGCTCGAGGGCGGTGAGCAGCGCGCGATCCGGCAAATAGGCGAGTAGGTGCCCGCAGCGCGTGCACTGCGAATTTTCGAAGAAAGCGACGTGCTTGCACGCCGAGCAACTAAAAATCTTCATGGCGCGAGTCTCGCGCCTGCAGCGGGCGTGCCAGCACCGGCTGGGCGCAAATTCGGCAAATGTCGCGCGCTCGCGGAGCTGTGCAGGGCAGGTCTGCGGGCTCCGCGCAAATCAGCCCCAGTGTGTGGCGTCTCGTCGCAAGCCCTCTCTCCACTCAACACGAGAAGCATTCGGGCAGCACTTGAGCGAAAGGGGCACGTTTCGTGCAGCGGATTGCGCGTGAAGCGAGCGACCGCAAAGCGCTGGTGGGGTCTGATCAAGCGCGTGTCCGACGAAGCCGACGAGGACGATGCGGATATCGTCGCGGCTGGGCTGGCTTTTTACGGCACTTTGGGCCTATTCCCCGCGCTTTTGGCGAGCGTGTCGCTGTACGGTCTCATCGCCGATCCGGGCGCGATTCAGCGCGCCATTTGGAGCGTGGCGCGCTCACTCCCGCCCGCTGCGCGAGACATCGTTGCGGGCGAGCTGTCGCAGTTCGTGGCGCGGTCCTCGCGTAGCCTGAGCTTGAACCTGGTTTTCGGCACGTTGGCTGTGCTGTGGAGCTCGTCGTCGGCGATGGGGGTGCTCGTGCGGGCGATCAACGTCGCCTATGATTTGCCGGAGCGGCGCAACTTCTGGCAGCGCCGCCGTTTGGCCGT
>Ga0068855_100005532_pt1 | contig 15417 bp, 14 predicted proteins | sample KBSCornC52_FD_66592 | JGI IMG/M metagenome (GOLD analysis project Ga0068855, IMG submission 66592) | Corn rhizosphere microbial communities from Kellogg Biological Station, Michigan, USA - KBS Corn C5-2 | ecosystem: Host-associated > Plants > Roots > Rhizosphere > Soil ...
CTCAGCGTGTCGTACTGGATGACGTTGTAGCCCGAGTCGAACACGAACACGCCGTCGCCGTTCGCGAATGCGCCACTGCCGGAAGAATCGAGTCCGATCAGATTGTTGACGACGTAGTTCGCGGCCGACGGACCGGTACCGCTGCTGTCGATGTACACGCCGGCGCGCGTGTTGTCGGAGATCTGGTTGCGAGACGTCGGATCGTCGTAGTTGCCGACGAAGACCCCGCTCGCGCTGCCGGAGATGCGCACGCCATCGTTGTTCGCGTCGAACAGGTTGAGCGGGCCCACGCCGACGCCACCGATCTGGTTGCCGAGGATGCGGCTGCCCGAGCCGGCGTCGATGCGGATCGCCGCGTCGGTGAATCCGCCGAAGCGCATGCCGGCCACGGTCAGGCGCCCGCCCGTGACGACGTGCAGGCCGGTCGCGAGCGCACCGTTGCCGTTCATCCCTGCGCACAGCACCGCGTTGAAACCGGGCGCGGTGCCGGTATTGCCGCTCCAGCCTGGGTTCGACGTCGCGTCGATGGTCACGTCGAAATCGATGTCGTGCAGCGGCGTCGATCCGCTCATGACGATCAGGCTCGGGCATGGCAGGTTGAATGCGACCTGCAGCTTGCGCGACGGTACTGCGAGCGCATCGCTGCGCGCATGGACCAGTGCCCAGCGCAGCGAATTCGCGATCGGCGCGACGTCGTTGCCGTTGTCGGCTGCACTGGTGACGACGTAGGTCGCGTAGTACGGCGTGTTCGCTTCGTACGCGCCGAGATCGGGCGCGCCGCCCTGCACGCGCGGGTTGCCTTCGATGTCGGTGGCCGGAAGGCCGTTCGGCACCGCGTTGCTGCCCGCATTGATCGCCGGAGAGAGATGCGTTGGCACCGTGCTGAGGTGGTAGTCGCCGGTGCCGGCGAACGCAGGAGGCCCAGCTGTCATGTTGAAGCGCGCGACCTGATCGTCGAGCACGCACACCATCGAGTGGTGCACTTCGGCTTGCGGGGCCGGGCCGGGCGGATCGGGATAGACGTCGCCGCCGGCGTTGTTGCACGCGATCGAGTCGTACAGGCTGGCTGGGTTGACGGTGTCGCTCGCATCACCGAGGCGCAGGCCGCCAGCGTGGTTGTCGGCGACGGTGAGGTTGGTCGCCGTCGCGACGCCTTCTTCGGTACCGATGCTGATCGCGTCCCAGCCGGGCAGCGCGGGCTGGCCGTACACGAGCATGTCCTTGACCGTCGCACTGCTGCCGCCGCGGATGCTGAAGATGCTGTTCGCGTACGAGATCACGTGGTCGACCGACACATCGCCGGGCGAACCGATCGCGCCGATGAAGACGCCGTCGTATCCGGTCGTCGCCTGGTAGTTCTGCAGTTTCAGCACCGCCAGCCGCACGTTCGTCTCGAATGCGATCGCGAACGTGCCGCTGATGCCGCCATCGAGGATGGTCGTGCTGGCGTCTTTCGAGCGATGGCTGTCGGAGCAGCCGAAGCCGGGCGTGTAACCCCCTTCGATGTCGAGATCGCCGGTGGAGCCGGTGCGGTAATCGACCGCGATGCTGATCGGATAGGTGCCCTGCTCGAGCTTGAGCACGGTGGCCTGGTTCGCGCTGTCGGCCTGCCAGTCGCGTAGCCGTTGCCACAGGGTGGTGCCGCCGCTCGGGCTTACGCAGTAGGTCGCGCCGAACGCGGGCACGGCGAAGAACATGCACGCGGCGATGGCGCCGCGCAGGAACAGGACGATCGATCGATGGGACACGTGATTGCCGTTGGTTCCGGCACCACGGCCGGGTTCGACGGTGAACTACGGGATTGCCGGCGCACGGGGCCAGCCGGTCGCGATGTGGGAGCCCTGCAAAGCGGCGATGCGCTCCGGCCCTACCCGGCTGACGCGACGGCCTGGGTCGCATCGGCTTCGAGGCGACGCCACACGCAACTGCCGCGACTCGCCTTGTCGATCGCGGCGATGCGTGCTTCATGCAGGACGATTTCCGCATCGAGCGCGCGCAACACGCGCGGACGCGCGACGATATGCAGTTCGACCGCGGCCAGCGTCGCTTCCTGTGCCGCTTCCTCGCCGAAACCGAGCGCGCCCTGCCCCGACGTCAGCGCGAGGTAGACGTCGGCGAGCAGGTTCGCATCGAGCAAGGCACCGTGCAGCCCGCGATGGCTGTTGTCGACCTCCAGCCGCTTGCACAGCGCATCGAGGCTGTTGCGCTGGCCGGGATACTTCTCGCGCGCGAGCACGAGCGTGTCGAGGACCTGCGCACGCGCGCCCAGGCGCGGGTTTTCGATGCCCGCGCGTGCGAGTTCCGCATCGAGGAAACCGACGTCGAAGCTGGCATTGTGCGCGATGATCTCCGCGCCATCGACGAACTCAAGGAACTCCGCGGCGATCTCGGCGAAGCGCGGCTTGTCGAGCAGGAATTCGTCGGCGATGCCGGTGACCGCGCGCGCGCCTTCGTCGATCTCGCGATCGGGGTTGAGGTAGGTGTGGAATTCGCGCCCGGTGCGGCGGCGCTGCACCAGCTCGACGCAGCCGATCTCGATCACGCGGTGGCCGCGCTGGACTTCAAGTCCGGTCGTTTCGGTGTCGAGGATGACTTGTCGCATTCGAGGGTCTTGGCGAGCGGCGGCGGACGAGCGGAAGAGTAACCGAAGCCATGCAGGATTCGCGCGTCGCGCGCCGGCGTGCGGCTCAGCCGCGCTTCTGCATTTCCAGCGCCGCATCGCGCGCGAGTACGTCCACGCGCTCGTTCTCGGCATGGCCCGCATGCCCCTTGACCCAGTGCCAGCGCACCGTGTGCGCGGCGAGCGCGGCGGACAGGCGTTCCCACAGGTCGCGATTCTTGACCGGCTGCTTGTCGCTGGTGCGCCAGCCGTTCGCACGCCAGCGCGCCATCCATTCCTCGACGCCGCGCTTGACGTACTGGGAATCGGTCGTCAGGTCGATCTCGCAAGGGCGGGTCAGCGCCTCGAGACCACCGATCGCGGCCATCAGCTCCATGCGGTTGTTGGTCGTCTGCACTTCGCCGCCGCTGAGTTCCTTTTCGCGCGCACCGAAACGCAGCAGCGCACCCCAGCCGCCCGGCCCCGGATTGCCGAGGCAGGCGCCATCGGTGAACAGTTCGACCCGCTGCTTCGCTTCGCTCATGCACGCACGCGCCGGTTCGGCACGGCCAGCGAAGGCTGCGGCGTGACCCGACTGCGCAACGGACGCCGTTGCAGCGGCGTCAGCACCGCGCGCTGCTTGGAGGCAACCAGCATCCATGCGCCGCGCAACGGAGCCAGCAGCGCCGCTCGCTTCGCCGCGGGCGCACGATTCGGCCAGCATGTGCCGATCGCCTCCGCGGCACCCGGCGTCAGCTTGCCGTGCAGGCGGCGGCGCAGTGATTCGGCATGCATGGCACGCGGGAGAGGCAGGCCTTCACGCGCACGCCAATGCAACCACAGGATCCACGGACTCAGCGGGTTGAGCCCGAACCAGAGCAGCGCACCACCCGGCGCGAGTACGCGCGTCAACTGCTCGATCAGTTCGTCGGGGCGCGCGAGCGCATCGCCGGCGTGCTGTGCGACGACGAGCTGGAACGCATCGTCCTCCCACGGCAGCGCATCCGCCGCGCACACGACGTCACCGCCGAGTCCGGCCGGCGTGACGTGCAGGCGCGTCACGCCGAGATGGCGCAGGTCGACCGGCAGCGCGCGGCCCGACGCATGCGCCTGCAGCAGCAGCGCGCGGCCACCGGGCTGGCGCGTCGCAAGTGCGGGCACGCGCGCGAGTTCCTCGCGCAGCAGCGCTTCGACTTCGGGCAAGGCGAACAGGTTGTCGGGACCGGTGATCACGGCATGGGCGAAGAAGCGATGCAGCGCCCAGTGTAGCGCGCCGCGCCGCCGGCTAATGATCGTTTAACGTCACCGCCCGGCACGCTGGCCTATAGTCCGGCGCCCATGACCCTGCTCGCCCTGCCCGCGCTGGCCGACAACTACATCTGGCTGCTCGCGGACGCGGGCGGGTCGGCGCTGGTCGTCGATCCGGGCGAGAGCGCACCCGTCGATGCGGCACTCGCGGCGTCGGGCCAGCGCCTCACGACGATCCTGCTGACCCACCACCACCCCGATCACATCGGCGCCGCTGCCGACCTCGCGGCGCGTCACGGTGCGACGATCCACGCACCGCGCGACGAACGCATCGCGGTCGCCGACGTGCGGATCGGCGATCACGACCGGGTCGAACTGGCGGAACCTGCGTTCGCATTCGACGTCATCGCGGTTCCCGGCCACACGCTGAGTCACGTCGCCTACGTCGGCCATGGCCTGCTGTTCTGTGGCGACACGCTGTTCAGTGTCGGCTGCGGTCGCCTGTTCGAAGGCACGCCGGCGCAGATGCTCGCCTCGCTCGAACGCCTCGCCGCACTGCCGGATGAAACGCGTGTCTGCTGCGGCCACGAGTACACGCGTACGAACTGCGCGTTCGCGCGCAGCCTCGATCCCGCCAATGCGGCGCTCGCGGCGCGTGCCGAACAGGCCGATGCACAGCGTGCGGCCGGGGTGCCGACGGTGCCGAGCACGCTCGCCGACGAGCGCGCGTGCAATCCGTTCCTGCGCATCGATGCGCCCGCATTGCGCAAGGCGCTCGGCGACGGCGATCGCATCGAGCGCTTCGCCGAGTTGCGCCGACGCAAGGATGCCTTCCGGATGGCCGCGCCGTGACCCGCGCGAGCACGCGCCTCCTCCTGCTCTGCGGCGGCCTGCTCCTGCTCGCCGCCTGCGCGACGCCGCCGAGGCGCGTGCCCGAGGCGCCGCCGACGCCGGTGCCGGCGCCGGTCGTGCCGCCGTCCATCCCGGCGACGCCGACGACCGAAGTGCCGGTCGCCGAAACATCGCCGTGGTCGCGCCTGCGCCCCCTGTTCGCCATGCAGGGTTGCGACTACAGCCCGGGCGTGCAGCGCTGGGCGCGCAGCTACACGCAATCGCCGCGCGGTTTCGCCGCAAGCTGGAAGCCGGTCCTGCCTTTCCTCGAGCTCGTCGTCGACGAACTCGAGCGCCGCGGCCTGCCGGGCGAGTTCGCGATGTTGCCCTACGTCGAAAGCACCTATCGGCCGATTCCGTCGCGCGGCGACCAGCCGGCCGGCATGTGGCAGCTGATGCCGGACACCGCGCGCGGGGCCGGCCTGGTCATCCGCAAGGACTACGACGGCCGCCTCGATGCCCTCGCCTCGACCGACGCTGCACTCGACCTCGTCGCGGCCTACTACAAGGAATTCGCCGACTGGCGCCTCGCCGACATGGCGTTCAACAGCGGCGAATTCCGCGTGAAGAAGCTGCTCGGCGAGCGCGACGCGCGCGACCTGTCCGCGCAGGAGCTGGCGAAATTCACGTTCAACCGCATCACCCACGAGCACCTCGACCGCCTGCTCGCGCTCGCCTGCATCGTCGAGGATCCCGCGCGGTTTCACGTAACCCTGCCGGAGCCCGCCGCATGGGAGCGCCTGCGCAGCGTCGATATCGGGCACGGCATGGACCTGCGCCTCGCTGCACGTCTGGCCGGCGTGCCGGTCGACGACCTGCGCCGCTGGAACGCGGGATACCGGCGCAATCGCATGCCGGATGACCTGCCGCATCGCCTGCTGCTGCCGGAGGAACGCCTCGAGCGCTTCCAGGCTGCTGCCGATGCGATGTCCCCGGAATTGTGGAACGACTGGCACGAGGAACGCGCCGCGCGCACCAGCGGCATCGCCAACTGGGCCGCCCAGCTCCGCATTCCGGTCGCGGCGCTCGCTGCCGCGAACGCGGTCAGCGAGGATGCGACGGTGACCGCTGCAACGCGCCTGCTGTTGCCAGGCCACGAAGCGGAGCCGGCCGACGACAGCGGATCGGCACCCGCCGGGCGGTCGGCAAGAACGCACGTCATCGCCGCTGGCGACAGCCTGTCGAGCGTCGCGCACCGCTATGCGATCCCGCTGCATCGCCTGCGCCAGCTCAATCCGCAGGCGAATGGAACCCTGCATCTGGGCCAGAAGCTGCGACTCGACGACGGCCAGGGCTGAGGACGCCGCGGCAGTCGGCTAGAATCCGTCTTTTCCGCGTCGACATTTCCTGGAGAGCTCATGGGTTTCCTGCACGGCAAGCGCGCCCTCGTCACCGGCATCCTCAGCCAGCGCTCGATCGCCTGGGGCATCGCGAACGCGATGCATCGCGAAGGTGCGCAGCTCGCGTTCACCTACGTCGACGAAAAACTCAAGGACCGCGTCGACGAAGCGGCGACCGCGTTCGGTTCGAACATCGTGCTGCCGTGCGACGTCACGCGCGATGCCGACATCGCGGGCCTGTTCGACAGCCTCGGCAAGCACTGGGACGGTTTCGACATCCTGATCCACTCGATCGGCTTCGCTCCGCGCGAGGCGCTCGCGGGCGAATTCCTCGACGGCCTGACGCGCGAGAGCTTCGCGATCGCGCACGACATCTCCAGCTACAGCCTCGCCGCGATGGCGAAGGCGGCGCGCCCGCTCATGAAGGGACGGGGTGGATCGATCCTCACGCTGACCTACCTCGGGGCCGAGCGCGCGCTCGCGAACTACAACGTGATGGGCCTGGCCAAGGCGAGCCTCGAAGCGAACGTGCGCTACCTCGCCTACAACCTCGGCCCGGAAGGCACGCGCGTCAACGCGATCTCGGCCGGCCCGATCAAGACCCTCGCCGCATCCGGCATCGCGAACTTCCGCAAGATGCTCGATCACGTCGAGCAGAATGCGCCGCTGCGCCGCAGCGTCACGATCGACGAGGTCGGCAATGCGGCCGCGTTCCTGTGCTCGGACCTTGCTTCGGGCATCACCGGCGAAGTGACCTACGTCGACGCCGGCTACAACACGCTCGGCATGACCGGGATCTGATTCGCCACGCGACGGTCGTCGATCGATGTGCGCCATTTGCCGTGCATGTCCGAACGGCATAGCCTAGCCTCGTTCGACAACCCGGGATCGGCATGGATTCTCAACCCGTCTGGATTCGCGCCCGCCGCATCGCGGGTTGGCTGCTGCCGGCTTGCACCGTGCTGTCGACGCATGCCTACGCTGGCGGCATCGAAGTCCGCGGCACGACGACGGACGTGATCTTCGCCAACGGGTTCGAATACGTTCCGCCCACGCTCGCCAAGGCATTCTCGCCGGCGAGCGTTGCGGCCAATACGCCGAGCGTGCTGACACTGACGCTCGACAACACGGCAGCGAATGCGCCCGCGATGCTGACAGCCAATCTGGTCGACACGCTTCCGACCGGGCTCGTGATCACGACGCCGCCCAATGCCGCAACGACCTGCGCATCCGGCACGGCAAGCGCGATCGCCGGAGGCGGCACGCTGACGCTTGCCAGTGGTGCGCAGATTCCCGCCAACGGCACCTGCACGGCGACCGTTTCGGTCGTGGCAGCGACCGCGGCGACCTACACGAACATGATCCCCGCAGGGGCCTTGCAGACCAATCACGGCGCCAGCCCTGCACCCGCGAGCGCCGACCTCGCGGTGACGCCCGCGTCCGGTTGTACGCCGACGCAGTTGTTCACCGACCCCGGATTCGAGACGACCGATTCGGGCACCATGGTGAATCCGTGGTGGCCGGGCACGTCGACGAATTTCGGGGTGCCGTTCTGTTCGATCAATGTCTGCGGCAATGGCGGCGGCACGGCCGGACCGCTGTCGGGCGTGTTCTGGGCCTTGTTCGGCGGCGCCAATGGACAGGCGGAGGATTCCTCGATGGAACAGACGGTCACCATCCCGTCGACCGCGCCGCGCTACCTCAACTTCTGGCTGCGCATCGGCGCGCTCGGCCACATCGGCGCGGTCCTGACCATCGACGTCGACGGCACCATCATCGCGACGTATCCCGAGCCGCCGTCGGCCGAAGCCATCTACACGCAACGCAGCATCAATGTGAGCAGCTACGCGGACGATGGTTCGCACACCGTGCGCTTCCACTACAACACGTCGGCGGGCGCGAACTCGAACTTCAACGTCGACTTCGTGAGGCTCGAATGCGCACCCGCGTCGGTCACGACGCCGTTGCCCTAGGGAAGATCCAGCGAACGCGCTGCAACCAGTTCGCACACGGCCCTGATGTCACCGTCCATCGCGCGATCGCGTGCCATGAACGCGATGCGTTCGCGGAGCTTCGCATGCGCGTCGCGCACGGCGGCACCGGCGCGGAAGTCCGCGGCTTCGCCGAGTGATTTCGCCAACGCCTGCACTTCGGCCTCGAACTGCGCGCGCGCCGGGTGCGTCGTGTCGGGAGCGTTCGCGATCTTCGCCGCGAGTGCGCGCCAGTCGCCGCGCTGGGCGAGCCGGCGGGCCGCGTTGAGCATGTCCTGGCGATAGTCGAGCGCCTGCGCGGCCGTATAGAGCTCCAACGCCAGCACATGGCCGAGGTCCTCGGTCATCTCGAGCACGTGCCGCGCTTCGTTCGCGCCCATCGAGACGTGGTCCTCCGCGTTCGCACTGGTCGGCACCGAGTAGACGCTGGCGGGATGCGCGCGCGTGGCGAGGTCGTTGACGAGCGCGGCAGCGGTGTACTGCACGATCATGAAACCGGAATCGGTCGCGTCCTCGTTGCCGATCAGGAACGCCGGCAGCCCGTCGTTCGTCGCGGGATCGACGAGCTTGTTGAGGCGGCGTTCCGAAATCGACGCGAGCACGGGGATCGCCGCCTTGATGTAGCTCATCGCGAGTGCGAGCGGCATGCCGTGGAAGTGCCCGGCCGACACGACCTGGTCCTCGATGACCTTGGCGTCGGTCGCGTCCGCGAAAATCAGCGGATTGTCGGTGACCGCATTGAGCTCGATGTCGACGACGCGACAGGCCTGCTCGTACGCGTCGCGCACCGCCCCGTGCACCTGCGGCATGCAACGGAGGCAATAGGCGTCCTGCGGCTGGTGCTTCTTGCCACCCTTGAACGGCAGGAAACGGTTGTAGAACGCCTCGCGACCGTGACGCTGCGACGGTGGCACCCAGTCCCAGGCGATATCGAAACTCTGCTGTCGGTCTTCGGACTCGCTCCACGCATCGGCCGACCAGCCACGGAAGCGCGGCACCAAGTGGTAGGCGATGTCGACGAGGGTCGAGCCATCGACGAGATCGCGCACATGCGCGGCGGTCGCGACCTGGCCCGGGTGCGGGCGCAATGCGTGGACTTCCTCGCGTAGCGCGCCGCTGCGCCCGGCAAACGCGTCGAGCGTCATCGCGCCTGCGAGATCGGCGGTCGCCAGCAGGTGATCGAGGCGATCCAGCGCGAGCACCGCGGTCGCGAGCATCTGCGTGGTGCCGTTGTTGAGTGCAAGACCTTCCTTGAACGAAAGCTTGATCGGTACCAGGCCGGCTCGGGCCAGTGCTTGCGCGCCCGTCATCCGTTCGCCGCCGACGAACGCTTCGCCGCCGCCCAGCAGCACGATCGCGAGATGCGACAGCGGTGCGAGATCGCCGCTCGCACCGACGGAGCCTTTCTGCGGGATGACCGGAATCACGTCGCGGTTCAGCAGCTCCGCCAGCGCCTGCAGGGTCGATACGCGGATACCGGAGTGCCCGCGCATCAGGGTGTTGATGCGGATGCCGAGCATCGCCCGCACCACGCTCGCGTCGAACGGTTCGCCGACGCAGACCGCATGCGTGATCACGAGGTTGTGCTGCAGCTCTTCCAGCAAGGTCTCGCTGCGCGGGTCCGGATTGCCGCCCGGCAGTTCGTCGCGCACGCGATGCGCGCCGAGCAGCTTGTCGGCATTGCTGCCGAAGCCGGTCGTCACCCCGTAGATCGGTTCGCCGCAGCTGACCTTGTCGGCGAGGAAGTCGGCCGCACGCTGCACGTGCGCGAGTTGCGCCGCCTCGAGCTGCACGCGCGCGCCGCGCGCGATCGCAGCGACGTGGTCGCGGGTGAGGCTGTTGCCGTCGAGAAGGATCGTCTGCATGGCGATTTCGCAATCTGTGGGAGCGGCTTCAGCCGCGATGTTGTGAGAAATGCAGCCGGAGATGACTGCCTCGTGATTTGCGATCCCGACGATCGCGGAACAATCCGTCGCGGCTGAAGCCGCTCCTACGAATCCGGCATCGCCGCCCGCATCACCGCCACCTGCTCGATCTCCACGCGCAGCGCATCGGCGAGTTCCGCGCGCGCGACCTCGAACTGGTCCTGCTTGCGCAGGTCCTTGACCGTGACCGTGCCCTTGATGATCTCTTCGGGACCGAGCACGAGCACGAAGCGGATGCCGGCGCGGTCGGCATACTTGAACTGTCTGGCGAGCTTGCCGCCGTCGACGACGGTTTCGGTATTGATGCCCGCCGCACGCAGCTCGGTCGCGAGCTCGAGATAGCGCGGCAGCTCGGCCTCGTCCATCTGCGCGACCAGCGCCTGCACGGTGCTGCGGCCGCCCTTCATCAAACCGGCTTCGCGCAACTGCCAGTACAGGCGCGTGGCACCGATCGAGATGCCGACACCGGGCAGCTTGGACTTCGTGTAGTGGCTCGCGAGATTCTCGTAACGGCCACCCGAACAGATCGAACCGATCTGCGGATGGTCGTTCAGGGTCGTCTCGTAGACCGTACCGGTGTAGTAGTCGAGCCCGCGCGCGATCGAGAGGTTCAGGCAGTAATGCGATTCCGGTACGCCGAACGCATGGATCAGCGTCAGGACTTCGCGCAGTTCCGCCCTGCCCTGTTCGAGCGCTTCGCTGCCGCTGCCGAGCGAGTCGAGCTTGGCGAGCGCTTCGGCGAGCGAGGTCGAGCGGAACGCGACGAAATCGAGCAGGTCGCCGGCTGCGTCGGCGGACAGCGCGAACCCTTCGCCCGTGAGCGTCGTGCGCACCGCGTCGATGCCGCGCTTGTCGAGCTTGTCGACCTCGCGCAGCACTGCGCCCTGGCGCTCGGCATCGGCAAGTCCGAGGCCTTCGAGCCAGCCGCGCATGAGCTTGCGGTTGTTGATCTGGATCGTGAACGGGCCGATGTCGAGGTCGCGGAACACGTTGTAGATGACCGCCGGCAGTTCGGCGTCGTAGCGCACCGACAACGCATCCTTGCCGATCACGTCGATGTCGCACTGGTAGAACTCGCGGAAGCGCCCGCGCTGCGCACGTTCGCCGCGGTAGACGCGCTGGATCTGGTAGCGGCGGAACGGGAACACGAGGTCGTGCTCATGCTCGGCGACATAGCGCGCGAGCGGCACGGTGAGGTCGAAACGCAGCGCGAGTTCTGGCACCTCCCCGTCCCTCGCCGCCTGCAGCGCACCGGTCGACTGCACGAAATAGACCTGGCGCTCGGTCTCGCCGCCTTCCTTCGTGAGGAGCACGCTGGAGAACTCCATCACCGGCGTCTCGATCGGCAGGAAGCCGAAGCGCTCGAAGTTGCGGCGCACCGCATCGAGCATCGACTGGAATGCGACCTGGTCGAGCGGCAACAGCTCGAGCACGCCTGGCATGGTGCGGGCTTGGGTGACAGCCATGGAATCCTCGATACGACGGGGGCGGCGACGGCGCGCGTCGCGAAAACGCGAAGCCTAGCAGATGCGGGCTTTTCGACGCCGGACAGCGCGCAGGAAAATACCCGGATGCGCGCAACGCAGCGTGCGCTTGCCGCGGCGGCCGCCGCTAGGCTCGGTTGCTCCCACGGAGGATCATGATGCCTTTCGACCTTGCACATCCGCTGCTGCTTGCGCTCGGCCTCGCCGCTTCGCCGGTCGACGCACCGACGGTTCCGTTTCCGGCCAGCTATCGCGAATGGCGCCATGTCTCGACCAGCGTGGTCCAGCCCGGGCACCCGCTGTACGCGGCAGTCGGCGGAATCAACCACATCTACGCGAACGCATTGGCCGTCCAGGGCTATGCAAGCGGCACGTTTCCCGATGGCGCGGTACTCGTGTTCGAGACGATCGAGGCGCGCGAAGCGGACCATGCGATCACCGAAGGTGAGCGCAAGATGCTCGGCGTGATGGTCAAGGACGCCCGACGCTATTCCGCCACGGCCGGCTGGGGCTTCGAGAATTTCGCGGCCGCCGATCCGCAGCGGCCACTCGTCGGCGCCCACGCAGCCGGCACCTGCCTGGGCTGCCACAGCAAGCCCGTGACCCGCGACCACGTGTTCAGCCGCCTGCGCGGATGAGCGGCCGGCGGAACTGCCTGTTGCGCCTGTCGCCGGGCGTCGTTAGAATTCGCGGCCCGCTCACGAGCGGGTCCGGATCGGGGTGTAGCTCAGCCTGGTAGAGCGCTACCTTCGGGAGGTAGAAGTCGCAAGTTCGAATCCTGTCACCCCGACCAACCTTTCGACGTCCAAGGCCGCCTCTCGAGGCGGCCTTTTTCGTTGGGCGAATCCGCCCATCGACTCACCGGAAGCATGACGGCCATCACATGCCGGTTTGCCTGAGCGAGTAGGCTCAGCATGGGGACAGTCGGCGGAGAAACACGATGGCCTCGGAGTGGCGCGTCATCGCGGTCGTCAGCACCCCCGTCCTGAGCACGGCGGTTCGAGACGCATGTGCGGCCGAACCCGAGCACTATCGCGCACGACTCCTCCCCTTGCGATGCATGTCGCTCTCCCATTGGGAGTTGATGGTCAACTATGCGCAGGGCGATTTGCTCGGGGCGGCCTCGACAGGGACATTGATACGCACGCTGCGTGCCGTCACGGCCGCGCGCATCGTTGATCTCGACGTCGTCCGCGAGCCTGAGGGAGCCGATGAGGAGCGGCTTTTCGCGTCCGAGCGCTGATCCCGTCCTGGAAGCCCCGGTCGAACCAACCGACAAGCCGGAGTGAATGGACCGCGGGCCTCCGTCAGCGCGCTTGCGACACGCGTATCCGACTTGTATTTTGTGGCCATCGAAGAATGTTCGAAGGTCTCTCATGTCGCCGTCCACGACACGGATCAGCATCATGCTGGACACCGATCTGGTCGCACACTACGAGCGCCTTGCGGGCGGCAAGGACTACCAGACCCTCATCAACGATGCCTTGCGCATTTCCGCTGGCCTGCCCGTCCCCGCGAAGGCGGATGCTGGCGCGAGGACGGAGCCGGAATCCGCGCCTCAGGAACACGGTCGGGACGATCGGAAAGCGGTCTTTACCGCGCTGTACGCCCAGCAGCAGGAAATCGAAAAACTCGCGAACCAGCAGCAGGAGCTCTTCGCGCTGATGCAGGGCATGTTTTTCCCCGACAACCTCGCTGGCGCGGCGAACATGGTGTCGCTCGGGATCGAGCAGCTGCGGCATCTGAGCGAGGGTTCTGCCCCGGCCCAGATCCTGCCCGCGTCGATCGAGACGAAAGAGTAGTCCGCTGACGTGCGGGCAATAAAAAACCCGGCCTTGAGCCGGGTTTTTCGTGCCGCGAGTCGCGCATGCATCAGCGTTGCTTGCGATCACCCGGTCGGCTCTTGCTCTGCGGACCAGCCGACGGCTGGGGATCGAGATTGTTGAGCAGTGCACGCAGATCGACCGAGAGGGTCGGGCCGCTGCCGGTGAGATCGAGTGCAGCCATCGCCTTCTTCGACAGCGCCGCGCGATCGAGGAACACCTCACGATCCTGCTGCGGCGGGCGGGTCGCGCTGCACAGGTTGCGCTTCAGGCGCAACAGGCTGGTGCCGGAACGCTGCCAGGGATGCCCCGGGGACAGGCGTTCGACCATGACGCTCTCCAGCTTGACCACTACCGTTTCATCGCCGAGTTCGGCGCAGCGTCCGATGCCGATGTCATAAGTCATGGATTGAATACCTCCGAACGGATGGAGCGAGCCGCCGAGGGCGGTCGCGGGCGCACGATGCACTGCGGAAACAGGCGTGCGCGGCAGGTGCAATCCCCTATTATGCCCCAGGCTTCGTAAGATTCCGTTACACGGATCGACCAAAAATTGCAAACGACATTACAAAGAAGCATTAACTTATTGTTTATGAATGATCTTCCCGGCAATATCGATGGCAATGCCTAGGGGCATTTTCATCCAGGCAAAGTGGTCCGCGGGCGCTCCACCCAGCGCATCCTGTCCGATCAGACTGGTCTCTTGCGGTGCAGCAGGCATCTTGCGCAGCAGCCAATCCAGCGACTCCAGCGGTCCGAGCCAGTCGTCGGCAAGGCGCAAGGCGAGTATGGGGACCTCCACGCGGGCCAGGCCGGCCTCGAAGTCGTACGGCATTCGCGCAGCGGCATAGCGCCCGCTGCGACCGCTGCGGGCCCAGTCCATCATCACGCCGCGGGCTTCGCGGCCGCCGAAACCGACGCTGCGCCCGGGAAAATAGCCGCAGAAGGCCGCCAGCCACGGGATCCAGCTGTATGCCGCACGGATCAGCCATGCGTGCCTGAACGTGCGCCAGTACGGGGAACCGCTCGCGACCAGCGCCAGCCCCGTGACGCCGGTCGGCGCGAACGCGGCAGCGAGCGTGGCCAACTGGCCACCAAGGCTGTGTCCGCCGAGCCACAGGCGCGCCTGCGGGAGCGCCCCTTGCGCCGCCAGGCGACTGGCAGCGATGTCATATGCCAGCAGCTCACGATAGCCCCAGTCCAACGCGCGCGTGGCGCGCTGGTCACTCGAACCAGCGCCGCGCCATTCGTGCAAGGCGGTGGCGACGCCGTGTGCGGCGAGCGCGCGCGCGAGCGGCAGGTAGTTGCGCGCGGCGACGCCGAGCGCAGGCAGCCACAACAGCACGTCGCGCACGGTGGCGACGGGTTGCACGAGCAGCAGATCGGCGCTGGCGCCATCGGTGGCGCGTACGCGCAGTACGGATTCGCGAAGTTGTGCAGCGGACATCCGCTCAACCAAGTCCGGTCGCGACGCGGCGCTCGATCACCGGCAGGGACGACCCCGGATCGCACGCGCCATGCCAGCGCGTACGATCGAACACGACGATGCGCGGGCCGGCGCGATGCAGCTTCGCCCACGCGGCGAGCGGAGCGGTCGGGGGCACGACGCGCAACGTCCCATCGATGATCTTCGCTTTCACGCTCAGGCCGCCTGCCTCATCCGCAAGCAGCAACTCGACACCGTCACGTGCAAATCGCGGCACTGTTCCGCGCACGCGCAAGGCCGCCTCCCGCGCAGCGATCACCAACAACACCTCATGGCGCCACGGCGAGTTGCCCGGTGTTCCGAGCGGGATGCGCATCGCGCCATCGGCATCAAGGGCGGGAGCAACCGGATTGACGACCGCGACGAAGCGCTCAGGACGCGCGACAAACCCGGACAGGCGACGGCGGCTCAGCGAGAGCTGGCTGACATAGGCTTCCATCGCGGACGCCTTGCGCGCGAGAAAAGCAGGATCGACTTCATTGGCGGGCGCATGCGGCGCACCATGGATGACGTAACAGTGACGTTGGGACACGCCACCCGCGCGCAGTAGCGCGAGTTCGACCATCACGTGCAGCGCACTGTGGTCCGGGTGGCGATCATCGAGCGCCGGCATGAGGATCGAGGTCGGCG
>Ga0068855_100005537_pt1 | contig 15414 bp, 13 predicted proteins | sample KBSCornC52_FD_66592 | JGI IMG/M metagenome (GOLD analysis project Ga0068855, IMG submission 66592) | Corn rhizosphere microbial communities from Kellogg Biological Station, Michigan, USA - KBS Corn C5-2 | ecosystem: Host-associated > Plants > Roots > Rhizosphere > Soil ...
TGCGAGATCTAAAGGGTTAAACACTTTTTGACCACGGATCGCGCGGATTTCGCGGATTAAAGAAACGCCAGCGAAATGCCTTCTCCAATCCGTGAAATCGGTGAAACCCGTGGTCCTTTCTCTTCGCCTGGACGTGCTTTTGGCTGCGGCTCCGCCGCGTTGCGTCTTCGACGTTCATTGAGTGCGCGCCACGAGCCTGCGCTTTTTCGCCGTTTTCGCTTTTCGGATTCGCGGGCTTCGGCGATGTATAGGGCCGAATGCACTGCCGCTGTTCCTCTTACGCGTCTGTCGTTTTAATCCTCGCTCTTGGCGGGTTGAGTTCAGGCTGTCATCAGAAGAAAGGTCCGTCGCCTGAGGCCCAGATCGAGCAGTTGCAGACGACTGCGGAGCTTGATCGAACGAAGAAGAAGCTCGCCGCCACGGAAAAGGAGATGACCGCGAAGGATGACGCAATTGTCCTCGCCAAGGAAGAGGCCGAAAAGACGAAGAAGGATGTGGCGGACAAGGACAAGGTGATGGCCGACAAGGACGCGAAGATCAAGGCGCTCGATGCGGAATTGACCGAGTTGAAAAAGCGCGACGTTTTCGCCTATGCGGAAGCCAGTCGCTTTCATCAGCAGAATCTGAACACCTCGGCCCTCGATCGCTACCGCCAGTTCATCGTCACCTATCCGACGAGTCCGCTCGTCGCGGATGCAAATCGGGCGATTGCGGAATTGAACGTGACCGCGCCGAAGGAAGCGCACGCCAAGGCGGTGACCGGCGATCCGTACGTGGTGGAGCGCGCCGCGCTCAAGAAATTCAACGATGGCTGGGCCACGGCGGAAGATCTTGCACCGCTCTTGAAGCAGAAAACGCTGGCCGACGTGGTCAAGTTGCTCGGGGCACCAAACAAGACTTTTCGCGATGGCAAGGAACTTGGCTACGTGGACCGCGTTGTCGATCCGACGACCGGAGGACGAGCGACGCTCGTCATCGGGTTTGAAGGCGATCGCGTCGCGACGTTGCGCCTGGGATATTTGGGCAAACCGATCCGGCCGTAGGGCTGAGTGTTCTCTCGTGTTGCGAGCGATTTGATATCGCATGAAGACCTGATGTAGGGGCGGTCTGGGACCGTCGATTCGAGTGCCAGTCCTCGACTGGTCCCAGACCGCCGCTACGGAGCACACAATTCCGGCAACGCGTTCACGCGATTCCGGCCCTAACAATTCCGGGCGTGCGGGTGTTCATTCAGCGTGGCTTTTACCCCGCTCATGAATTTCATTTTCTCTCGCGTTCTCGGCGCCGCGGCCTTGCTGGCGCTTTGCCATTCCACCATTTGCTTGCATGCCGCGGACCAGCCCGCGCCGCAAAAACCCGCGGGACCGACGCCGACTGCGGCGGACGTTTCCTACGGCCCGAGCCCGAATCAACTGCTCGACATTTTCGTCCCGCCGAATGCGAAGGAACCGTGCCCGGTGCTGATTTGGTACGGAGGCATCTGGAAGCCTGCGAAGCATGCGGTGGATCCCGGCAAGTTCTTCCCGTCGCATGTCACCGTCGTCGCGGTCGAGACCCGTACCCTGACCGATGGCCTGCAGGACAAGGCGAATCCGCCGGTCTCGTATATGATGAACGATGCCGTCCGCGCGGTGCAGTTCATTCGCTTGAACGCGGCGAAGTGGAATCTCGATCCGAAACGGATCGCCGTGGGTGGGGGATCGCAGGGGACGCTGCCTGCCTTATATGTCGGCTGTTCCGGCGAGCATGCGAATCCGGCGTCGAGTGATCCCGTCGAACGCGAGTCCTCAAAGGTCGTGTGTGTCGCGGCGTTTCGCAGCCAGCCGAGCATCGACCCGAAGCGCATGCAGGAATGGGTGCCGGGAGTGGCGTGGGGCGCGCCCGCGCTGGGGATGAGCTTCGAAGAGTCGCTCAAGCATCGCGACGAATTGTTGCCGCTGATCCAGAAGTGGTCACCCGACGCGCTGCTCAACAAAAATGCCGCGCCGATCTATTTCGAGAATGAGTGGGGGCTGACCCAGCCGAACGATCCCAAAGTCACAGAGGCGAACTACAAAGTCCATTCGCCGGCCTGGGGCATGGGCTTCAAAAAGGTGGCCGATTCCGTGGGCGCGACGGTTTACAACAAGTTCCCCGATCACCCGACGGAGAAGTACAAGGACATCTGGGATTTCATCGTGCAGAGCCTGACCGCGCCGGCGAAGTAGCGATTGAGAATCGCCCTTTGCTGTCTCAGCGATCGGCCACGGGCACGGCGGTGCTGAATTCCCGCTCGTCACTGCGCAAAAGGTTTAGACTGCGGCCCATGAGACCGTAAAGTGGAATCCGGAGTTGGGTACATTCCACGCCTCGGAGGCGCTTCGTTTCGGACAATTCGAAAGTCTCGGTTTTCCAGCATGCGCCGTCTTCCACTTCCTGGTAGCGCAGTTCATAGCGGCCGGGCGTGATCCGGCCAAAGGTGAAAGTCGACCGTGTCGGAATGAAGCAGACCCGGACGACTTTCGAGTGCTCGCCATATTCAGCGGAAACCAGCTTCATAAAAACGGCGGAGGTGTTCTTGGAATTATCCACCGTGACGGACGAATAGCCGCCCGTGGCCAGTTTCTCGAAACCCTCGAGATACGAGGCTTTATTCGGCCATGGCTGACCATTAAGCGGATTGGTCAGACGCAAATCGAAGACCGGTTGCGGCGGTTCTGGTTGCTCCGGAAGCGTATCTCCGATGATGGTGTCCTGCTGGTTCGACGAGGGCTCGGCCGGTGTGTTGGCCAAAGGCTCCATCTTTTTCGCGGAATGGTGGCGCGCCATCATGCTGACCAGAAACACCCCGACGGCGACAGTTCCGATGCCCCCACAGACCAGCCGCCAGTTCGGAATCCACCAGCGGAGGTTGCGAAAAAAGAACGAAAACGAAAACGCCCGGGACGGTTGTGGGTTCCAAGTCGGCGTGCGCGTAAAATTGCCCGGCGGCGTGAACGCAGATGTGGGTGTGACAGTGGCCGAGGTGCGGCGGGTTGCGGCCAGTCTGTCATCATATTCCTGCCGTTGCGCGGGATCGGAAAGGACTTCGTAGGCGGCATTCAAAATGCCCATGATCCTGCCCGCCCGTGGATCTCCCGGGTTCCGGTCCGGGTGCCAGCGCAGGGACAGGACCCGATAAGCGGCTTTGATCACCTCCAAAGGAGCCCGCTCTGAGACCTTCAGGTTCTCATAATGAGTCGCCGGGCGATTGGGGCGTATCTTGATTGGCATGGAATAGACCTCCACTGTGAACGTGCCGTTCCGAGGGGGAATCAGGCGCAGAAAAGGCGCAAACCACCACTGACCTGGGCGCTATCTGCAATCGTATCCATAGGTTCCAATAATTACGGCTCCTATTATACGGAAGCAGCCGTGGTTGGCTAGAAAATTCGCGTTGGCACGTAGGCAGGCGCCGCGCAAACGGGTGCCCTCCCCGGAGCCTACTGCGCACTCGCTTTCCAACATCTATGGCTCTACCGAAACCGCGATGGTCAGCCCTCCGCGTCTGGAGGCGGCGGCGCCTTTTTGGGCGGCGCCTTCTCTTTCTTTTGCCGCGGCTCGAATTCGAAGGCCACCTTGGCGCCGTCGAGCTTGAGATAGGCGGAGAAGGGCTTGCCCTTCTTCGAGATGAAACGCGGGAGCAGATCGGTCTTCCCTTCGTTGAAGATCTTCAAAGCTTGTTCCGCGGGGATTGCCCGCTGGCAGATATTCTTGCCCATGCGGATCGGCTTCTTCGAACCATTGCCGGCGGGCATGCAGAGAAAAGCATTCTCTGTTTCGTAGACGGTGCCTTGCGGCGTTTCGCCGAGGACTTTTGCTTGGGAGAGATCGAGCGTTTTGCCCATGCCATTCTCTCCGTCGCCGTTGTTGTCCTCGAAGTCAAACTTCTGCTTCCACTCGGTCTTCTCGTTGAGAATGATTTCGGCGTTGAAGGCGCGGCCGAGTTTGCTGCGGAAACCTTCGAGCGGTCCGACACGTCCTTCAGTGAGCAGCTTGGCTACTTCCTCGCGCTCGAATTCGCGGCCGGACATCGTCTTCCACACGATGAGTTTGCACTCGGGATTGCGGCACTCGAATGCCTTGAAGCTCTCCTTGAAAGGACCCGTGCCGCACTTGGGGCACGCGACGTCGATGTCCTTGAAATTGCCGCGCACTTCCTGGCCCATGCCGCCACGCACCTTGCTCACGATCTCGGTGGTGAGGCCGCGGATCTGATCCATGAAGGCACCGCGCGAAAGCTGGCCGCGTTCCATCTGGCGCAGCTTGTGTTCCCACTCGCCGGTAAGTTCGGGTTTGGTGAGCGTTTCGGCGTGCAGGTTGCGCAGGAGCGTGATGAGGGAAATGCCCTTGGCCGTGACGATGAGCTCGCGTCCCTGGCGGATGAGATAGCCTTCGAAAAGCAGGCCTTCGATGACCTGCGCGCGGGTGGCCGGCGTGCCGAGGCCGCGCTCGCTCATCGCTTCGCGCAACTCTTCGTCGTCCACCAGGCGGCCGGCGCCTTCCATGGCGGAAAGCAGCGTGGCTTCGTTATAGCGAGGCGGCGGCTTGGTGACGTTTTCTTTCACCTCGATCGCTTCCGTCCGCGCCTGTTCGCCGGGCGTGATGGCCACGATGGCCTTGTCGCTCTCGCTTTCGCCCTCGGCCTGGCGGCCATACACGGCGAGCCAGCCCGGATCGACGATGATCTTGCCGTCCGTCTTGAACTTCTCTCCGACCACCGTGGTGATACGGGTGGTGACCTCAAACTGCGCCGCCGGATAAAATACCGCGACGAAGCGCCGTGACACCATGTCGAAAATCTTCTGCTCGGTCTCGCTGAGATTCTTCGGCGCCGTGCCCGTGGGCACGATGGCAAAGTGATCGCTGACCTTCGCGTTATTGAAGATGCGCTTGTTCGGCCGCACCCAGTTTTCGCGCAAGGCCTTCTCCGCGTGCCCGGCGAGGGTGCGATCCTCGAAGCTGTTCATCACCCGCTTCGCCGTGGCCACGTGGTCTTCGGGCAGATAGCGCGAATCGGTTCGCGGATAGGTGAGCACCTTGTGCTTTTCGTAAAGCGCCTGGGCGATCTGCAGGGTCATCTTCGCGGGGAAGCCGTGACGGCCGTTGGCCTCCCGTTGCAGCGTGGTGAGGTCGTAGAGCAGGGGAGGCGCCTGGGTCGTCGGCTTCTTTTCCTCCTCGACGGTGCCGGGCTGGCCATCGCACTTCGCCTTGATGGCGTCGGCCCGGGCCTTGTCCCAGAGGCGCTCGGCGCGTCCGTCCTCGTCGCCACTTTTCTTGAACGCCGGATCGAACCAGCGGCCGCGATAGCTGCCTTCCTTGACGCCGAAATCGCCGAAGACTTCCCAATAAGCGCGCGGCTCGAAGGCGCGGATTTTCTCCTCGCGCTCGACGAGAATGGCCAGCGTCGGTGTCTGCACACGACCGGCCGTGGTCTTGGAAAAGCCGCCGCCCTGCGAATTGAAGGCGGTGAGCGCGCGGGTGGAATTGATGCCGACCAGCCAGTCGGACTCGCTACGCGAGACCGCCGCATCGGCCAGCGGCTGCATGTCGGCATCGCTGCGGAGGTTGGTAAAAGCGGTGCGGATGGCATCCGGGGTCATCGATTGCAGCCACAGCCGCTTGATCGGCTGCTTCGCGCCGGTGGCCTTCACGATGTTGCGGAAAATGAGTTCGCCTTCGCGCCCGGCGTCGCAGGCATTGATCAGCTCGGTCACTTCCTTGCGCTTGATCAGCTTGCGCAGTTGGGCCAGCCGTCCGGCATTCTTGTCGATCGGCGCCAGGGCAAACTGCGGCGGAATGTGCGGCAGCTTTTCCATGGTCCACTTGCCGCGCTTGATCTCGTGCTCTTCCGGCACGGCCAACTCCAGCAGGTGGCCGACGGCCGACGAGATGACATAGCTGTCGTTTTCAAACCAATCGCCGGCCTTTTTCACGCCAAGCACCTTCGCGAGGTCGCTGGCGACACTGGGCTTTTCCGCGATGACGAGGGTCTTCATGAAAGGGGATGGGAGAGTATCAGGAGCGAAGTAACGACAGCCATTACTATACAAACAGGGCAAGTTTGGGGGTGATTGACGGGAGTTTTATCGGATGAATCGCACCTGACGCCTAAGGGTAGCGCCAGAGTTACACCTGATAAAATTCATAGCAAAAATCGGTCTTAAAGCTTCACGAACTGCTGGCCGGGAAGTTGTTTCACCAGCCTTTTCATTTCGAGGGCGAGCAAAGTGGACGCCACTTTGGGCATCGGCAAGCCCGATTTTGTGACGATCAAATCAATCGGGGTCTCCGCGCTATCCACCGAAGCCAGAATGGATTGCTCCTCTGTTGAGAGGGGAATGGTGCTGGCTGGAGTCGACATTTTGCGGGGCTCCGGCATGAGGATTCGCAGGTCGTCGAGGATGTCGGCCGCCCCGGTTACGAGCTTGGCGCCCTGCTGGATTAGACGGTTCGAACCAGCCGAAGTCGGGCGGTCGATCTGGCCTGGAACGGCGTAGACCGAGCGGCCATGTTCGAGCGCCTGGGTGGCGGTAATGAGAGCGCCGCTCTTCAATCCTGCTTCAACCACCAGGGTGCCGCTGCCCCAGCCGGCGACGATCCGGTTCCGGTAGGGGAAAGTCTGCGTGCTGGGGGGAAAGGTCATCGGAAATTCCGAGACCACTGCTCCGGAAGAGGCGATCTTTTCGGCCAGCGCCTGGTTTTCCGGCGGATACAGGTCCATGAGCCCGGAGCCGATGACCGCGATGGTCCGGCCCTCGGCAGCCAGCGCTCCTTGATGTGCCGCCGTGTCGATTCCGCGGGCCAGCCCGCTGACCACCGTAAGGCCGGCGTAGGCGAGCTGATAGGAAAGCTTCTTTGCGCACTCCAGGCCGTAATGACTGGTCTTGCGCGAACCCACCACGCCGATGGCCTGTTGATCCCGTTCGGTCAATTCGCCCCATATATATAAGACGATGGGCGGATTCGAAATCTCCTGCAGCATCCGCGGATATGCGGGTGATTGCTGGGTGATGACCTGGGCGCCGAATTCCTGAATGCGGGCCAGCTCGGCACTGAGGTCCACCTTCTCCTGCCAATGGGCAATTCCGGCGGCCACCTCCGCACCGATCCCGTCGACGGCCCGGAGCTGGCTCTCCCGCGCGAGGAGCACCTGCTCGGGCGTCTCAAAGACCTCCAGCAAACGCCGCAAACGCACCGGCCCCACGCCGGGCACCATGTTCAGTGCGATGCTGGCCTCCGTGGAATTCATGGGCCGGAAGCTGGTAAGTCCGGGCCGTTTTGTCAAATGCGGGGTGCGGGGGCCGCTCTTAATTGTAATGGTAATCGTAATCTCTCCCGGGAGATTAAGATTACGATTAAGGAGCCGAGGTCTGCCGGAACAACCACGCTCGACACGATACCCCCGGTTCACCTAGGCTCCGCCCGCATGGAAATCTACATCGCTCGCGATGGAACTCGGCTGGGTCCGTTCCCCTTGGAAGAAGTGCGGCGCCAATTGGCGAGCGGCCAGTTGACCCCCAATGACCTCGCGTGGATGCAAGGTGCGCAGGACTGGGTGCCACTGGCTTCTTTCCCGCCCTTGCAGTCGGCGCCTCCCAATATTCCTCCGACGAGCCCGCAGGGGAACCTGAATCCGGCCCCCGCCGGTTACGTTGCTCCGCCACAGCCGGGACAAACTTCCGGTGCGGCCATCGCTAGTCTCGTCCTCGGAATCCTTTCGTTCCTGCTTTGTCCGATCATCGGGAGCATTGCGGCAATCATTTGCGGCCATATCGCGCGCGGCAATATCCGCAAATCCAGCGGAACGCTGTCGGGGGATGGGATGGCGCTCGCCGGTCTCATCATGGGCTATCTGGGATTCGCTTTTATCGGCTTGGCCATTTTCGCGGGCATGGCGCTGCCGGTCTTTGGCGAGGTGCAATTGCGGGGCAACGAGGTGAAATCCCTGGCGAATGCCAAACAGATCCAGATCGCGTGCCGTCTCTATGCGATGGATCATCAGGATCACTTCCCGGCGAAACTGGATGAGCTCGTTCCGAAGTATCTGCCGGATCGCTCGACATTTTCCTCCCCGCTCTCGCCCGGGGAAAAGCTGGCCTACGAGTATTTCGGCGGCGCAGAGAACGATCCCCCCGGTCAGGTCTTGCTGATGAGCACTTTCAAGGACCGGCGCGGGAAGAGGATCATCGTCCACGTCGATGGTTCCGGTCTCGTCGGCATCCCGCCCGCTAATCTTCCCGAACCGCTGCCGCAGTGAGCCCCGCCGCGGCGATGTAGCAAGACTACTGTGCCGGTGCCGTCACCATCCAATGCCTACCGGCGCCGGGGGCGGACCTCGACAGGGACTCCCGATTTCGGCTAGGCTCCGCCCGCATGGAAATCTACATCGCTCGCGATGGAAATCGGCTCGGATCGTTTCCCTTGGACGAAGTGCGAAGGCAACTGGCGAGCGGGCAGTTGACTCCCAATGACCTTGCCTGGACGCAAGGCGCGCGAGATTGGGTGCCGCTGGTCTCGTTTCCGCCCTTGCAGTCCAACCAGTATCCGCCTGCCGTTGATTACAATGGTCCTCGCCAGCCGGAGCAAACCTCCGGCCTCGCCATAGCCAGTCTGGTGTGCGGCATCCTTTCACTTCCGTTTTTTTGTCCGTTTATCGCCAGCATCCCCGCGATCATTTGCGGCCATCTCGCGCGCAGCAATATCCGAAATTCCGGCGGGAGATTCGGCGGAGGGGGAATGGCTCTCGCGGGACTCATCATGGGTTACCTGGGAATAGCCCTCCTCGGGTGCGCCCTGCTCGCGGGCCTTGGCTTGCCCATCTTTAACGAAGTGCGATTGAAGAGCAATGAGACAAAATCTCTGGCCGATGCCAGGTTGATTGCGGTCGCCTGCCGCCGGTATGCGACGGATCATCAGGGGCGCTTCCCGGCGAAACTGGACGAGCTCGTTCCAAAGTATCTGCCGGATCGCTCGCCATTTTCCTCTCCGCTCTCGCCCGGAGAAAAGCTGGCCTACGAGTATTTCGGCGGCGCGGAGAACGATCCGCCCGATCAGGTTTTGCTGATGAGCACTTTCAAGGACCGGCATGAAAAGAGAATCATCGTCCATGTGGATGGTTCCGGTCTCATCGCCAACCCGCCTGCCGACCTTCCCGAATCGCTGTCGCAGTGACTGTGCGCCGTCGCGGAGGGGAATGCGGCGTGAGGGATTCGAACCCCCGACCAACGCTGTGTAAAGGAGTTGGTCTTACGACTGGGAAAAACGATTTGTTAACCCCATTTGTTGCCCCCTGTATCGTATGGTATGCCAACAACCGCCCCCACCAAAGCGAAGTCTAATTGGGAACAACTCAGCCCGACCGGATACCCCTATCTCTACCGCCATGAAAACGATAGCTATTACGGCGTCAAAAAAGTGCAAGGAACGAAGAAGCTGAAGGCACTCGTCACGGCCCCAGAGCCTCACCTGTGACCTTCGGAAGCGCTCTCGGTGCGCTGGAGGGCGAAAGCGGGGCTGGTTTGCTGTTCTTCTGACCGTCTACGAGAACGCGGGTCGCGGCTTCATCGTCGAGCGGGTAGCCTTTCGCTGCCCAACGAAGAACGGTCCTGTAGCTAACCCCGTAGACTGCGGTGTAGTGGGAAAGCGGGTGCTGATACTGTGACACATGGGCTTGTCACTGTGTCAAAGCACTGGATATGATCGACGGATGCCGAGAAAATTAGAGCGATGGCAAACCGAGGTGAAGAAGGAAATCAAAGAAGACTTTGACCATTACAAGAAACTAGGTGACCGAGAACTGGTGATAGTAGGTTGCAACACGATGGATTTGGCTCTGGTCGAGTTGATTGAAAAGCGGCTGATCCAACACCCGAAAGAGTTGGAATCGTTCTTGGGTTTGAATGAAGATGGGCGCGCACCCGCCGGTAGCTTTGGTGCCCGGATTCAGTTGGCGCTGCTACTCGGTCTTATATATCCAGCGGAAGCAGACGCTCTACGAGCTTTGAAAAAGATTCGGAATCGGTTTGCGCATCGCTACAATGTGACACTTGGCGAACAGGCGAACAACTCGGCGCTAAACGAACTTAGGCAATGGTTGACGCAGATGTCCGAGCGTTGGGACGGGCAGTTTTTGGACCTGCGGGAAAGGCTGCGGCGGCAAATCGCTCCCACATCCAAAAATGCAGAGCGCAATACCATTCATTACAGTTTTGTTATATTCAATGCTCTATTCGGAAATAAATTGAAGGCGGTAACGGGGTTGACGCAAATCACAACGCCTGATGACACGGATTTCGAGTGACGATATGCCGATGACAAAATGATTTCAAAATCGGCATATTCAAATACCCCAAGCTGATTCGTGAGCCTCGACGAATCTTTTGCTCAAAAAGATTCCTTTTGAGCAATAGCCTTAGGCAGAAACCGGCTCGCGGAGTTGCGCAAGGTCTTTCAATAGTGTTTCAAGAGTTTTGGTGTTTATTACTTTTAGACCTTCGGATGCCTCGTATTTATAGAGGCTCCCGCTTCGGACATCATATTGTGAAGCTCTTAAACGCATTCTAAGCAAGTGAGGATACATGGTTTGAATAGCATTGTCAATGTGCGCCATGAGCGCCTTAGGGAACATTGAACGGTCAAAATCGAACTTTATGCGGGATAAGACCGCGGTGAGCATCTCGGTATCCAAAATGCCAAGGAAGTGCCAAATATCGTCAGGGCTCGTAAATTCAGTTCTGCTGACTCCCGCAAAAAATTGTTCTACATGAAGCGCGGTCGTATAAAAGTAGTTCAGCGCCACTGTCAGTCGATTCTTAGCTCCCAAGAATTCGCGTCGCTGCTGATAGTGCGAGAAACCGAGGAAGTCGCTCACCGGATTGTCAGATGGAAAGTTTTCCGAAACGATAGCACCTAACTTTTCGTGCATCTCCGCCTCGAACGCAATATACGCCTTCCCATATTCGTGCGCTTTCTCGCTGTAGTTGTATTGAAAGCAGTAGTAGGTCTGAAGGTCACTTGGTAATGCTTTTAAGTCCTGAGTAATCAGGACCGTTCCCGTTCGCAATGCGTTGCGTATGCCAAGCTCGTAGTAGACGTTCGGACGATTGCCCGTGAGGTCAGCGACTACCAAATGGGAATCGTTCAAATCTTGTACGATTCCCTTGATGAAGTTTCCCGGTGTTGCTGTGGATCGTTTGCAGACAATCTTCCTATCAGGGAAGCTCTCGACCGCCTTTTTGATCCATTCTTCGTAGATGTGTTTCCATTGGTCAGGAACAATCTCGATTGTAGCCCCGCCTTTCTGGTGCCTCGTGCCGGTAAATGGCATTACGACGAAACACTTCAAAGGGGCTGGTTCCGGGGCTGTGGGCTCGCTCATGGGAACAGTGTGGAGAGGCGCTCGGGCGTCCTCAAGGCGTTTTACCTTCGCCCCTGTGAATGTTGCCTTGACTAATTCTCCCGCGTCCTCTGGCCTGCTGCTTAGAGCGCGTCGCAGTAGAAAAGCCCGGTCGTGTGTGACTCACGAGCCGGGCTCTTCGTTTCTGCGGGAAGTCCGAATTATCGCGCGGTTTATGAACCGATCAAATGCACTGCGCCTGCCACTGCTTGTTCTAAGATATGGAAGATGGCTTTCCCCGTTTCGGGTGAGAGGGACATTGCAACCGCAATCGTCACCAAAGTTCCGATAGCGATTACGAGCCAATCCTTGCGCCCCATCGTCTTGCTGGACTCGACGAGGAAGCCTATTTGAGTTTCGATTAGAGCCTGGTGTTCTTCGGAGTCGTGAGCCTCGTTTAAGAGGGTCTGCTGTATCGCGCCGAGTGCCTTCCAAATTGCTTGGGTCTCCTGATATGAAAACGCAGTGTTGGGGTTGTCTTGAGCCGGGGAAAAAGGGACTATCGCTGAGAACTTGGCAACATCATCCCACGGATCGGGCGTGTTCAATTCTGTGCGTAGACTTTCCAACCAGCCGTGAAAGCATTCGCTAGCTTCGCTCCATTGGCGACTGTCAAATCTTTCTTCCTCATACTGTTCGCCGGGCGCGTAGCGAATTTGGAAGTCGCCCCCTATGGGATGAACAACAAAGAAGTAGTCAGTCTTTTTCAGTCGAACAAAAAAACCGGACGGTCGTCCGCGCTCGTCCTTTCCCGGACCATGTTCAAAACTTGCCGGGCTAAAACCTTGCGCCTTTACTATTTCGAATAGCTCCGCCTTTTGGGAGTTGAGAAGGAGCGGCATAAAATTACTTTAACCAAACTGAGCCTTACGCGCGGTTTTGCTCATGACCAAAGGCGCTGGGATTCACCTTGGCAATAGCAATCGCCGACTTCAAGGAATAGCCCGCGTCGTTAAAGCCTTTACGATTCAAACGCTTCCCGTCTGCCTTGGAGAGAAGGGATTTCAATTCACCAGTATCGGCAAAAGCACCCGTCTTGGCTTTACGCGGGCGACCAGCGCGCTTTCGCGCCGCTTTGGGTGGACGACCGCGCCGCTTGCCTTCCGACTTGCTGGCGGGCTTCCCATTCAAGAGCGCCAATTCTCGATCAAGGTTGGCGAGTTCCGCCACAAGAACGGCTCGCCGTTCTTGGAGAGCTTCAGCTAGTTGGCTTTTGAGTTCGGCGATACGATTAGACATCGTGGTAACGGATTGAATCGGGAGGATAAAAGCGAACCAAAAATCAGCCGGGCTATAAATGGAGGAATTTTCCGATATAAATTATGGGTGAGCTCCGCCGAATCCCAAACTCTCGAAACGCTGTTAGCAGCGTTGGCGGCTGTCCCTGCGTTACGGGCAGAGATGGAAGAGCTTCGCCTGAAAACGGTAAAGCTTCAGGCGGAAGTGGACGCGCTGAAGGCAGCGAAGCGAAAGGACAAATGGATGACATTGAAGGAGGCTGCCGAGGCTTTGCGGATGTCCGAAAAAACCGTGACGAGGCTGATTGAGCGCGGGCGGCTTCAGCGCAATGAGGAACACTGGCGGGTGAGGGTTCTTGCGGCGAGCGTGGAGGCATACGCGGGCAAGGTCACATTGCCGCTTGCGCGATAGCCGATTGCCGGGCAAGGTGCTGCCCTCATTCGCGGCGTTAGCTCAGCGGTAGAGCGTTTCGTTTACACCGAAAGGGTCGGGGGTTCGATCCCCTCACGCCGCATTCATTCCCCAAGCGAACCTACGTTGCTTCGGGGTGGACCAAAGGCGTCCATTCCCTCTGGTGAAAGCGTTGGTCTGCGTAGCCCGGTTTGTTGCCCCCGGCGATTCCAAAAGAGGCTATTCCTGTCCAAATTGCCTTTAGGTGTGTTGCCATCGAATCGCCCGCAAAACTAGGAAATATCAAGCTTTCCGGCTCGTTGTCCGAATCTGTCCGAGTCTGTATTTTTCTCTGCTTCTGTGTGTAAAAGCGCCGCTCTACCACTGAGCTAACGCCGCGAACGAGGGCGGAAGTTGCGCCGAAAGACGGGCGCTGGCAAGCGCATAGCGCATCCCTCCAATGATTACGACAGCCGCAGATCGTAAGTGACGAGACGCGGATGCAGCTTCCGGCACAATTTACCCGACGAGAGCGGCGGTGCGTCGTCGTGTGGGACGAAGAGGCGGCGATCCTGTTCGAGCCGATAAGCAGTCGTTTGGCCTAGGCTGGTGATGGTCACGACGAGAGGCATCTGCGGCGTGATCCCGGGATGCAACGAGGGATAGAGTGCGGTGCGGCGGTAGCGCAGGCCGGCGCCGCGCTTTGCGCCGGGGAAGGATTGGAGCGGCAACTCGCGCCCGGCGACGTGGATTTTGTATCGCGTGGCGAATTCGCGCGTGGCGAGAAACTCGAGACGCTCGATGGAGGTGTCGACGAAGCGGCTGGTGGTGCCGCCTTCGAGCGGTTGTTCGCAGAGCAAGGGCCAGCCTTCGTGCCCCCGGCGGAGGGTGAGTTCGGCGACGCCGTCCGCGTGCCGCAGCATGACCGGGAAGCGCCACTCGAAGATTTCGCGGTAGAGCGCGGTCGGCAACTGGAAGCCGCCACGGCGCACGTCGCGCAACACTTTCTCGAAATCCGCCCACAGGAAGCTCGGCAAAAAATAAGCGTCGTGAAGTTTGTCGCCGAAATCGATGAGCGGTTCCTTGAACGGACGCGTGAGGAGATGGGCGGCGAGCGCGTGCCAGAGCAGTGCGACGGCGGACATCCAGCGGGCGTGGGGAAATGTCTCGATCGCGCGAAATTCGATGAGCCCGCGGCAACCGCCGTCGAAGTTGACGTTCCAGAATTTGTCGAAGCTCGTCTCGCTGCGGTGCGTATTGCCGGAGGTATCCGTGTGCAGATGGCGCAGCGTTTCGCTGATGAGGTAACGATGATCGCCGGCCGGCAATTCCTCGAGAAAGCGGTAAGCCATCTCCAGATCGTAAAGCGCGCTGGCGCCTTCATCGGGCCGCGGCGCTTGCGACGAGCAGCCGACGTATTGCCCGGTGAAGAGGTAGGCGAGCGAGGGATGATGCTGCCAGTAGCGCAGCAGGGAGGTGACCCACGCGGGGCGCGAAAAGAGCGGATGATCGTCGAGGCTCGGGCCGCCGAAGAGGAGGTGATTGCCGCCGCCGGTGCCGATCTGTTCCTCGGGCGAAGGTTGTTTGCAGGAACGCAAGCCCGCGGGTGCGGCGGCGCGTTCCAGGACATCGAGCCAATGCGCGTACTCGCGCCACGTGGCGCAGGGAGGAAGATTGATCTCCAGCACGCCGGGATCCGCGGCGATGGCCAGTCGCGACCAGAGGCCGGCTTCGTCGCTCGGCACATAGCCGGCTAGACCGGGGACGGCGAGGCCCATGCTGTGGGCCGACTCGACGATCGCGTCGATCAAGCGCAGGAAAGGCGCTTGCAGTAGCGGAGGAAGGAAGATGCGGAGTTCTCCCTCGGCGATTTCCAGCGCGAGAGCCCGGCGGCTCACGCTGTCCGGCAGGCTGTTGAGCGGCAGACGCAGGCCGGCGGGGCCTTCGGCGCGGAGCAGTTCGATGCTCTCTCCGCACTGCCAGTCTTCGATGAAGAACCGATCTTCCGCATGATCCAGCGGAAGCACGGCCGCGGAACGGGACGTGTCCTGAGGATCGACCGCGCGTAACCAGCCGTCTTCGATCTTCAGCGCTTCGGCAAGCCGTTCCTGAAATTGACGGAACGCCCCGGCATCGATCTTCGCTGAATTCCTGGTCGTGGATGCGAGCGTCGGGACGAGTGCGGTCCCATCGACTTTCCACAGGAGATTGATCGCCCAGCGCGGGTTCATCTCGCCGGGATAAAATTTGCCCGGTGAATAAATCGCGATGGCGTGCGGGAGCGATTGGGCGATGAGCGCGTCGGCGAGCGCGTAGGCGTAGCGCAGCTTGGTCGGGCCCAACGCGGTGACACTCCACTCCGGGCCAAC